>Ga0051981_10001196_pt1 | contig 12651 bp, 9 predicted proteins | sample CryGey13umfilter_3_FD_59644 | JGI IMG/M metagenome (GOLD analysis project Ga0051981, IMG submission 59644) | Groundwater microbial communities from aquifer in Utah, USA - Crystal Geyser 4/10/14 3 um filter | ecosystem: Environmental > Aquatic > Deep subsurface > Groundwater | place: USA: Utah... | reverse complement strand
CTGCTGCTGCTGCTGCTGCTGCTGCTGCTGCTGCTGGGAGCGCGCGACCTCTACTGTTAGCTCTCGGCTCTTCACATTGCCCTGGGGGATTGGTAATATTGACAGTGACATCAGCGAGCGACCCATCGCATTCGATTTTCTACGTGGATTTAGATTATACTTTGAGATGCTATTCGTTAAAAAGTCACTACACATTATACAGAATTTTTACGGTGCCGCATGAATTCGTTTTTGCCCTTAACATCCACACAAAGCAGAGATTAACTTCATGTATGTCCTTTGAAACTTAGTTTCTCCAGTGGCACAAGTCCGACGCCCCACACATCACCAGCGGATAATCCCTTTGAGGATTCGGTGATATTTCTCACATTTTCCCAAATTACGCGTACACCACTATTTGTGACACTACCTGACGTTCTGTAATGACCATTCTTCTGCAATTCGTCACGACGATTTATCGCAACACAACGGAGTTCGACAATATCAATTTCCGCTGACTTTTCCATGATTCGAGGCCAGTGGACTTGCAAATTAGCCCAGCGCTCCACGTACAGTCGATCCTCCTGCGACTCAACCGACTCCCAACGTAAACCACGATAAAACAAATCAATTCCACAGAATCCGGCATTTTGCCACATCAATTCGTTGATTGCTGGATCATGATCGATCAAAGTGTGTTCGAACCAGTCCCTACCCCTTCTCCAGTCAAGACCTAAGCCCTCAACTAGGAAGTTCGCAGTAAGCAACCGAACCCTACGTGGCATCCAACCTTCGCACCAGAGCTGTCTCATACCAGCATCTACCATTGGGAAACCTGTTTCACCACGACACCAAGCAAGGAACAGATCTTCACCGTCTCTTCGACGCAATTCATGAGAAGTACAGCATCCGTCCAGATACGGCAAGACTGGTTTGCCGTGCCGAAGTGGGTTCACTCTCCGGAAACAAAGATGCGACCAATCACGCCACAGTAAATCTCGTTTTCGTACACCTTCTTGATGCGCTTGTCGAGGTGAAATCAATCCCCATCGTAAATAAGGAGACAGTTTCGAATCTTTATTGGAAACCCCACGGTTCCCGAGTGTCGGTGGATTTGCCTCAGATTGGCCAAATGATCTGGCTCGGTCGATGGCCTCTTGCTCAGTGACGTCTCCCCATCTTTCCATCAGATCATTTATCCACAATGCCGCTGATTCTAATTCCGGCAATGTGTCTGTCTTGTCATCCAACGGTCTTGGCAGTTGGGTGGGCGGCGGTATGGGCTTCTCTACCACTTCCTTGCTCATATTCGAAAGAAATGTCGACCAACGGAATATTCTACCGCCCGACCGAGAGCGACCCAGTGCACGTGGGACACACGTAAAAGGTAGTAAACTTCCATCTTCTGTGATTGATATCATTTTGACGCCCTTCGTCACCGGATTGGCCTCGATGATTGTTTGTAACTCGCCTGCAGCATGGTAGTTCTCACTTGAACTGGCATCCACAATCAACGTCTCGGGCTGCAGCGTCTCGATAGTCTCGTATATCAAGCACATTGGGGATTTCATAGTAGTATGAACGTTGATAATTTTTAAAAAGTTTCCCAGGTCTCGGAGTTTTCTATCAAGTTGTTGAGCAGCGGCGCACTCAAAGGCGGCCGATGGTGTCGATAGCGTCGGCCCACGCTCCCAAGTAAAGACCACCGAGAGACCTTCGGGCCCATGTTCGATAGCTTCTCGTAGAGCCTCATTATCACCAATCCTTAAACTAGTTCTCAACCACACAAGACATGTCTTGCCGATCCTAAAGTCGTCTTTGATGCCATGGATTGGTTCACTGAGGCCCCTCGAGTTGGAAAAGAGTCTTGTTCCATAGCGGCTGAAAAATGTGCGCTCGATGCCGGTACAATACATGTATTTTGACGATAATGATGATAATGATGAAAGACAAAAGCAGTTGATGAAGTGAAAATCGAAGAGAAACAATGGAAGTAGTAGTTTGCTCATTGAGATGCCCCCCATGGTCACCGACAGTCGTTTTGTGAAGTTGTCCGTTCATGGCAGATGCCATCGGCATTTGATTTGAAACAATAAAATTTGAATGCCTTTCGGCGACTTCCAAGAATGCCGATGTGCGCGATCCCCACTCTGAGTCTTTTAGCTAGAGACGACCGTTGTAGGATACACAAAGAAGTACGAATCTGGAGGGTCATACGCGCGCGGCCGCTACAAGACCAAATTCGCGTTGCATCCTCGGCTTCGCAAGAGCGATGATGCAAAAATAATAACTCGAAATCCCACGTCGAAGTCTCTCTATGCCCGTCACTACAAGGCCCTTATCCCATTCGTACGTGCAACAAGGTGAACTGGTCATAAAGTAAAAATACGGTCTAAACCCTGAAAACAACAACACCGACGATGCCTCTCCTCCTTATCCCTGTAGCTGCTGTTGGGTACAAGCTATGGGAAGACCGGAAAAGAAAGGCCGAAGGAGGACAGCAAGGCGAAGCCACTGTCGAGCCTTCTCGGGTAGTGGACACAATACCAAGTGATGGTGCCGATAAGCTTCAAAATGGACAGGATAGCGATTCTACGAAGGGCTTGTCTTCTGACGAAACCTTTGAACTGGTTGATACCAACTCCTTGTCTACGGATGACGACGATCAGACTCGTTCGATCATGAACGAGGAACAAGGGCCCCTTTCTGGTATTCGACGTTTTTTCGAAGGAAAGATGGATGAACACCATGCACGGGAATTGAAAAAACGAAAAACTCTCGCTCTTGCTCAGAAGATTGCTCGAGGAGAGATGCCAGTCGCCTTACCAAAGATATCTTATAAGTAACCGTGTTAGCCTCGTTGTTATTTAAGATCGCCGATGTCCGTGGGACCGGCGAACGAGACTTCAGTGTACGTGATGGATGTTATGATACTGTTACATGTTCAAAAGTGATACGATGACACGAATGTGTCGCAGTGGCACCAATACGCTGTTAATACTCTTGCTCCAGGTGTGGTTGGTGTTTTTATGTTCATGCCTTAACAACTGGATAAATAGACGCTATCGTAATTTTTTGTCTTCGCATAATAACTTTGATCACTGTAGGAGTGGAGAGTGGGTATAGGGAACTTCAAGTTAGGTTGCGCCGAGAGGTATGCAATGAGGAAGTTGCTCTCTATTTCTCTCAAACTGCAGGAATCCGCCCCTTTGAATGGTATACAGTAATCGCCAACCACATTGCAGCGATTCAAGTGTGGCTTTCTTGAAAGTGCCAAGTTGGCAGTGATTTGCAACTATGAATTTGTCTTATAGCATTATGAGCCACTCCAACCATTTAGTACCCCTGATTTATCCTATTTTACATGGATAACATAATAGCATAATTTTCACACCTTGTTCTGTTTGCCCGGCTTGTACAGCAAAGGCCGTTGTTCCTGACTGTTGAAATCTAGGGCATCACCAGCGGCAAGTTTCTTTCGTTTCGATACCGAATCGCAGACGAAGTATAGTACCATGACAGCTAGCACAGTCAGGGCAACAAGGATCAAGCCCGGAAACTTGATTTCGGCTACATACCTGAAAGGAGACTCCCCGGTGTCTAACTTATAAGCACTGGGGAAATTGTCCCAGTGGTCGATCGATAAGCACTGTGGACCAGTAAAACCCTCCCGACAACGACAGACCCCGCCAGAAACCGACCTTCCGCTGAAGAAATTGGACGAATGACGGGGGCTACAATATCCCCTCCCCGAAATGTTCAAGAGTCGGGAAGCATCGGGCTTGTCCATTTCATAGAGTGCCGTCAAATTTAGATTTTCAATATACCCGCCACAGTCTTTGTCTTTGGTACAGTCACCGCCACCTCGCCTAATTCTCCGAAGAGGACCTTCGTCTTTGTTATCAAACGGCGGACCGCGCATGTACTGATACTCGTGTCCGATGATCCATTCCTTGGTTGGATATTCGGGAGGATCACATCCCAGGGTATGGGGAGACCCTACATGCGCCTTGTCGTTTCGACTTTGATAAACACGGATAGAGTCGATACGCATCTTCACCCCTTCTGCAAGCATTCGGCAGAAACCAGGATAAAAGCGACAAGCGCACTTGGCATCATTACAATCATAGCATTTGGGACAATAGTCTGGGGCATCGTAAGGGAAACCCCACGAGGAAGAAATGGCTGTATTCAGAATAAGGTAGGTGGGCTCAACGGGAATTTGAGAACCAGTCAGTTCTGACAAAGATTCGTCTTTTAAGGAAAACACATGGATCCATTCAGTGCCTTTGCCATCCATTTCGAGAATTTCTTCTGTTTCATTGACGTACACACTCTCTCCTCCTTTGACATACCAATCTATGCGACCGCCGGAGCCTGGTTGCCATTCGATACGGAAAGTGTGTGGTTTCTGAAAGTGTTCGTCTGTCAGCTGGTGTGCGACACCAATGGCATCGGCTTGATAAGCTTGCTTTTCTGTACGTGTAACGGGTTCATTTGGTTTTGTAACATCTAAATAAGTCCCGTAAAAGAATGGGTTGATCGAGGTGTTACCACGCATTTCCAATCCTTCGTACCAAGTTTCGGCGGCAAACTCGGTATGACCGGTTTTGGAAAAAGATTTCTTTCGGATTGGAGCAGAGCCGCTTTGAGGACGATTTTTAGGAACGCCCGGGGCAACCTGCAACGTCATATCGCAATAGGGGAGAGCGATCGGAGGGTTAGTTCCAGGTAACGGGCCATTCGAATTACCTGTCATGACTTCGGCAATGTCGATCTCCGTCGCACCTCTCCCTTGAAAGGGATGCATTCCATAATGATTGTTTTGATTACAGGCAGAAATTTTTTGTGCATCTTGCTTTTCACGATCGCACACATCATAGGACCACGGCCAAAGTAGGTTCGTCGATGCTTCGTAAGTGGCTCGACCTAGATTTCCCAGCATCCACACGGCTGGCCACAGTCCACCAATCGCCGGATCACCCGGCAATACGAGATCAACCTCAACAATTCCTCCCGTAAAACAGAATTTATTCCAAGACTGAACCATCCCCGACGTAAAGTTGGTTTGTATGTGCCTCCATTCCTTGTTGAGTGTGTCGTAATGATGCCACGATGTTTTCTCGGTGTACGTATTGATTTCCAGCATGCCACCCGACGTCCGAACAGCCGACGAATTATAAAAATGTAATGATCCACCTCCCGCTGCATTGGCGTCGTTGTCCGGTTTGTCGAGTGCTGTCCACATCGGGTCGTCGCCATCTTTGAAGGTTCGATTCTCTACGTTGAATTCATCCGACATGACCAATTCGTACGTGGTGCCATCGACGAAAGATGTCGTCGTTCGTTTGTCAATTGGCGTGTCAATGTCGATCCATGATGCCGCAGCGGAAGAAAACAAGAGGAAGAATCCGAGTACATAGATCCACCCCAACGAAAAAATAGTAGTCATGTATGTTTCCCCGATCGCAAAGAAACGGAGGGTATCCAATAGAGAAGAAGAATCGCGATTCGTTGAAAGCTGGAAGCCCGCAGTAAAGATAAGGGAAGGCACAGCTTTGGAGTGGTTTGAAGAGCGTCTCGTTAGTTGTGTTGGTTTCGTCTATCCGATACAAGGCACAAATGGTTGGGTTACAAAAAATAATATTGATGAGAGGCTGGTCTACACGGCAGTCGTCTCTCCTCGTCGGTCTCGTCTCAAAAGTTTCACGTACGCATCACATCCAACCTGGAGGGGGCAAAAAAGCACCACTGCACCCCTGCACCACTACCACAAAAGCACCATGGTTTTTGGTCCAAGGGAAGATTTTTTCAAGCGCGACCAAACGAAATTGAAGATGACGTCTGAAACATGAACCAAATATCCACACAAGACTTAGTCCGTCCAACGGTTCTCTTTACTCCTACCCGTTTGGAGTAACACATGCAACTCCACAATCCACCACGATGTTGTTGTGATTGTTGTATCTGATCTTTGCCCTGCGTCTTTCCACAAATCTCAAATATGAAATCCTTAGTATTCGTACTTTCCTTACTTTCCGCTGTTTTGGCAATGCCGACAATGATATTACGGAGTCCTGAGGAGTACTGTGTCTCCGTAATTTCCAACGACGAAACCATGCTTCGCGTACACTATGAAGTTGAAGGTGCGTACATGCAATAAATCTGTCATAATATTATGTTTGTGCTGTGACAATGTTTTCGAAGTGCCCGCATACATATTCTATTGTTGTTGTTTATCTCAAAAAAATTGTTGAACCTGGCGAAATCATGTAGAATCCATGTACGATCGTACCAATCCACATTACAGTCCCACCACAATCAGCGTCAGCGTGGAACCCGCACACCGTGTCATGGATACCAAACTGCACTCGGCACCGGTTCGACATCGGTTGCGACCCACGCATGCCCTCATTGAAGATGTCGCTGGGATGATTGTGCATCAATTCGAAATGGATGGGAAGGGGAATATTTGTGTCCGCAGCGAAAAGGCATCACCCGACAATCCTCGCATGTTCATGTTTCGACTTCAAAGTGACAGCGACGAAGAGAGTTTGAAGGAAGAAAAGAAGGCCATGGGGGATTTTTCGGCTCATTTGACACACATGGAAATGGAGATTGGACGGATTGAAAAGGCCATGCACGCAGTACTGAAAAATGCGGACTTTTTGAAGGAACAAGATGCTCTCTTTCACAAACAGGCACAAGACATGGACTCAGCAACCATGTTCTGGCCAATTGTGCAAGTTTGTGTCTTGATTATGACTGGATTCACTCAAGCCAGGCATATTGTGGAATTCTTCAAACAGAGGCGGATTATTTAGATTATTACGTTACCTTATTTTTCAAAAACGGAAGATACAGCAAAATTGGCGCGTTACAGGGCTTTTCCGTGAATGGGAAATTGAGTCAAAATGGAAATCATCCTATGATAATATAGTCTTGCGTTTGACGAAACTTGGTTTGTAGGAGTGGTCGAATACTCACACCCGGTCTTGTTTTAAGCAATGATAACAATATCATAGTTACAGTTACTGTGATTTCGATCGTAATTCGCATTCCTCTTTCCCTAAAAGATAGCGCAAAGGTTTGTCGATACGTAAGCTCCATGCTCTTTCATTGTGACGTCCTCCAGGGATTTCGTGGTATGCAAAGTTCACTTGAGCCTTTTCTAATATAGTACACATGGATTTCACAGCAGGTTGCAGAGAAGTATCTAACCAAAAGTATCCTGGATTCCACGGATGCTTCTCCGTGGCATGGTCCCAGATATCGAAGAATGGGACAGTCTGTTCCCCCAAGTCACCTCCTATATCCAAATAAAGCTTTTTGGACTGTAACAGCTCCCTTCCTTTGGCTGTTACCAGCGCCAGCATTCCAGAAGTAAAACAGGGCGATAAACACGCCGCGCCATGAAATTTGTCTGGATGTCTCATATTCAAATGCAAGGCAGCCTGACCCCCTAAACTCGCGCCAATGGCAAAACACTTATCGGGACGTGTCGCAAACTGGTCGTCCACCAGAGGCTTTACCGTTAAAGCGACAAAATCAACATGCGCTCGTGCAAAAGGGATATTCGCATCACCATATTCCAAATGTCGGCGACGCATCCCTGGTATCAAATCTCCGTCCATGGATGACAGTAACACTACAATGGGCAATGATTCCAACAATCCATGATCTGCCAACCGCGTCAAGGCCCCAGGTAGTCGCCAGGATCTTCCAGTCCAACTGTCGTCATCCGAAACAGCGTTTTGTCCATCGTGACAATATAATGTCGGGTAGTTCTTTTGGGGGTCGTATCCTGGGGGTAACCACACTTTGATGGGACGTGGTGGAAGTAGCAAATTGTTACCCGGAAGATTCATATCCAAGGTGATAAGTTCACCTCCACAAAGCCCATCCGGAAAAGGTGGCGTTAATTCTCGGCGAGGGATGTATAATTTCTTTTCGCTTCTTGTCGTTGGACGGGTAGTCGAAAACCGGCGTGTCTTTCTCGTAACCTCAACATCCAACGATTCGCCGTGCCACACAAGCGTACCAAAGGAAAGGTATATCCAGACCAGCAAACGGAACTCACGGAACACCAATCTCATCGTCTAAATGACATGAAGAACAACAGTGGGGCTTGGATAGATTCTTATTTGTGAATATGTAGGAGTAGCGACTAACGTATCGAGCATGAAAGGAGATCAAAGGAGATCATTGACCATTGACAGTATGCTGACGAAGCCGAAATTTGTCACCTTTTGATTATTATTGATCAAGACTTTCTTTTTTTTGTTTGCTGCGCTCGATGTCAGATTCGGTCGCACATAATAATGTGATTCATTTTTACATATATATATAAGGTGTCATAAAGAATATATGTAATAACAAATTACGAGGGAGGTTACTGTTATCAGAGAGAGGGAAACACCCGCCGCGATGGCCCCACCGCAGCAACACCACCATCATCGAGCTCCCCACTCTTTTTAGGTACCTATTCTCCTTCGAATCTTCTTTTATCAAAAAACAAAACACGAAGAGCAACATGGGAGGCGGCGGATGGTTTTATGTCCCAAAAGTAAGATACACTTTCATTACATTTTTTATTAGTTGCATAAGTTGCGAAATGCGTTTCGGCTCGTACTCACGCTGTTTTTTATTTTTATTTTAATCAATTAAAAACATCAGACCTGGTCCCCGACAGGTGGCTACTTTAATTACACACCGCCCGGATGGAAACGCAACACTGGTATTGCCGGTGCTTTCATCGGAGTTTTCATCGTAACAGTCTGGACTATCTCGTCAGCCAACGAACACCGACCCAAGCCACCCTATCACATCGTTCCTTCCCAATATTTGGCCAAGCACGCGGCAGCGGAAGACCCTCGATTGGCCAAATAAATAAATAAATAAAAATAACACAAATATTGAAAGTCGATGATCACCATGGTTTGTTGATTTTAATACTAAAATAAAAACGAAGGAGTGTTATCAACCGGAGTTTGTCAGATTTACTTTCTTGTATTTTTCTTTCACTGGTTTGCTAGATTTTTTGTTTCTCGTGATCGGATACGTACGCTAAATTCTAAATTCGCATGTAATGAGTCAAGGGGACTCCTCCCCAAGATATCTAAAGATAATGACACGATTTGGAATATCACAAATTAATTGGTTGATTACCAGACCTTCCACCACGGCTTTTCGGGTTTCGAAACTTCCTCCTCTTCATCCAAGCGGTCCGGGTCAAAAGCTCCACTCTCGAATTGTTTCAACATGTCCGTAGCCTCGTTGGATTGGCGAGATTCTTTGTCGCGTGCTGCTTGTGCTTCGGAAGCCTCTTCCTTTAACGCTGCCAAAGGATCATCCACCGATGAACCCGATTGTCCTACGGCGTGCATGCTGTACCACATAATGACGGAGAAGCACGACGCAAGAGCAGTAGCGAGTAAAATATTGTTACGAAACATTTCTCCGCTCATTTCTTGGCTCACAGATTCCGACATGAATTCGTGTTCTGCTTCGGGGGATCCAGGTGCCGCTCGCCCCGGAACCGGTTTGCTACGTCGTTTGATGGTGCCCACATTTTGAGTCACTTTGTTGTTGGAAGAAGACAGCGTTCGCCTTGTGGCCATAGAACGAACCTTGGCTGCTGAGGTTAATACCAAACGTTGCATCATCTTGTCGATTACACGTTTGTTTTGTACTAATTATGTGAATGGGCCTTTTTCGTGGAATGTCTCGCAACCCGCAACGCGCAACGCTGGCTTGTACTGGTTTTTTCGATGGCCATGGGCGGACCCGTCGATTCTACGCCGTCGTGGAACGATCACGCAATAGAGGACTAATTAGTCACGGAGTCAGAAATCGTGACGTGGCAAGTTAGGCCTGTCGGAGCGGTACAGTCTATTTTAGGATGTAGGATGCTAACGTCCCACTTCGATTTCCTTGTTGGCATCTGTATGTATAAGTGATTTTCAGCTATGATTGAGTCTAATATATTGGTTATTGCTTAGCAGGTGTTGAATACTTGAAAGACCAAGAGTTTGTACACGGGTCAAGCCATTTGTGCTGTTAATAATGCGCGGGTAGTCTGGCAACGCGAAGATTCCCATGAGTTGAATATCGTGCGGGTAAATAATGCATGTTCGTGTCGAGAAAAAAGGAAGAAACGAAGTATGTCCAGGGACTTAGTTGCTTTACGCAATGGTCAACAAGTACTCCTGTAACGATTTCGCTTCGGCGGCCTCGCGTAATTTTTGCAGGCATCGCTGGTTCAACTGTTGTACACGGGTGCGGCTCAAACCCATGGCGTCGGCGCACTCGGCGATGGATCGGATGACCCCATCCGAGAGTCCGTAGCGCAGACGGACCAAACGGGCTTCACGGGGATCCAAGTTGCGAGCCATGGCAGCAATCACATCTGCCTGAAGTTGTGTGCGCTCCATGAGATCTCCTTCAAGTTCATCTTGCATGGCTTTGTTGTTTTGAAGGTATTCCATAGTGCTCGTGTCCGCACCACTACGGGTTTGCGTCTTTTGTTCAAAGTCCAGACTCCAAATGGACTTGGTTTGGTGCATGGAGCGCTTGGTGGCCATGACATCCGCCACGGAAAGGCCGGCCAAGGAGGCGATTTCTTCCACGGTTCCTTGCCGTCCCTCAGCCTCCAGATCACGCTGTGCTTTACAGATCTTGTTCCATTTGGTCTTTTCACGTTGTGGAAGGCGGACCAATTCGGGTACGTGAGTGTTTTGAAGCACACCCTTGATCCAAACAACGGCATACGTCGAGAAGCGGAGACCGCGGTTAGGATCAAAGAGTTCCGCCGCGCGCAGAAGTCCGAGGGAACCTTCTTGTATCAATTCTTCCTTGGACACACCACTTTTCACGTATTGATTGTACTGCTGATTAACAACGGCGTGAACAAGTCCAATGTTGGCGGTAACCAAAATCTGCTTGGCCTGACGGTACTGTGAGATTTGTCGACGCAATTCTTTCGTGGAAAGGCCTGCCAAATCGGCCCATTCCTGTCGACTCAAGGTACCACCTTTTCCTTCCGCTTCCTGCTTGAGGGCTTGCAACGCAGCACCCTTTTGAATGGTCCGGGCGAGTAACGCTTCTTGTTCCGGAGTGACACGTTGCTTGGAAAATTGCATGTCGTTGCGTTTCTTCGCTAGCGCCTGGACCGCGGCCTGTGGAAGCTGTTCCGTGATGGACCGCATGGCCACCTTTTCCAATTCCGATGCATCTTTCATGTGCTCATCGAGAAATGCGGCTGGATTGTCCGTCACCTGATCGATCTGCCTCTGTAAATCCGACTGGAGGACATCTGATCCGGTCGATTTTTGCAATTCTTTCAACGCTTCTATCAAAGAGTTATTGGCTTCGAACAATTCATCATCGTCTTCCCCTTGAATATCTTCGTACCATGCAGACGGCTTCTTTTCCACGGCTGGTTGATAGACAGGCGATCGGGGGGCGACCGTTCGTGAGGCTGACCGCGTTACGGTCCGACTGCTCAATGCCTCCACCCCAGGAAGGAGAAAGGCAGCTGTGGCCGCCGCCAATAAGAGCACATTCCTGGAGCGCTTACGGCTGTTATTGACGATGTTCAGACAGTGCATGGTGTTACTCCAACGGTGCAAAATTACAGATACGAGTATGACTGGGTCAATTGTCGTTGGTGTTGCGGAGAATAGGCCCTTGAAAGTGTGTTGTTATTGTGAGACCATCTAACAGCGATCCGGTTGGTTGCCACACATGAACGGATTCCCAGGGGGGCGGGCAAATTTATTGTTATTTTTGATTGCGTGGCGAAACTTCGCATCCATCATCACTATTCGCTTTCTCGTTCCTTCCGGAAATGACGTGATGGTGAGTCAGCGAAGCCAGCGGCGTACGATTCCACGGAACACAGGAGGGTGGGAGAGCGGTCGCAGATGACACCCAGGATTGTCCACTCTTTGTCTGTAGAGTCGGAGAAACTATCAACTCATTTTTTTTTTACTTTTTTCGTGTGCCAGAAGAATATTGACGCAGAAGAGGGAGACCAGTGACGTTTCCAAGCTGAGTGAGAACAGACCTCGCTCATGTCACATGATACCTGATAAGAGGAACATGAAAGTATGACGATTGACAAAAAAATTGATGTGACGTGTAACCACGCACGGTCACAAACAACTACGGTAAGAACGTCAAAACACAACCTGCACTAACTCAACAACGTCTTGGACTGGAGCGCTAATAGTGAACAGAGACAAACTGATTGATCTTGCGCTTCTGGTGGACGAGCCTTCTTATCCTGGATTAATTAGTCCACGCCAAATCAAAAAATCCTGGCGGGAAAGATTCCAGACCGGTTCGACACGTAAGTTGATGGAAAGCCAAGTTTGGATGAATATCTAATAGTAATGTGGCACTATTTTTCTCTTTACGGATCATATTACGGATGGTATGATGGCATCTCGAGTATATCCACACAACATACTTTTAGGTAGGGAAGGGAATGCAAATACTTTTCTCCATTTAATTGTGTTCGCTGCAGTCACGAGTAATATGACTGACTGTTAGTAGTACATTAGTACATCGGTGTGACGCGCATCTTGTCGCGGATCGGGTTCGTATGATGCATGATGCCACAAACTCAAAAAAGGAATACCTGAACTCTCACTCGTCGAAAAGGGGGGG
>Ga0051981_10001195_pt1 | contig 12652 bp, 10 predicted proteins | sample CryGey13umfilter_3_FD_59644 | JGI IMG/M metagenome (GOLD analysis project Ga0051981, IMG submission 59644) | Groundwater microbial communities from aquifer in Utah, USA - Crystal Geyser 4/10/14 3 um filter | ecosystem: Environmental > Aquatic > Deep subsurface > Groundwater | place: USA: Utah... | reverse complement strand
CGGCACCCACCTTTCATAAACCAGCCAAAGCGGTGCGTCCGGCCGGGGCGGAGCAGGCCCTTAATCCCCGAGCCCGCTCCGCCACCCTTAGATCAGCGGTGCGTACCGACGCGCCAAGCAGTGGCGGCGAGCAGTGAAGCTGGCAGTCAAACGCCTGGAAGGAATAGGATGGCTCGCGCTGGTGTTTCTGGTGGCGATTATGCTGTATCCGCTGTCGCTGAGTGTCGCGACCTTGCGCAGCGATCTTGCCCGCACCGATCACAAGATTATCGAGACCAAGAAGCAAATCCGCTATCTGGAAACGGAGTTCAGCGCGCGCGCCAATCTGCGTCAGCTGGAGGAATGGAACAAGCTGGAATTTGGCTATGCCTCGCCGCAGGCCTCGCAATATCTCGATGGCGAGCGCGCGCTCGCCAATCTCGGTGGCGAGGATCTACGCAAGCCGGTACAGGTCGCCGTCATCAGTTCGATGAACGGCATCAAGCCCGCCGGCATCATCGGTTCGGTTTTTGGTACCGCCAAGGCGCAAGACCGCAATGACGACGGCAGTGCGATCGGCAGCCGGGGGGCATTGGCCAGCAACACCGCAGATGGCGCACCGGGCAAGCTGTCGGGAGGCGCCCATGCCCGGACCACGCGGGTCGCGCAGATGGAAGACAAGCTGCTCGATGACGGACTCGTTCGCGATCTTGGACGCAAGGCGATGGCAGAAAAAATTGAAAGCCTGGCCGAATGACGACACTTCTGGCCAACAGCAAGAAGGTGCAGTTTTCGGGAAAAGCCAAGGAAATAACCGCCAGCGCGCATTTTCGGTTGATGATTTTGCTGTTGGTTTTTCTGGCCGCGTTCACCATCGTTATCGGGCGATTGATCAGCCTCACCATTCTGGAAGATGCGGTTCCGTTCCGGCCATCGAGCAGTGCATTCATCCCGCCGCGGGGCGATATCGTCGACCGCAACGGCGTTCCTCTGGCGCGGACGATGCGCGGCTATGCCGTTCGCGTGGTCCCGGCGAGGGTGCTGGGCGACAAGGAAGTGCTGGCGAAACAGCTCGCCGCGATTTTCACCGACACCAGCGCCAAATATTTTCTGGAAAAGCTTCGCGGTTCTCAGCCAACCTATCTCCGTCGCAGAGCGCTGCCCGAACAAGTGAAGCAAATCCATGCGCTGGGCGAAATCGGCATCGAATTTCCGCGCGAGGACGAACGGCTCTATCCGCAGCGCGAACTGGCGGCGCATGTGCTGGGTTATGTCGATGCCGACGGCAACGGCGTGATGGGCATGGAACGGGCGCTCGACGCGCGCCTTGTCGACAAGAACCTGCGCGGCGATCCCGCGATATTGTCGATCGACAGCCGGGTACAATCTGCGCTGGAAAGCGAGCTTCAGGATGCCATGCTGATGACTCAGTCGCGCGGCGCGGCGGGGATCATTCTGGATGTCGAAACCGGCGAAGTCATGGCGCTCGCCTCGCTGCCGATGTTCGATCCGAACAAGATCCTCAAAGCTTCGATGAAGCACCAGAATAATGAAGTGACCCAGAGCGTGTTCGAACTGGGATCGACGTTCAAGCCCCTGACCATTGCCGCGGCGCTGGATGCCGGCACCGTAACCGATCTTGCGGTTCGGTATAATGCGATGGAACCGATCAAGGTCGGCGGCTTTACGATCAAGGATGACCATAGCCAGGGCCGCTATCTGAACGTCCCGGAAACGCTGGTGCACAGCTCCAATATCGTCACCGCCCGGATCGCCGATAATCTTGGCCAGGAAGCGATGGAGAACATGTTCCGCCGGCTCGGTTTTGACGAACGGCCGCATATCGAACTGTTTGAACGCGGCCAGCCGCTTTGGCCGCGCAACTGGGGACGGGTCACCAATATGACCGTGGCTTATGGTCATGGCATCGCGGTCACCCCGCTGCATCTCGCCAGCGCCTATGCGGCGCTTGTCAATGGCGGCATCTGGCGTCCGGCAACCTTGTTGAAGGTAGAGCCCGGCAAGGAGGCCAAGGGCCGCCGGGTGTTCAAGGCCGCGACCAGCGCCCGGATGCGCCAGTTGCTGCGGATGATTGTATCGGACGGAACCGGCCGCAAGGCAGACGCGCCGGGCTACCGGATCGGCGGAAAAACCGGTTCGGCGGAAAAGCCGTCGGGAGGCGGCTATAACAAGACCTCGCTGGTTTCGACCTTTGCCGCCGCCTTCCCGATGGACAATCCGCGCTATGTTGTTATCGCCATGCTCGATGAACCAAAGGGAACCGCAGAAACATCGTTTCAGCGCACAGCCGGCTGGACGACGGCACCGATCGTGCGCAAACTGGTATCGCGTGTCGGACCGATGCTCGGAGTCATTCCCGACGAACATCGCGACGTCGATGTGTCGGAGTTGACACCGCTGCTGTGGAAACCAAAAGCCTCGTCCGAAGAGCAAAGCCATGCGACTGAATAATTTTGTCCCGGGCCTCGACGGTGATGCCGGTGATCAGAGCGTCACCGGCTTTGCCATTGATCACCGCAAGCTCGCGCCCGGCAATATTTTCGGTGCCTTCCGGGGCGCGAAGTTCAACGGAGAGGATTTCATCGAAGCGGCGATCCGCGCTGGTGCCATCGCTATCGTCGCCCATCCCGACGCGCAGGTCGAGGGCGCGGTGCATATTGTCGATGAAGAGCCGCGGCGACTATTTGCCCAGATGGCCGCCCGCTATTTCACGCCGACGCCGGCCCATGTTGCGGCGGTGACGGGCACAAACGGCAAGACATCGATCGCTGAACTGACTCGTCAGCTGTGGCGGATGGACGGCTATAACAGCGCCTCGATCGGAACGCTTGGCGTCACCACCGCCGATGACCAGGTCAAGACCGGGCTGACCACGCCGGATATTGTCACCTTCCTCTCCAACATGTCCGGACTGGCGCGCGAAGGGATCAGCCACGCGATTTTCGAAGCGTCGAGCCACGGTCTCTCGCAATATCGCACCGAAGGTCTGCCGGTTCAGGTCGGAGCCTTCACCAATCTGAGCCGCGACCATCTCGACTATCATGGCGATATGGACAGCTATTTCGAAGCCAAGATGCGGCTGTTCGACGAGGTTGTTTCGAGCAGTGGAACCGCGGTGATCTGGGCCGATGATGATCCATGGTCCGCCAAAGTCATCCAGCGGGCGATGGATCGCGGGCTCGAACTATTAACGGTCGGCGAGCAGGGGTCAACCTTGCGGCTGGTATCGCAGACCCCGACCCATTTGGGTCAGGTCCTGATGGTCAAGGCGCAGGGCAACACCCACCGCATTTCGCTGCCGCTGATTGGTGCCTATCAGGCCGCGAATATCCTGTGCGCCGCTGCCATTGTGCTGGCGACGGGCGGGCAACTGGAAAAGATATTTGATCATATGCAGCGGGTGCAGCCGGTGCGCGGCCGGATGGAGCGCGCGGTGATCACCCGCGCCGGTGCGCCGGTCTATGTCGACTATGCCCATACGCCCGACGCCTTGCGCGCGGCGATCTCGGCGCTGCGACCCCATGTGACGGGCAAGCTGATCACGGTGTTCGGCGCCGGCGGCGATCGGGACAAGGGCAAGCGTCCCGAAATGGGCAAAATTGCGGTGGAAATGTCGGATCATGTCATCGTCACCGATGATAATCCGCGCAGCGAGGATCCCGCCGTAATCCGCGCCGAAATCATGGCGGGAGCCACCGGTGCCGAGGAAGTGGCCGATCGCCGCGCGGCCATTGCCAGGGCGATAGAGCTGGCTGGTCCGCAGGATATCATCCTGCTCGCCGGAAAAGGCCACGAACAGGGACAGATCGTCGGCGACCGTGTGATCCCGTTTGATGATGTCGAAGTGGCGAGAGAATGCGCCGGAGCGCAGCCGCTATGACTGTGCTTTGGACATCAGCAGCGATCGCGGAAGCGACAGGAGGCAAGGCAAGCGCCGACTTCGCCGCTACCGGCGTCGCCTTTGACTCGCGCGAGATTGGTCCGGGTGATCTGTTCATCGCCTTGAAAGGCGAACATAGCGACGGCCATCTCCACGTCGAGCAGGCGTTTTCCTCGGGCGCTGCGGGTGCGCTTGTCAGCCAGCCGGTCGATGGCCCCCATATATTGGTATCTGATACCGCTCGGGCACTCGACTCTCTCGCCAAGGCCTCTCGCTTCCGTACCGATGCCAAAATCATCGGCGTCACCGGATCGGTCGGCAAAACCGGCACGAAAGAAGCTTTATTTGCTACGCTCGATCGCTGCTCCTTTGGCAAGGCGCACCGGTCGGTCAAAAGCTATAACAATCATGTCGGCGTTCCGCTCAGCCTGTCGCGGATGCCGTCAGACACCCAATATGGCATCTTTGAAATGGGCATGAATCACGCCAACGAACTGTCGGCGCTGACCCGTCTGGTGCGGCCGCATGCCGCGATCATTACTGCCATCGCGCCCGCCCATATCGGCAATTTTTCCAATGGCGAGGAAGGCATTGCCGATGCCAAAGCCGAGATATTCGAGGGCCTGATCCCTGGCGGCACCGCGATCATCCCGCACGATAGCCCGCACTATCAGCGGCTGCGCAAGAAAGCGGAACGCCATGCGGGAGAGGTCATATCCTTCGGATTTGATGCAGACGCCGACGTCCGCGCGATCGATGTGGTTGCCGCTCCCCGGGGTGGCTCGCTGGTTACCGCAAAGCTTGGCGATCGCAGTCTCTGTTTCACGATTGCCGAGGCCGGGCGGCACTGGGTATCCAATTCCTTGGCGATACTCGCCGCAGTGCGCGCGGTCGGTGGTGATCTTGCCTCCGCCGGGCTGGCGCTTGCCGAAATGAGCGGCATTGACGGGCGTGGCCGCCGTCATCAGATAGCGCTCAAATCCGGCGGTAAAGCGACCGTGATAGACGAAAGCTACAATGCCAATCCGGCGTCGATGAAGGCCACGCTGCAGCATTTTGCCGCCGAGAAAAATAGTGGCCGCAAGATTGTCCTTCTCGGTGCAATGGGCGAGCTGGGCGAGCAATCCGCGCATTACCACGGCGCCTTGGCCGACGATATACGACTGTCCGGAGCGGATGCCATCATCTTGGTCGGCGACGATATGACACATACTGCCGCGAAACTGGAACAGGGCCTTGATCGGGGCGTGAAAATGTCACATGCCAGCAACGCTTCGGAGGCGCTGACCGAGGTCGCAAAATGGATCAGCGACGGAGACATCCTTCTGGTCAAGGGTTCAAATTATCTGGGGCTTTCCTCCGCGGTTTCCGCGTTGGTAAGCGGGGAGTATTAATGTTTTATCTGCTGGCCCAATGGCTTGAATTCGAAGGCATTTTCAATGTCTTTCGCTACCTGAGCTTTCGCTCCGGTGCTGCTGTATCGACCTCCCTGTTCATCGGCCTGCTGATTGGCCCCAAGTTCATCAACATGCTGCGCATGCGGCAGGGCAAGGGCCAGCCGATCCGCGAGGACGGCCCGATCACCCATCTCAAAAAGGCGGGTACGCCAACCATGGGCGGCCTGATGATCCTGATTTCGGTGGTGCTGTCGCTGCTGCTGTGGATGGATCTCAGCAATATCTTCGTCTGGGCGTGCATTTTTGTGACGCTCGGCTTTGGCGCGATTGGCTTCATGGATGATTATGACAAGGTCCGCAAAGCCAGCCACAAGGGCATTCCGGGCCGGGTCCGGCTGCTGCTCGAATTTGTCATTGCCGGTTTCGCCACCTGGCTGATTGTGCAGCAAATCGGCACTAGCCTTTATGTTCCCTTTTTCAACGACGTCCAGATCGACTTAGGCTATTTCTATATTCCCTTCGCGATGTTCGTGATCGTTGGCGCCGGCAATGCGGTTAATCTGACCGATGGTCTTGATGGCCTTGCGACCATGCCGGTGGTGATTGCCAGCGCGACCTTTCTGGTGCTGGTGTACCTGTCCGGCAACGCCGTTTTCTCCGAATATCTCGGTATTCCCTTTGTGCGCGGTGCCGGTGAACTGGCCATCTTCTGCGCCTGCGTGATCGGCGCCTGCCTCGCCTTTCTGTGGTTCAATGCGCCGCCAGCCGCCGTTTTCATGGGTGACACCGGCAGCCTCGCGCTCGGCGGCGCGCTCGGTGCGATTGCCGTTTCGATCCATCATGAAATCGTCCTCGCTCTGGTTGGCGGCCTGTTCGTGCTTGAAGCGGTATCGGTCATTGTCCAAGTCTTCTTTTTCAAGCGCACCGGCCGCCGCGTCTTTCGCATGGCCCCGATCCACCATCATTTTGAACAGCTCGGCTGGTCCGAATCCACCATCGTGATCCGCTTCTGGATCATCTCTCTGGTGCTCGCACTCGCCGGATTGGCGACGTTGAAACTCAGATGATTGTCTCCCCCGCCTTTGCCGGAAAACGCTACGCCATCCTTGGACTGGCCCGATCCGGCATGGCGGTGCTGGAAAGCCTGCACGCGAGCGGTGCAGAATTGCTCGCCTGGGACAATCGCGAAGAATTGCGCGAAAGCGTCGCCGACAAGGCGCTGATTGCCGATCCCCTGGAATCGGATCTGACCGGTTATGATGCAATTGTTGTGTCTCCGGGGGTGCCGCTGAACAGCCACCCGATTGCCCGCAAGGCCAAAGCCGACGGCGTGTCGATCATCGGAGACATTGAGCTCTTTGCTCAAGCGAGATCGGCGTTGCCGTCACACCGGGTCGTCGGCATCACCGGCACCAACGGCAAGTCGACCACGACCGCGCTTGTTCATCACATATTGGCAAGCGCCGGCGTGCCGACCGTGATGGGCGGCAATATCGGTCTGCCGATCCTGTCGCAAGAGCCCCTCCCGGACGGCGGCGTCTACGTGCTGGAACTCTCCAGTTACCAGATCGATCTGACCAACAGCCTCGATTGCGATGTCGCGCTGCTGCTCAACATCAGTCCCGATCATCTCGATCGCTATGACGGCTTTGACGGATATGCTGCGGCAAAAGCCCGCCTGTTCGATATGCTGGGGTCCGACCACACGGCGATCTTCGCCAGTCAGGATGAAAAGACTCAATTGGCTTTGCAAGGCTTGCGCGATCTCGGCAGGGTGCAAAATATCGTCGACACAAGTGCGCGCGACATTGCCGGGCAACCGGATTGGCCATCACTGCAAGGCCCCCATAATCTGCAAAATGCCATCGCGGCCGTCGCTACCGTCGAGGCGCTGGGCATTGATGAAGCGCAATGGCGCCCCGCTTTGGAAGCCTTTACCGGCTTGCCGCACCGCATGGAGCGGATTGCGGAATCCGATGGTGTCTTGTTCGTCAACGACAGCAAGGCAACCAACCCGGCCTCAACCGGTCCGGCGCTAGGGGCCTATCCGAAAATTCACTGGATATTGGGCGGCCTGCCCAAGAGCGACAATCTGGCGGAGTGCGAGCCCTACTACGACCATGTCGTCCGTGCTTATACCATCGGTGAAGCCGGGCCATTGTTCGGCAAGATACTGGCCGATCATGTGCCGGTTGAATCCTGTGAAATGATGCTGACCGCGGTGCAACGGGCGGCTGCCAACGCCGGCCCCGGCGATGTGATATTGCTGTCACCGGCCTGTGCTTCTTTCGACCAGTTCCGGGACTTTGAAGCGCGCGGCAATTGTTTTCGCTGTGCGGTCAATTCGGTGATCGAGAGCAAATTGATCGGTACCGCCAAAGGGGAGGTAAAGCGATGAGCCTATCTGAACAAGGCGGCAGACCGGCCAGCCCGCTTCCGGAAATTGCCGGGGGCCTCAAGAAGAAGCGCTTCCAGTTACAATCCCGTCTCGGGCGCAGCGATCGGTCGCCGCTGGCGATCTGGTTCTGGGAACTGGACCGGGTTTTGCTTGGACTGATTCTCACCCTAGTCGCGATCGGCCTGATCGCGGTTGCCGCGGCTTCGCCCGCCACAGCGCTGAAGCAAAGTACCGCAGCGGTCACCGTCGAGCCGCTCTATTATTTTTATCGCCAGCTCGGCTGGGTGATCGTCGGCGTCCCGCTGATGCTGGTGGTTTCGATGCTGCCCAAGGAACAGGCCCGGCGGTTCGCGATCCTGGCGGCTCTGGTCGCATTCATCCTGCTGTTTCTGGTTCCGGTTTTCGGCAAGACCGTCAACGGGGCCCAGCGCTGGATCGGTTATGGTTTCGCCACCATCCAGCCGGGCGAGTTCCTGAAGCCGCTATATGCGGTGGCATTGGCCTGGCTGCTGTCGCTCCGAATCAAGGATCCGGCCCTGCCGGTGATATCGCTGTCCGTCATCCTGACGGGGATCATCGCGATCTTGATGATGATGCAGCCCAATCTGGGCGAAACGATCCTGATCTGTGGCATCTGGTTCGCGGTGATGACCGTGTCCGGCCTGTCGGCGCGGCTGATCGCCGCGATCGGCACCTTGGGCGTCGGCGGATTGATCGGGGCCTATTTTCTCTATCCCGTGGCGACTCAGCGGATCAACGCATGGCTGTTCGGTGGCGGCGAATATGATCAGGTGATGTTCGCTCACAAGGCGCTGACCGGCGGCGGCCTGCTCGGCACCGGACCCGGCCTCGGAACCGCGAAATTCAAGCTGCCCGAGGCGCATACCGATTATATTTTCTCTGTGATCGGCGAAGAGTTCGGCCTGCTCGCCTGCATGGCCATAGCGCTGGTCTATCTGGCGATCATTGTCCGCGTGTTCCTGCGGCTGCTCGACGAGGAGGATAATTTCATCATACTCGCCGTCTCCGGCCTGACCGCGCAGTTCGGCGGCCAGGCGCTGATCAACATGGCGGTCAATCTTCAGCTTTTTCCCTCGAAAGGCATGACTCTGCCCCTGGTGAGCTATGGCGGCTCTTCGATATTGGCGCTGTGTATCGGCATCGGACTTTTGCTCGCATTTACCCGCCGGAACCCGTATCTTGACCGTTCACAATATGTCTCGGCCTGGCCCGAGCGAGGACGGATAGCGGTATGAGTTTTTCGAAACATTATGTATTGGCAGCAGGCGGCACCGGGGGACACATGATCCCGGCCTATGCGCTGGCCAGGGAACTGACCTTGCGCGGCCACCGGGTGGCGCTGATCACCGATGCGCGCGGCGAGAAAATCCCCGGCATGATCGAGGACGGTCAGGTCCACGTGCTGCCGGCCGGCCGGATCACCAAGGATCCGCGCAGCTGGCCGGGCGGCGTTAGCGCCATTCTCAAGGGCCGCCGGATGGCGATGCAGCTCTATCAAACCTTCCAGCCATCGGCGATCGTCGGCTTCGGCGGCTATCCGGCCTATCCAGCGCTGCTCGCTGCGAACAGCCGGGATATACCGACCATTGTCCACGAACAGAATGCGGTGCTGGGCCGGGTCAACCGGCTGGCAGCGCGTTCGGTCAATGCCATTGCCACCGCCTATCCCGATGTCCTGCGGATAAAGCCGAAATATCAGGACAAGGTCCATCTGGTCGGCAACCCGGTGCGCGAGGAAGTGGTCGCGTTGCGCAGTGAACCCTATCCATCGCTGTCCGAAGAAGGTATTTTCCGCGTACTGGTCACCGGCGGCAGTCAGGGCGCGTCAATCCTGTCCGATGTCGTGCCGGATGCCATGGCGATGCTGCCGATGCACTTGCGCCGCCGCCTGCAGATCACCCAGCAATGCCGCGAAGATGATATTGAGCGCGTACGGGCAAAATATGCCGAACATGATATCCCGGCGGAACTGGCGACCTATCTGCCCGACTTGCCGCAGCGTCTCGGCTGGGCACATCTGGTGATTGGCCGGGCAGGGGCTTCGACCATTGCTGAACTGACCACTGCCGGTCGTCCGGCGATTCTGATTCCGCTACCGAGCGCGATGGACGATCACCAGACCTATAACGTCAAAGAGATGGTTGCATCCGGCGGCGCGCGCGCGATTGCGCAGTCGCGCTTCACCGCCAAGGAACTCGCAAAGCAGATGCAGAAAATGGCCTTGCAGCCCGGCGCACTCGAAAATGCCGCACGCTTCGCAGCGAAATGCGGCCGGCCTGAAGCGGTCAATGATCTCGCCGATCTCGTCGAAAGCATCGGTGTCTCGCCGCTGGGCACGGCGATGAAGGCAGAGAAAGAAATGCCGAATCCATTGGCGTCGCGCAAGGAAGCCTTGGCAAAGGATATCGCCCAGTGAAGGGTGTCGGCACAGATATTGGCGTCATCCATTTTGTCGGCATCGGTGGCATCGGCATGTCGGGGATCGCCGAAGTGATGCACAATATGGGCTATCAGGTACAGGGCAGCGATATCGCCGAAAGCTACGTGGTCGAAGGCTTGCGCGCCAAGGGGATCGACGTGAAGATCGGCCAGAACGCGGAAAATGTCGAAGGCACCGCAGTCGTTGTTACATCGACCGCGGTCAAGCGCGGCAACCCGGAAGTGGAAGCGGCGCTAGCCGGTCGGATACCGCTGGTTCGCCGGGCGGAAATGCTGGCCGAACTGATGCGCCTCAAATCGACGATCGCGATCGCCGGTACCCATGGCAAGACGACCACCACCTCGATGGTCGCGGCGATGCTCGACGCGGGCGGCATCGATCCGACCGTGATCAACGGCGGCATCATCAACCAATATGGCTCCAACGCCCGCCTCGGCGACGGCGAGTGGATGGTGATCGAGGCCGACGAGAGCGATGGCAGTTTCCTTCGGCTCGACGGCACCATCGCCGTGGTTACCAATATCGATGCCGAGCATCTCGATCACTATGGCAGCTTCGACAAGATCAAGGACAGCTTTCTCGAATTTATCGAAAATGTGCCCTTCTATGGTGCCGCGATCCTGTGCATCGACCATCCCGAGGTGCAGGCCCTGCTGCCGCGGATTCGCGACCGGCGGATCATCACCTACGGCTTTTCCGCGCAGGCCGATGTCAAAGGGATCAACGTCACGCCGGTTCCGGGCGGCAATCGCTTTGATGTCGACATCCGCGACCGCGACGGCGAGACGCGAAGGATCACCGGCATCGAATTGCCGATGCCGGGCCGCCACAATGTCCAGAACGCGATCGCGGCGGTAGCGGTCGGTCTGGAAATGGGCATCAGCGATGAAAAGATCGCCAAGGGCTTCGATCATTTCGGCGGCGTCAAGCGGCGCTTCACCAAGGTCGGCGAGGTCGATGGCGTGACCATCATCGACGATTATGGCCATCACCCGGTCGAGATCCAGGCGGTGCTGTCGGCCGCCCGCGAAGGCGCCGAAGGGCGCGTCATTGCCGTGGTCCAGCCGCACCGCTTCACCCGCCTGCGCGACCATATGGAAGAATTTCAGACCGCCTTCAACGACGCCGACATGGTCTTTGTCACCCCGGTCTATGTCGCGGGGGAGGAGCCGATCGAGGGTATCGACAGCACGGCTCTGGTCGAAGGCCTGAAGGTCCGCGGCCACCGTCTGGCGGAAACGGTCGAGGACGAGCCTGCTCTGGTCGCCCGGCTGGCCGAGGAAGCCCGGCCAAAGGACATGATCATCTGCCTCGGCGCCGGCGACATCACCAAATGGGCCGCCACCCTGGCCGACAATATCGCGGAGGCGCGGAAATGATCGGTTCCAGGAACCTGTGCTCCGCACTTGATGCGGAGCTCTGGCGGCAGGAAGCGTCAGGCCGGGAAAAGCTCCGCATTACGTGCGGAGCACATCGAGGTGCTGCGCAATGAACGCCGTTGCCATCATGCCCGAAACACGCGGCAAGCTTACAGAAAGCGCGCCATTGGCACCGCTCGTCTGGTTCAAGTCAGGCGGCCCGGCTGAGTGGCTGTTCGAACCCAAAGACAGCGACGATCTGCGGCAATTTCTGCGCGACCTCGACCCCGCAATACCGGTGTGGCCTCTGGGTCTGGGCTCGAATCTGATCATCCGCGACGGCGGCATCCGTGGCGTGGTGGTCCGCTTGGGCAAGGCTTTTGCAGGCATTGAGGCGGACGGGCTGACGCTCAAATGCGGCGCTGGCGCACCGGGTATTTCAGCGGCCAGCACGGCCCGCGATCATGGCATTGCCGGCATGGAATTTCTGCGCGGCATTCCCGGCACGATTGGCGGCGCAGTGCGCATGAACGCCGGTGCCTATGGCCGCGAAGTCTGTGACATTTTGGAAAGCGCGGATGTGATCCTGCGCAACGGCGATCTGGTGACATTGACGCTGGACGATATGGGCTACACCTACCGCCATTCCGATCTCCCTGAGGGAGCAATTGTGGTCAGCGCCCGTTTTCGCGGCGAAAGCGGCGATCCGGTTGTCATTGGCGCAGAGATGAAACGCATCGGTGACGAGCGCGAAGCCTCGCAGCCACTCCGCACCAAGACCGGCGGCTCCACCTACAAGAACCCCGAAGGCAACAAGGCCTGGCAACTGGTCGACGAAGCCGGTTGCCGCGGCCTGCAAATCGGCCAGGCACAGGTATCGGAAAAACACTGCAACTTCCTGATCAACCTCGGCGGCGCGACCTCCGCCGATATTGAGGCGCTCGGCGAAGAAGTGCGCAAGCGGGTCAAGGCCCATTCGGGCGTCGAACTGCAATGGGAAATCCAGCGGGTAGGAAACAAGGCATGACCGCTAAAGATACAAACCCCCTCCACGTCGCCGTCTTGATGGGTGGCTGGTCCGCCGAACGCGAAGTCTCGCTGAGCAGCGGCAAAGGCATCGCCGATGCACTGGAGAAAAATGGCCATAAGGTCAGCCGC
>Ga0051981_10001194_pt1 | contig 12656 bp, 10 predicted proteins | sample CryGey13umfilter_3_FD_59644 | JGI IMG/M metagenome (GOLD analysis project Ga0051981, IMG submission 59644) | Groundwater microbial communities from aquifer in Utah, USA - Crystal Geyser 4/10/14 3 um filter | ecosystem: Environmental > Aquatic > Deep subsurface > Groundwater | place: USA: Utah... | reverse complement strand
TTTTTTGAGTTACGAAGATGATTCTCGTTCGTCATCTAAAACTCCACCGCACTCCGTTGGATACTCAAGATGCGGTCGGTTTTCAGAGGATGGGATCCCTCCTTCCCAGCCTATTCGGGTTCACGAAGCAATAATCTTTAGGAACGATTCCGATTCCACAGGGAACATGAACGATTTTCATGTAGCGGTCTACAACTTTTCAGAACGCATGCGATACGATTTAAGAGAAGCAAATCACCGCTTTTCTAAAATCGCCACGCAAGTGGCGCACGCTTGTATCGCCCAGCCCAAATTTATTAAGAAATAAGTCTTGAATTTCATAATAGGATCCTTCCAACCAACTGTGATGGATGAATAAACGTATGCACAATTATAGGTAACTTTACATAACACGATTTTCTCACAAAGATTTTTTTTTAGAGTTCAATATAACTTGTGGGATTTACGTCGAAACGATATGAAGCTCTCATTGAGGCAATAAGGATACGCACCCTGCTTGTTTGAGATGTAACAGGAAATTATTTTTCATCGTTTCATTGGTTTACCCTACTTTTTGAACATGATCTGGTTCGCGAGAATAAGGGTGACTGCAACGGCCGTGTAGAGATTGACAAAGTTACCGTACCAAGTCTGACTTTCAGTTTTAGCTTGCTTGAATTGACGATCAGGGTGATGGAATTGATCGAATAGACGCATGAGGTTACGTTCCAACATAGCTACCGTCACCTTACCCACCATTGGAACGTAGGCTACCCCCGGGATCATCAGCAGTTCGTCTTCGTCCACATTTTTGAAGGAGGACACATTTACGACGGTAGAGTTGTGCTGAATCCATTCAGTCGGTAAACGATACGCTTTCGTCGGGACCCCAGTGACGATGATGGTGGACTACCAACCATCCCAGCAGAAGAGGTAAAATATTTTGGTGAGGACCCACGGACACTACAACACATCTGACAAAAGAGACTCGAAATATGTCGTACCTTGCGCACGCACGATTCGGGAGTATCGTCAATATCACACTTCTCAAGTCGACCACCTGGCTCGAATCGGTAAATCGAGTTGATATCGACCGAATAGACCGTAGCTCCGTCGTTCGACAACATGGCAGCCAGGGGCCGTCCTACGATTTCCGAACGATTAATGACCGTAACCACCTTTCCTTCCAAGCGTCGGCCGATGGGTTTTGTCATATCATAACATCCGGGGCATTCTTCCAAGATTTTGACTGTCGACAAGGCCGTACAGGGCAGGAGACACTTTTGTGAATTGGTTGGTGGGTCCAGGTAACGGATGTTGCGGTAAAGATTCGTTCTGTACAGATGACAAAGACCTTCGACGTCGCGTTTGTAATCGACAGAATCACGCAAATAATCATCCTGACTGGCACCCGAAAAGGATTCCACTTGCCCAAAAATGGGATAGTATACGATGATCCCATGCACACGTGGATCATCGTTGGCATCCCGCAGGGCTCGTTCGACGTCGATCGGGTCGTCGAGTTCACGAAGTTCGTAACGCAATCCATCGGCGCGACAAGCCTTACCAGTCCATTCTGCATACTTTTTCGCGGCCGGGTCCTTGTTTGCTAGCATACCAACCAGTAGTGGGGCCTCTACGTGAAGTACAAGTGAAGCGCCACAGACCCCAAGCCAGAAGTAGACCAGCGAACCACAGGTGAGAGGCAGATGCCAAAAGAAGTAATAGATCAACATTGATTGCATTGGGTCGGTATTGTCCTCACTCACCGATACCATTCGCTTTAAGTTCAGCTACCTGAGCTTTGATTTCATCGCGAAAGCGTTTGGCAACAATAGCAGCGTCGACCCGAACCCCCTTGGACGGATCGACTGTCACAAGTTTATCGTTCGTTGAGTTATGACCAGTCATTTCTTCAATTCAGGTGGACGGCCCAGGACCGACAACAGAAGTACTGATGACAAGATGATGTTATTAGATGTGTGCGTGTTGCAAATGACTTTGCTTGTTTAGATTTTGTCTTGAAAGAAGAAACTTGTCATAGTGGTGCTGCGTTCCGATTCGTACCAGAACCAACAACGTTCCTGTGACGACGATACATGTTTTGAAAAAATCAATGGATGCGATGGCATGAAAGTTCAGTCCCAGGTAGCATTCCATAGTGCGACCGAAGTTTGTCGTGATTTACAAAACACGATTCGTAAAAGATTTTGGATACGACTTCCCCCCACAACAATGAACACAGCTTCTCTCCCCGCGTAGTCAAAAATAATTGATGTGAGAGGTGACCACGACTATCGAGCCGTTGCGTGGACATGCACAATAACATAATAGGTAGTATCATCAATCCTCAGTGAAATATCCTTGTCCTTTCTTTACAAAAAAGAAGTAACAAATAAATAAGCAATAACAGCACAACAACAAGAAACATGTTTAGTATGGGAAATGAAACCTATCGGATCTCTGTTGAAGATCTCTTCGTCGGGAATCGTAAAAGACTTGTGGCCAGATTGAGGCAATCCAACGATACGGCCGAAAGTGTCGTGTATCTTCGGGGTGGTGCGAGTGAAACTCGATTTGACACAGACCACGAACCGATTTTCAGACAGGTAGGTCAATAAGAAGATGCATATAATGATGGTGATGGTGTTGTTGTGTCGTAACGATTATGGTAGTACGTGGAGGAAATGTTTGTGCCATGCCATGTCTTACCATCATCATACATCATACTCTTCTCCTTCTTCTTCTCTTTCTCTCTTCCCACAAAAAGGAATCGTATTTCCAATACCTGAGCGGAGTCAAGGAACCGGATTGTTCCATACTTATTGATGTTGCCAACGATCAAACCATTTTAATGATCCCTCGTCTTCCCAGTGAGTATGCTACAATCATGGGGGAAATACGAACACCCGAAGAGTGGAAAGATCTGTATCTCATGGACGAAGTTAGATTCGTTGATGAGACGGACGAGATTCTCAAAAATTATCTTCGAACGGATACACCACCAGCAAATGGGAATATAACGAACAACTCTAAAAAGCTTTTACTGTTGAAAGGATCTAATTCTGATTCGGGGAACGTATATGAACCACCCGAAGATATTACGAAGACTTTCTCCTCGTATGTGGACGTTGACACGCTGTTTCCCATCTTGGCCAATCTACGCGTCATTAAAAGTCCAGCAGAACTTGGCGTGTTGCGCTACGTGACCGAAGTAACAAGCTTTGCGCACGCGTACACCATGAGGAATATGAAACCGGGGATGCGAGAATATCAGGGAGAATCACTCTTTCGGCATTACTGTTATTTCAATTACGGATGTCGATTGATAGGGTACACACCGATTTGTGGCTGCGGACCCAACTCCGCCATTTTACATTACGGACACGCGGGGGAACCCAACGGTCGTCAGATGAATCCCGGTGATACCTGTTTGTTTGACATGGGCTGTGAATATTACTGCTATGGAAGTGGTGAGTCGGTCAGAGGAGTGTCCATTGTAGACGAATAATCGATGATTCGACGCACATTCCTCAACTTTGAAAAATTTTGAACAATCACTTAGATGTTACATGCAGTTTCCCTATCGATGGGAAATTTGATGATAGACAACTTCCCATTTACACAGCTGTCCTGAATGCTCAGGTTGCAGTGTACAACATGCTTAAACCCGGTGTTTCCTGGGTCGATTGTCACAAGGCCGCCGAGGTCGAAATCCTGCGCAAGTTGGCTGAGATCGGCGTCGTCTCAACGGGCGGTAAGACTTTAGAAGAACTGGTTGAGCTTCGCCTCGGCGCGGTGTTTATGCCTCACGGCCTGGGTCATTTTATCGGTCTCGACACGCATGATGTTGGAGGGTATCTGAACGGATATCCGTCTCGCAGCAACCTACCCGGGCTAAAATCTTTGCGCACGGCTCGTATCTTGCAAGAAAATATGACACTCACAGTCGAACCAGGTACGTAATCCGCATGGGTCACCTTTGTAGAACCGAGGCTGCAACCTTTTATTCGTATTCCTTAAAATTGAATTTTTTCTTCTGTTGGTCAAACTTTCGAAGGATGCTACTTCATCGACCACCTCCTCAATGAGGCATTAGCGGAAAAGTCGCCTTTGAAATCATTTTTAAATGCTAATGCGGTCGCCTCGTATCGTGGTTTTGGGGGCGTGCGGTTGGAAGATGTCGTGGTGATTACTTCTGACTGATGCATCAACTATACTCTCTGCCCTCGGACACCGGATGAAGTCGAAATGGTCATGCGAGGTGGAAAGTGGCCGCCTATGAAGGACACTGCACCTGAATTGCGACGCGAACGACTAAGTGATCCCGTTCCTTTGCCAAGTCCACCTTCTCTATAACTCAAAACAATACTACACCCCGTGGGTTTCTTTATTGTGCTTCTTCATTTACCATATACGGAGTAGTTACTTTAGTTGGCTTTACTAGAAATACTAAGGCGGGCATGGTGAACCGAAGGAGTTTCTGATGAGTTTCTCTTTTCTAAACGGCGAGACGTCTCACCTGCAGCATTTTCCTTGTCTAGCATTCCTCGGCTGGGTGAAATATGGACCTTTTCCATTGCTTGGTTCAACGATTCTTCGTCATCTCTATCGTGAAGCTTCAACCGAGATGAGAAGTCCACATCGTCAAGCACATCGTTGAGCGAGTCGAAGTGTTTCAGACAAGCTTCGTCGGTAATTGACATGCCCAATCTCTCCATAAGATCAACCAACAGTTTAAGATCATCTAGACTTTCTCTCTCCAGATCCAATTCAGTGGCGCCAAGACTCTTACCAAGTTGACGAAGAACGGTGACTCCCAGTTCCAGGTTCTCGTCCGAAAGAAATGTTGCGACTTGAATCGCAACAAGGAGAAAAGGAGAGGAAATTACATTGTTTCTGGTCTCATTCTCATCTTTCTTCGATGCCTCTTCGAAGCTTGCTTCGGCTTCGACGCAAGTAGCTAAAACGAAATCAAGCATCTTTGATAAGGGAAAAGCCTTGGACCCTCGCTTCTTTTTCCCACCATCTTTGGAAGTCGCAATCTCCAACGCGTGAGCAACGCACCCAATAAATTCAGTTGGGGCAGAGCGACTACGAAGGCAGTACAGAGGGAAAAACTGGGTAAGTATTTGTTGTAGACGAACTGAACTTCCAACCTCTTTCGCCCCGGCATCTTCTTCACATTCTTCATTTGCTGCAATTCGAGGATCGAAGAAGAAGACAAGCAGTCGAGCCAACCAGGAATCATTGATGATTCTACGGTTGAGTAAAAGCTTGCTGGCTACTTCGGCAGCAACACACGCCATCGAGATTTCTGCGTGATCCATCATTTCAGAAATCATATCCTGAAAGTTCGGTAGTATCTCGAGTTCCCCGGGGGTAACTGACTCTGCAAAAAGCATGGACCAATCCGAAAGGCCCAGAATAGCCTGAGCACGAACGGAAAGCTTTTCGCTTTCGTCCGAGGCAATTTTCAGAAGAATAAGCTTAAATTCGGAAAGTACTGTTTCAGCTTTCGTGTACAGGCCAAGCTTTCCAAAGCAACTAACCCCGGCCTCTCGGACAAGAGCGTTGGCATGGGAAACAGCTGGTACAATGTATTGGGCATAACTTTCTACAACTGGACTCGTAGCCAGTCGAGACGAGGATTGCTCGAAAACAATACATAGAATCGATAAAATACGAATTGAGCGGTTGTCAGAAAGCCCGTCTTCGTCATTTTGTATGCTCAAAGACTCAACCGCACTCAGTATCGTTTCCCAAAAGTCACTTTCGGCGCGGTTAATCCGGTGCAATGTATCGATGCATCCCTCGATTAGGTCATCGGGCATCACAATGGATTCAAGCATATCTTTCAATGTTGACTTGAGATGCAATCGCGAGCCTTCTTCAATGTCGGCCGATTTTACCATGGAAAGAAGGTTGAGACACACGCACACAAGACGATTTGTGACGTCAAAGTCTTTTTCTTCCTCGATTGCTTTCATAAGAGCACTGGCGTGTAGCTCAAACATCTCGCAGATTTCTGGGACATCAGGAAGAATGTCAGACATGAGTAGTTCCTTTTGACGCTGTCCCTCAAATTTTCCTTCCAAGCGAGCGTTAATGAGAAATACCCGCTCAACTTCCAAGACCTGGTTCACTAAAACAAGTTTTCCAGTGGATTCGTTGAGTCCACGATTGAAGCTGGCGAGTTCAGTCTCCGACAAGTGGTCGCACAAGAATTCATCAGTTGCATTCACCAAGATGCTCATGATCTTCTGACATGACTCCTCAAATTCAACGACATTCAGACAGCGAAGAAATTCAATGAAATCGTAGTTTGTCGACTTCAACCAATCAAAAACATGTGCTTCGATTTCTGCCTTAGTTGCCAGACACCTGTGAAGGAATGATCTGTTGTTAGAACATTGACGGGATATCAAAATGCACCGAAAGAGAACTTACCGTTCCGTCCAACCAGATTCTATAAGTTCTGCGCACTGTTCGGCTTCCCATTTATGAAGATCTGGGAGCTTACGACGAAGGTTTTTGACTGCTGCCACGCGTACTTTGGCTTTAACATCTCGCACACGAGTAAGAATCACGTCAACGGTTTGGAGTGTCACTGGAAGGGATTCCAACGCCGCTACACGGTTTGTAACGGAGGGATCGTGCTGAATCGACCACTGAAGAGCCTGTCTAATATCCGGATCATCTATTTCTTCTTCTATCTGGCCAATAGCTCGATGAAAGAAGAAGTGAGAAGATTCGATGGCTGCCTGACGAACCGACTGTGCTTTATCAGTGAAGCGTGGGAGAAGAGCTTGAGAACTCATATCGAGAAGGGATTCCAGATCTTCCTTGTTCATCTGTTCGTTTTCAAACAAGTACTTGATCGTCCATCCTATACAGCGGCACGCAGCACCACGAATACGTTCGAGCAGCACAACAGTCAGGGGAATAATGCGGTCCTGCAACAAAGGTCGTGCGACCTCGACATGGTGTGCAGCCACTGCCGATACAAGTTCTTGAATGGCTTCGATAGACTCCTTTGTTTCATTCGTAATCTCAGTCACCAAGGAACATTCCAAGAAATGAATCAAAACGCTAGAAATGACTTCGTTGAAATCATCGACCGTTCCAGCCGAATTACCCGAAATAGAAACACCTTCCACTTTGGCTTGGAGATCAATTTGATTAAGTTCGTCGTAAATTTGAGCAACCCGAGCCTCGATTGGTAACGAACGTCGTCCAGAGGATCTCTGGTGATCGTCAAAGTGACGCATCAATGCCTTTTTGATCTCTACTTCCAACATCATCATCGTAAAATAAACAATCACCTAACAGAAAAGCATCTGGCATTGTTTACGAGTTAGGAAGTTTCGGTTTGGTTGTCCGTTTGAACCGAAGTGAGGCTCGCGTGCAGTCTTAATTTCAAATCGAGAATTTTGCTACTCGGGTAAATATTAAGAAAGAATATTGGTCTAATACAATGCACCGGTAAATGGCAAAGGTGTTATGACCGACCTAAACATTTAACAAAATTACGAAAACGATACAGAGGATACATACATAAAATTATATTGAAATAATAAGAAAGACCAAGCTTTTCTCACGAGAAAGATTGTTATTTGTAGGAACTTGTCCTTTTTTCCTGCTACGTACCGACATTCCCAAGACGCCGAGAGGGCAGCCGGAAACCCCGTTTAGGCTTTCTTGCGGCGAAATGGAGAAAAATTTAAGAGTTCGTCCTCGTCCTCATCCTCATCGTCCATGTTTTCGAGTATGCTTGCTCGTGGGTATGAAGGGACCGTGGAAGCGGGAACATCTTCCCGAGGAGCCTCTGCCCCGCCAATTTGTACGGAGGAACCGAAACAAGACTTGCGCTTGCGAGAATGATTGTATCGGGAAATATAAGAGCTGATCGGTTGCGCCGCCACAGTAGGGCCTGGTGTCTCGGCCGGACGAGCCCGTGGGGTACTTTCTGTGAGACTGGAGTTTCCGCTTGGTGGTTTGTTCATACGCCGCTGGTAGGGATTCATCACCCCTTCCTGTGCAGGAGATTTGGAGAGTCTACGATCACAAGGTTTGTCTTGGTCTAGGATCGTGGCGGGTTCCTGAAAGACATTGACGTCTTCAAACTCCGTCGCCGCTATGTCTTGTGCCGCAAGAGTAACAGAAATGTCGACCTCCAATTGCTGAACTTCTTTTGTGACACTTTGTAGTTTGTCTACAAATTGTCGTTTGCGACGAAGCGCTGCCTGGAATTTGTCTTCCACTTCACCGTTCAGGCGCTCTTCTTCCTTCTGTAGATCACGATTGGACGCCTGGAAACGACGACGCAACTCGTTGTATTCCTGTAGTTTTTCGCGAATATCGTCGTCATCAACATGTTCTTCTTCGGCGAAAGCAACATCCAAAATGTCCCAGTCCACATCTTCTGTTGAAGATACTTTTAGATCTTCGTATTGTTTCATATTGACGGGAATGGTATCATCTTGAATGTCTTCTTCGGGAAGCTTCCCGGCGTCCCATCCATTCGCCAAGGCGACAGCTCGAAGTCGTATAATTTTATCTACTTGAACAAGCGATGATGCTTCACCAAAAAGTACAGATAATTGCAAATGAAGCTGCGGGCATTGTCGCTGTCGAAATGTCCGACTTTCCGATAAAAAGCTCCGACACTGAATACGGTGCTTTTCTCGTTGACCTGTACTACTTTGTTCCAGTCGATCACGAGTACGTACCAAATCATCGCGCTGGGTCTGTAGGTCGAACAATGTTTGTTGATCTGTGTCAATGCGACCTTGCCAATGCACGACTTCCTCCCTCGCCTTCCGCGTAGATTCCAGCATCGTCGGCTTGTCCTCCGTCTCGTACTGTTCCAATCGCTCGTGAATGTCATTGACACGCTTTTGAAGAGAAACTCTCTTTTCTCGTGTTTCGTCGAGTTGATGATTCAGCTGTGTGTATTTTTCATACAGCGAAAGAGCCGTCGAGGAAGACGCCATCTTTGTTTGTCGGAAATGACACGGACGTCAGATGCGAGATGCGGCCGCAAAGAACAATAGAATCAATGACGGATAGCGGAATCAACTCCTCGATCCTATTACACAATTGGAAACTTGTTACAATAATCAGGTCTTGTTGGAGCTTCTTGGTATCTAAGTGAAACACACAGAGAGAAAAGCGTATCACAAGGTTCTCGACTTGCGACAAGTATTGATACTAGTCACAAACAAACACTGGATGGAGATTTCATCGTGATCGTCGTTCGAAGGAAGACACGACAGAAGGAAGAAAAAGGGATCTTTTCTCCAATCCCGAGTCCTCACCGCGATGTTTGTTCACAGTGTTCACACACAGATCAAAAAAACGGGACCAAAATGTGTCGTGGAAAGGAGAAGGATCGACGTACGGACACCCAAACACGGCCATCGTGCTCCACACACGACGACGACGACGACCCGCCATCTCTCCCTGTTCACGCTCTCTTTGTCGTCCTTCCTTGCACGATAATTAGAAGAAACTCAAAACAGAAATCACTTCACCATGGTATGTAATACAATGTGTACTGAGAGAATAGTTGACTTTGTTCCTTGTAGCGCTTCGTCTGTTGTAGCGCTTCGTCTGTTGACGAACATGTTTTTCCGCTCGGCGCGTGTGTACGCGTCGCGAGTCACCTCACCGTTTCGGTGTCTCCTCATTTCACGTTCTCACGCAAAGATCACCGCGTCTAATGATATTCTATTTCGTCTACATACGATTTTCTCAGAGACCTTATCTATTACAAGGACACGAGCGTCCTATCACATCCATCGAATTCAACTACGATGGAGATCTGCTGTTCACAGCTAGTAAAGATCACGTCCCCTCGGTTTGGTGGGTGGACGGCGGGAAACGCTTGGGAACGTACACCGGACACAAGGGTACGGTGTGGGATTTGTCGTGCGATCGCTTCTCCCGTCGCTTGTTAACAGCATCTGCAGATACGACCTGCCGTCTGTGGGATGTGCAAACGGGCGAATGCATCAGGCACTTTACGCACACTGGACCCGTGCGCGGCGTGGATTGGGCGGAAGGTTCGCAAAAGTTTGTCACCATTAACGACTCCTTCATGGATCATCCTCCCAAAATATCAGTGTACGATGTCCCCGAAGGGCAGGATCCAGACACATACAGTGACGAGCCCACTCTAGTGATTGAACTTCCCAAACATGCCACGAAACGTGTCGCGCCAACTAATGTCAAATGGACGGCTTTGAACGAAGACATTCTGGTCGCCTTTGATAATGGAATGATCAAACTGTACGATCCCGAGAGCGGGGAGATGAAAGAAGAATTCGCCGCCCACGAAAAGAAGATCAACCGAGTTCAATTTAACATCGATAAGACTCTTCTCATCACCTCGTCGGCAGATTTTACTTCCAAGCTTTTCGATCCTGTGGACTGGAAGCATTTGAAGACGTACAAGACTGATCGTCCTGTCAACGATGCTGTTATTTCGGATCACAAGGAGCACATACTTTTAGGTGGAGGTCAGGAAGCCATGAGTGTGACGACAACATCCGGAAAAGTGGGAAAATTTGAAACCCGTTTCTTTTACATGGTGTACCAGGAAGAATTTGGTACCGTAAAGGGACACTTTGGTCCCATTAACGCTCGTAAGTACTACCACGTTGAACCGAAATTAGGTTTAAATTCAGACATGAAACTAACGATTAATTCCTGTCTTTTCGATGCTTTGCAGTTGCTATCAATCCCGATGGACGAAGTTATGCCAGCGGAGCGGAGGATGGATACGTACGACTTCACAAGTTTGATAAAGATTACTTGGACATGGTAGACCCGGTTCCAGAAGAAGAAGAAGACGGGGAAAATGAAGGCGACAATAATAACACGGAATAAATTGGTTTATCCCCTGAAATTCTCTTTCGTGTAGTACCAGCAGCAGCACATCACGATCTAACTAGTAAATCTATTTCTTATTCGAATTATTTATTTTGCCGCACACCTAACTGACTTTCACATATCAAGGGTGAACCACCAGCAAATGTAAGAAACGAACAAGTGCTGTACATGACATGGCAGTTTCGTAGCTACACAATCGACCTGAATTTTATGTGCTTTTCTCGCCTTTCTCGTTTGGGTTTGGCTGGGGGAGATTCCCAGCCGTCGCAAATGTCAAGAAAGCTGTATGGCCTCGCATCATCACAAATGGGCGTGCCACGAGCAATTTTTTGTTTATCGCACCTTCCTGAGCAATGCCTTTGGGATCGGTAGATCCGACTCCGTCTCCTTCGTTTTCGTCGTCATCTTCTCCGTTCGATTTTGCGCCACCCCCCTTGGCACCCGATTCCGCCTTGTCAATTTTCTCTTCCCCAGCACTTTGTTCAGCTTCCATGTATGTAGAGGGATTGTGTTTTTCTTGTCGCCTCCGTTTTGCGCGGGGTGGTGATTGGTACGATACCTCGTCAACATAATGTTCTTGTAATCGGTATTCCATGGTTTGGATAGAATGAAAACCCGCTGCCATCATGGCTTTAATGGACCTCTGTGACTGTTCTACACAGGGACTATAGGACGCGATACGAGCATTTGGTTTGAGAATGAAGGCGGCATGAGGGATCGCCAACCAAGGTTCGGGTAAATCTAAAAACACAGCATCGACCGATCGTCCGGGTAGATCGAACCCTCCTTTCACGTCATTATCATCGTCCACGGCATCCGGGGCGGCATTCTTATCATCCACCTTCGTCGGATTCTTTCCACAAACGTCCCTGTGACGTACCGTTACCATGGCGGGCGAAGCGTGCTGCTCCAGTTCCTCTCGAGCGGCAGCCGCGCGCTGCGGATGGAATTCGTACGTGTGCAAGTGTCCGAAGGGGGCGATGGTCCGCAACAGGGCGTGGCTGAGTGCGGCACTTCCCGTCCCGGATTCGACGACGGTCATATTAGGTCGCAGCCACAATTGATGTACGATTTGCGATTGATCCAATTCGTGCACGATCTGGGTACGGTGATTTAAACTCCGTGTCCATAACTCTGGAGTTGGTTTGAGGAGGTAGCAAAACCCAAAGCCTCGATTGTTGCGGGATCGTATCTTGCAACCGAAGGGTTTCCCGATGAAATCATCGTGGTGAAATTGTCCGTGTCGATTGGAAAATATTCCATTTCGCTTGGCATACACGAAACTAAGATTATCGAAGCTCAGAACAATCACGACAAGGTCGCCTTCTTTGATCACGCCCTGGGGTGGAAGACACATGTCTTTGAAATCAGCAGCATCCACGCGACGTTCCCTCTTGGGGGCGATGACGCCTTCTTCTTCAGGACCTAGAAATAGATCTACGGCTGCTTGATTCGACACTTCCAGAAGCATCGTGTCAAAATTTGTCAACGGCGTGTCATCTATTTTGGATTCTTCCGTTTCGGGTATTTCCTGATGTCGGATACCCGAGCGACTGGCGGTTGATTCCTTGGCGATGTGTGGTTGCGCAAAATCCATTACGAATGTATTACCATATGACAAGGCGCGTGATGTGTGGTTTCAAACAAAATTCTTTGGATACACAAATCAAAAAGTCACGTTCAATCTCAGCACTTGCTGCTTTGGCAAATATGATCTTGAATCGTCGTCGTTGGATGAGAGGAGCATACACATGTGACATGAGATCGTTTTTTTTTTTTTT
>Ga0051981_10001191_pt1 | contig 12671 bp, 7 predicted proteins | sample CryGey13umfilter_3_FD_59644 | JGI IMG/M metagenome (GOLD analysis project Ga0051981, IMG submission 59644) | Groundwater microbial communities from aquifer in Utah, USA - Crystal Geyser 4/10/14 3 um filter | ecosystem: Environmental > Aquatic > Deep subsurface > Groundwater | place: USA: Utah... | reverse complement strand
CAAAGTTGGAATTTTACCATGCATGAAAATACCAGTCAAGTCGAGCTGGACCTGAAAACCAACGTAGACATTTGCGCGATTGATTGTAGGAGACCACCAAAGAGTAAAACGACGGTTCGGAATTTGTGTAAGCCCACTTCTTTGGGCATTTGTCAGTTTCTTGAACTTCATACTCTCCTCAAAACCTGACGCCTTCTCCCAAAATAGACCTTCCCAGGTAGGAAAATAGGTGCCCTTGAACAGACTGTGCTCAAGAATACCTTCGACACCGCCTAGAGCTTGGATCATGTCGGTTCTGTATGCGTTCAGGTTCCACAACTTGCCATCATGACGTTGGTGTGTCCACCAAAAAGGGTTGTTCCGAAGAATGTGATACTGTTTCATCACCTCTCGACAGCGCCAACCTCGATCATATGCTAGTGTGTGGCGATCCTTCGAAAAAAGTGTGTTGATTCTTGGGATGCCTCGATCCCAAGAGTCCTCGAGATCCTCAAGCGTCAAGCGGCGGTTCTGAGAATTTGCTTCTTGCCGTTTCAGGGCATACTCCGCCCAAACACGCTGAGAATCAATGAACTCGCTCTCCCATGGTTGGATGTAACGAAAAAGAGTCGGGATCAATTGATCTTCATCATGGCTCAAGCCAGCACGAAAGTGTGTGACTCCTGTGTCGGTCTGTTTCGAATATCTGAGATCACTTTGGGGGATCAAAACGTGACCAGCAGAAAGCATACCAAGACCACCCAACTCTTTTGGGCAGTAAAAAACCACAGGCGGGAAACGACTGGGCATTTTACTATTTAGTCCAATCTTGATCCGCGTTTGGATCTTATTTTCATTCTTCACGAGAAGATCCAACAGCTCTTGGGTGTTCAAAACGGCCTCTCTGTAGTACGTCATCAGTCCAATCAATGCAGTGTTCCATTTGTTCGCAATCTTGGTGAAGGTCGTTGCACCACTGCTCATCAGAATCTGGCGAATACGATTGTCAAAGGCCCGGACAGCTTCTTCCTCAACACGCAAGTGGGCCTGCGCGGTCATCTCCTTCGTAGTCTCGTTTTGGAGATTCCATACCCCGTCCTTATAGGTGGTCGTTGAAGCGGCTGCTGCGTCAAGGGCTCCGTTCAAACCCTTACGGACAACCTTTGTTGCATGTATTCGAACTTCAAACCCATTCATGTCAAACAACAGATTGGGATTATCAGCGCTGTAAACACTTACAAATGAGTTGTCCCAATCAAGACTCGTGATGCTCCTCGGAAGACGATTCTTCATATCCCAGAATACGGCCCTGCCCAAGTTCACGTCTCGTTTTAAGAGCCGCATCCGACAGTCTCGCGGCCAACATTTCTTGTTGCGATAGCCAACGACATTCTCGTTGTTCGGATCAGGATTTTCGATTAGAAAACGCTGGATAATATCCCTGCTGTCGTTCGCGTCAAATCGGAATAGAATGTACACCTTATCCAAGTATCGAGTGTAAAGCCGAATGGGATGACTAACTTCAGTCTCGATGTCGGCAAAAGTGAGATACTCGTTCGGGCGCGTTGGAGGCCCCGCTAATTCGCTGGCTCGAGTCAAACCAAGAACCAATAGGTCCAGTACAAGCCCGTAGTACTGTACAATAAATGACGAGAATTGCAATCCACGGATCAGACCGTATGAATTTGTGTGCAGCATATCTTTGTAAGCAATGCTAATGTTGTTCTTTGCCGTCATGTAATCAGCAATATTGTGATCCACGATAAGACGAAGTAGCCGATTCAACAAAGTTAGGTCAATCTTTTCGTAGAACTTCTCGAACTGGGACTGGAGAAGAACCACACTATCTCCTTCTTCTGTCTCCCAAATGTTTTCGAGATTGTTGATACCTTGACACCACTTGTAGACAAGGAGAGGAGGGGGTTCCGAATCCGCTGGTTTTATCCAACTAGGGAAGAGATGGCGCTTATCCGCCTCATACCATAAGTACTGGTCGAGGTACGAATCAGTAATCTTCTCAAGAGGCTCGATTGCATACACGGGAGAAAGGTATTCGTACATGTCCATGAATTCAATTTCAACCTCCTTAAACGTGCGTTGAGTGAGCAGGTGACGCTTAATACGAGACAGTGCCTCGTGCGGGTTGTCATAGGCCTGCTCAATCAGTGCAAGTTCTTCGCGGGCGGCACTATTCAGACGGATTTGCAACCCGTAGTTCTCCTTCAACCGCTCGAGAGCCAAGATCAAAAGCTTGGTGTCGTGCTTGTATGACAAGGGAGGGAATGGAATTGGAGTGAACTTGCGACTCTCTAGCCAATGTACCGTCGTTGTGTAAATGGCAACGGCTTCTTCGGCCGATACATATGGACCGTCCTTGAGGTAGTTGTGTTGGCGTTCCTGCTCTGCCTTGAGCCAGAGTCTGGTAAGACGTCCTAGATTCTTTTTGACAACCGTCTTGTCCACAGTACCCCCGCGCTTGATACGTTCACGGTTGTAATGAGCGATATTGGTCCACCAATCTGCCTTGGACTTAACGTAACGCAAAATCATATTTTCTACTGGGGCAGGCATACCGGGGACCTTCCAGGGAATATTTGCTTTCCAGCAACGAAAAGCTTCCGATAGATGGGACAAGATCACACGACTCTTGTTTTGTTTCACACCAGCAGGCATCATGTCAAGAATATCGTGCATTACCGACGCACGGAGCTCAAGGTCAAAGTGTGATTCGACCCGCTGTTTTGTGACGTTCTTTGCAAATCCTTTGGTAAGACGACCCTCGAATTGTCGGGCCAAGAGGTTCCCAAGCCAGCGTTCCAACAATGGCGTAATACCTCTTAGAAAGAACATCCAGACTCGCCAACTCGGTGCCCAAATGCCCACGCCTGGACCTTTACCGACAGGTCCAGTATTGAAACGGTAGTAAATCAAGTGCTTCAAGTCCTTGCACACACGAATTTGTCGCATCAAGCGATACTTGTAGCGATACATACCCGTCAGCTGCCCCACGTGATTAAACATGTACTGTAGACCATCCGCCAACTGATAGGCATCGATATTCGACAAACGGAATTGCACATGGGCATCCACCACGAGTTTGGTGAGACGCAAAATCTCACGAACTAGATGGAAGGCGTTTCCAAATCGCGATTTTTTGCGTTCCTTCGTAGTCAAAGTTTTGGTAGGTTTAAGATTGAAATTGTAATCCAAGTGCAAGTACTTGAGCTGCTTGCGTTGAATCAAAAGATTCAAAACGTTGTGACCCTGGCGAGATAATTGCAGCCCCACCTCGACCCAATCCAACTCCGTGCATTGAAAGAATTTAGTGGCCTTGAGACTCTTGAAAAGTGCCCTTTTGGCTTTCGGCTGTGGTGGGCGCATGTGCAACTGTTGCAGGACCCACGCCTTGAGAAGTTTCTGGTAGGACACTCGTACCTTGACGGGTAAATCACGATCCGCACGATCGCGGAACCAGTGTCCAACAAGGGGGATATCCATGGTACGACGGGTACGACCCGAACGAGTATTGTAGGGCGACGGTGCCGCATAGAGAGATAAACCCGCTTGGGTGCGACGTGTAGCTAGCGGAGCTTCGTTCAGAAGGGGGTCAACAGCGGCAATCACTTCCTCGTCTGGTTCCCAACCTGGATCGTCGTCGGATTCAAAATTCCGCGTATGCCAGGCCCATACATCGTCATCTTCAATGTCCGTACAAGCACCTACCAAGGGAAAGTTGTTTTCTTGATTAAATTCGTCATCATCGTCGTAGCCGTCGTCCGAGGATGTATCCATAATATCATTCGTCACTTTCGTAATTGGAAAGAGAGCGGACGGATAAGACTGAAAGGCAATCCATTCGTGATCGGCTTCTTCTTCCACACCAGCGTAGGAAGAGGGTACGTTGTGATAGGGGGATAGCTTGACTTTGCGTGGACGGCTATTGTAGACGTGGGGAAAGGCAATCTTGTATTCGGTGCGGATCGGACGACGCAGGATAATCTTTGCCACGTCGTTGAAATCATTCCAGTCTTCATCTTCTTCATTGTGTACATCCCGAAAGAGGGGTTCAAACTTCGGTCCCCCTGGAATGGCCATATTGAGCGCCTTGGCAGTCAAAAAGTAGTTGGTATCAAACAGATATCGATGGTTGTTGTCATCTGCGCCGAGTGCATTCAACATTGGTTCGGCCAACTGGTAGAGTTCGTGCATGACGGTCGTCGAGAGGCGCCATTCCTTGTAGGACGGTCCATTGACGTACACATGTTCCGATAAAGGATGGTCCTTGTGCTGACGAATGTCCGCCAACGGTTCACTGTCGTAGAACCATTCCGCGAGCAACTCTGCCGTTTGTTCTTCTTGTTCGGACCAATCCAATTGCACGGCTTCGGGTGGTTCCACTGTCAGCAGATGATCAGTGTAGTCAAGTGGCGGCTCTTCGTCGTCAAACGGCGGAAAACGCATGCGTTTGAATTGCTTACGATCTCGCTTTTCCCGGCGCATCAAGGTCCACGCGGTCCCCCATTGGGCACGATACACTGGCTCAATGACCTTGGGTACATGATTGACAAAGGAAATGGCCCCCGTGACGTGAAACAGCACGGGAACTTCCTTGTAGGCCTCCCATGGCATGGGGATATTTTCCAACAATTTGTAAATGGCATGCGGAACGTATTTCAAGGCACCCACATAAATCCGCTTTTCCGATTGGTATCGTTTCGATGTCATGTCTCCATGATCTTGCAATATTTTACGCAAAAAATCAGCCGGCAACAAATCCTTTTGATGCTGTTGTTGTTGGTTATTACCGCCGCCCCCCAATGCCATTTTACGATGGGAATATCGTTTCTTTTGTAACTTGGCCCACCGGCGAGCCTTTTCTTCCAACGAAATGGTAGTTACGGCACGCGATGATGATGATGATGATGGTACTGGAGCCGATGGATTTACCATCCCTGGAGGAGGGGGACCCGATGGAGGCGGTGGCGGTGGAATCATCCCCGGCGGTGGTGCCATGATTCCCGGCGGCGGAGCCATGCCGGGCGGCGGCGCGTTGGAATATCCCACCGGAGGAGGAGCCATTCCAGGAGGAGGAGGAGGTGGAGGTAGTGGCGGCGGCGGGGCTGCGATACCTGGAGGAGGTCCCATACCTGGAGGAGGTCCCATACCGGGAGGATACTGCTGATTGTTTGGATTTTTGGACATGATCAAATATCAATCCTAGAGAAACAAAACCCACTCAGGGAAGATCTGATCTGCTTGTTGTTGTTGTCCAAGTACACTCACACAACCAGACGACTCTTTGATTTTCAATTGATACAAGATGTGTTCTATTAGGATAGGTAATAGAATGGTAGACTTATAACAGTGCAAACAACACGGGCCTAGGGTGGGTCGTCGGTCGACGACGTCTCCACTTATTTTTCGTTGTGTTGCCGTGTTGGGTGACAGCAGCACCTTCTTCGTTCCCCAGAATGTTGGTTGTTCCATCGTACTCCCGGTCCGTCCGTACGTAGTTTTCTTCGACGGAAGACTAACAGACGGACAGATGGATACAGTGTGAGTTGTGATCGTGAGAAAGTGAAGAAGTCGTACGCACGCACGAAGGGTCATCGTCTGGACGGCTTCTGTTTGGCTACCCACATGATGATGATAAAACAATCGCAGGGTAACTCGAGTGAATGCACACAGCAACCTAAACTCCGCATCGAAAGAAATACTGAGCAAGAAAACAGGTATTTAGAACGAAGATTAGTTTGATCATGATAGTTCCATATTTGCGGTACCTCTACGAATTGATCCAGTTTCGCCGAGGTGGAATGGAGTGTGGTGAACACGAACGCGAGACACTTGTAAGGTAGGCGTTTACATAACTTCTACCAACTAACCTATATTTTTTACATGTTAGTTTCCATGAGGCTCCATGTGAAAAAAATAAGTTGGTTAGGATATAGCATACCATGGCAACATAGCGGTATTCGCACATGACACGCTCGAGAGGTCTCCGGTACTGATGCTTCCGTCATCGCTGCGAATGTCAAAAAATGTCGACGCGATGACGCTGCATGGTTTTCGTAATCAAAACATGTTTGCCGAGGGTGGGACATTGGATCGCCCGGCGTCAAAGTTATTGCCCTTTACAGCGCGTCCTCATCGACGGAAATAAAAAACAATTGCCCCCAAACGGTCATTTTTTGCGGTGTTCGCTCGGGTACCAAACTATGGGAAAGCCACACAGACAGGAGGACGGCTGCACGGCTGGCCACACGCGTGATAAAAATGAGGGACTTCTGGGACGGTCGACGACGACGTCGTTGAACGCATCCACCACCAACGACGACGACATAATTTTTTTTCTCGACAGTGGCCACTCGAACCTCCTGTTCACTCGTTTTGATACACGGTAAGCACTTTCATAAGTTTTTAGTCGACTTTAGCTGGATATTACTGCCATATTTCTCACCTCAGTTCTTTTGTTAGTGTTGCCTTCTTTCTCTTGCACCAAATCTTTCGATCCTTCCGTGCCTCGTGCCATCAAACAACAATGACGACTACCATGAACCGTTTGCTTGGGGTATCGGACGACTTTTTCGTCGTCAAGAAGTCTGGTCTCTCGCAAGCTCAGGCCCTTACGGCCTACTTGGGAGGTTCATGCTTCCAAACCATCATGGATAACCCTGTGACAGCCTATCGTCAATTGGTCCAACAATACGCCAAGGATGTCACGACGGGCAAACCAGTCGACCCCAAGGTGGCTTCGCAACAAGCAAAGGCCGTCTTTCGGTCCCACCCTATCTCGGCTTCTCTTTCAGGTGTCGGGCCTCGTCTCATAGGAGTAGGATTTAAGCGTGTTCCCAAGTTTGGGATTCTGTAAGTGTCGCGCAGTTTGCGTCGTAGGTGTCGTGGTTCTTGTTCGACCACCATCACATTCATTGTCAGACCGGTTTGGTCGGCTAGCGAGATGGCTGTACCATCATGGACGGGCAATTATGTAAAGGCTTGGGAATATAATTTGTCATGCGTATTGTCATTTTGATATGATGGACTTTCGACTCACATGTTTGTTCCAACTTTTCACGTTGTTGATGACCAATGACCACAGTCTCGGCTTTTCCTTCTTTCTCGGCGAAGGCGAAAACCCGGGCTTCGCCGCTGCGACGGCTGCCTCAATTCTTAGTGCGCCCTTTATCAATCCCATTCGTATGATTGAAAAGCAACAACGTGCCTACTTCCGTCAGACGGGTGCCACGAAACCCATTTGGGAAATCCTTAAAGAATCCGCCAGTGCGCGCTTTGCTCCTCTCTTTCGCGGTACTATCCCCCTCATGGGTCATTCCCTGGCTTCGGCTTTGTTGGGGTTGGTCGGACAGCCACGGTTGCAAAAGTATATTCAGAAGGAGTTAGGTGACAAGACATCGCTCGGACGAGCGGCCACTGGATTGGTTGCTTCGGCCGTCGTGTCGCCCATCTACGTAGTCGTCACCAACCCCTTGTCTCGCCTCGAAGTTATCATGCAAACTTCGGCCATCAAAGGCAAGTCAATCACGGTAACGGAAGCCGTCAAGGAAATGTTCACCGACATGACGGCCTTCGGTCTTCGAGGAGTCTTTCGGGGACAAGGTATTGGTATCATGAAGGCCGTAATTTCGCTCACTTTGTTCCACGAGGGACGACACTTTTTGCAAGATGCCATGAAAGATTACAATATTCGTAATGGTCACTTTGTGCCAGAGAATTAAACGACCTAGTCGTCGAGAGCCCCCTCCCAAATGGGCCGGGACTGTCTCTCGTGGTTCTCGCTCTATGTGCTTAAGCTTTGTCATGTAATAAATCAAATAACATTGCACTGGACCCACTTTCTTAATTATGATATTTTGCGCATCATTTTAAATCAAAACTTGACGTATTTCTCCATTATGTAGGCCTTGATCCATTATGTAGGCCTTGACGTACATCCGGCAGCTCTATTCACACGTTGAAGAAGTGATGGGGTCACGTTCTATCTGCCTAGCGAGATGATTCATGTCGCGTGACACAGCAACTTCTGTATCATCGCCCGGTTTTCGTTGTACCAACTAAAACACTCTTTACACATTCTAAATGACAACCCTATTGAACATGGTTTGATTAATTATTCGACCGAAAAAGTTGGAAAATCATTACCATTCTGCCCGCCGTTGATTCAATATTATTCCTTCGGATCACGATATTACACTGAAATGAAGAGCACATTCGCACCTTGGAGAGAATTTGTTATAAGACAAATCAAGCAGATTTCACCGTTTTGAACTTTAGGCTTTTCTGTATTCACGTGCACCTCGCTTCAATCCACGACTATCAGTTTCAACGATCGAGTGGCCTTAATTTCTGTACACTTGCTATCAGTTGGCGACTGAATCTGGCTTTTCATTTCGAATCACATGCTTTCTCGCCTCTTGATTGTCTTTTCTTGCAACCTTTCCCATCTTGGTTTCGTTCCCCTTTTTGAATTGTCGTCTGTCAGGCATAGCCCTCCGCGACCATGCATCAGGAAAGTCCTTAAATTCGACACGATTCGATCGTGTGGGTTCTCTTTCAAGTAGTTCGTCTAAACCCAAGTACGTTTCCACTGACTGATCTTGTTGATCAGCAAACGAGACGACCGCCTCTACCATCTGCTCCCAAACGGGGATATTCAAGCACCCGTATTGCGGACCGCATCCTTGCAAGATGCGTCTGAACCAGGTCTGCCTGTCTTTTGGCGACATAGATGTACCACATCGGCGAATTAGACGAACGAGAAAGCTGAATGTCACCGAAGACGGCAAATACATCTCAAGGGACTGGTCGTTTTCAGTTTCTCCTTGCAATACATTTTTCGCGAGCGTTTCTAATTCTGCGTATGCGTCCAATCCATCCTCAAGACAACGGTTCCGCCAACTGGGATCGCCGTAGGCGCCGGAGAGGACACCAAGGAGGGTATTGTAGGTAATCTTATCCGGTTTCACATCCCCACCCATTTCATCCTTCCATATTCTAATACAGCACATAATCTTATCTTTCCGGTCTGACTTGCTGTAGACATTCAACAAGGCATTGTAATGATATACAGTTGGATTTTTCATCGACCGCACAAGCTCATGAGCGCGGGTAACGGCGAGTGAATTTCCAGACGCAGCCAATACTTTCAAGGCATTCGTGTAGGTTATTTGATTTGGTTCTACATTTGGGTCCCCTCGTTGGCGCATTTCTTGCAGGATCTTTCCAACGGTATCTATGGCTTCGGTCGGTCGATAAGAAGCCACTCGTGCCCACCCTTCCAGCAAGACTGAGTACGTCACGACGTCCGGTTGCGTCTCATGCGATGATTCCCACATTCGCTGCACTACATCATAGGCTTCTTCTACCCGTCCTTTTTGACACAAAGCTCTGACCAAGGCTGTGTAGGTTAATTTGTTTGGAAAGGAATGAGCAGATGGCTGAGCTTTCATTTCTTCCAGTAATTGTAAGGCTTGATCGACTCCCCCCTTTTCCGCCCAAGCTCGCATAACTATAGTGAACGAATATACATCTGCCCGTAAATGATTGTCCCCACGCAATCGATCCAGCCACAGTTGTGCCCTTTCGGCTTCCCCCCGTTGCGCCCAGCACGTCAAGACCGTATTGTACGAAATCACATCAGGCGAGACCCCCCTCGGCGTGCCTGTTTTACTTTCTTCAACAGCGGATCCCCGAATCATTTCCTCTAGCAATGATTCTCCCAAGACGGGTGCACCGTCATCCGTACTCGATGCGTAAGAATGCAAGACCGTATTGTAGGTGATACGGTCGGGCCAGACGGGTGTCGCATCGTCTTGCATGAGCCTCAGTATTTTCAAGCATTCAACATGCAACCCGGCTCTCGCCAAAGCCAGTAAAATAGTATTGTAGGAGCGCGTATTTGGTACGAGCCGCGGGGAAGCATCCGTCGACGACCGCGTCGATATTTCTTGTTCCCAAAAGGCTACCGCTTCGGCTGGATTGTCTTGAAGACCTTTGAGAACGGTATTGAAGCTAACTATATCAGGCGCCGTAGCGTAATAACCTTCCTCATAAAGCGCAAAGATGCGAGAATAGAGTTCCTGGGCCCGATCCGTCGCGGCGGCTCGCGTCAATGCGTTTAGATTGAGGTTCAGCGAGAGAAGAGGGTTGTTGCCAACATGCAGCGATTCTTGGCGTAGATTTTGTTGAGGTGGGTTGGGATTCGACAAAGACAGGACGAGGATGATGTTACAAACATTCAAAACAATCCCCAGCCCCCATCCTCCTCGGGTTCGGGTTGCTTTCATTGTGGTGTGGTAAATTTTGAGTACTCCATATAGAATAATAGCCAACCAGGAGAACACAAGAAAACAAAGATAAAAAGGGCTGTGACAGATAACAGATCCTTCCATGCGACAACATGCCCCCGAAGGGCGAAGCGAAGAAAAAACCAACTTCAACTTCCACGAGGATGACGCCCAAAAGTGCGACCAATGGAGAAACCGCGCCAACATTTTTTTTTGTTCAAAGCACCGAGAGGGAATGATGGAACGGGAGAAGGTGTATCATCAAAAATAATAGAGTATGTACGAATGGAAAGATTGTCGCTATAATTCGTCTTACTGTGGGCTATCCGAAACCAGTGCTTCGATGGTAGATTTTTTTTTTCTGAGAGAAAACCTGTCGAGTCATCTAAAATTGACCCAACAAAAAGCCGAATATTTCGACATCCACAATTTTGAAGTTTTCCTCATTGCATAGCGGCTCATTTCCAAAGGTTTCGCAGTGACCAGTGGATCCGCGTTGGAAGTCAGATTCCACACAGAGTCCAAAGGATCCTTCCTTACCGCCCCCACCAAACGCCATGAGCTTGCGATGGGTGTCCGTTAGTTGAATGTAACGATTCGCTCCCGTCCACCCGTACGCCTTAATTTTGGACAGTGTCGGGTCCGGGACCTTGAATAAGCAAGAGTTAGGACCGCCATAAAATCGAGCACCGGCCAAATGTGGTTGCTCCCAGGCTGCATCCGCAAAACCACCAAATATCTCATTTTTGGATGTCCGTACAATCATGAGAGTTTGGTTGTAATCTTTCACGAGCCTCAGGCAATTATCAAACGAGTCGCCGTCTCGAGCGAGACTGTACACGCGCTTCCACTTTGCGTAAGCAATGCCAGTGGGTAATACTTGCTTTGCCACTTGCTGGCGTTGACCTGCATTTAATAAGCAAGGGGTGAGACCCTCTTCGGACGTCTCTTCTTCCTCAAGTCGCACCGGTGGGATCCATGACGCATCTACTTCTTCGTCCTCTTCATTGAACGAAACTTCCAGTTCCACTGAGTATCCAACGCCTGACTGACTCACGATGGCCTGTGGATTTGAATCGTCTTCGGCGACGTGATGATCATTTGCTTTTGAACTCCCTTCCTGACTTGTCCCCGTATCCCCCAGACCTCCTGTCACTTTACTAGCAAGATTCTGGAATATTGAATTGGAAAATAGTCCTTTGTTATTTTTCGGTGAAGCATTTTGTTTTTCGGCGTTTTGTGCCTCTCGTAGTTTTTGGAGCTGTTTTTCGGCTTGGTAATGCAGATACCGACGTCGGCGTGATTCTCTCTGTTTTTTGGCCCATGCTAACCCTTGTGCCACCAATCCAACGGAAATCCCTGGGTCCACTTCGTCGTCACTGTTGTAATTGCTTTGTGATCTGTGTCCATCACGAAAACATGGCAACGATGTCGGGGTCGCCCCTGTCGCCGACACCACGGGACGTTGATACTGCGACGGCGAGTCCAAAATATTCTCACCAACCAAGGCACCCGAAGATGCCAAGGCCTCTTGGAATTCGTCCGTCTCGGATTTTCGATATTCCCTTGTGCTACTACCACTCAATTGATCATGCTGTTGTTGTTGTTGTTGTTGTTGTTGTTGATTGTCGTTCGGAGCTCGACTGTATTGATTGTTCAAAAATTGTGTGGCATCTAAAAATTGTAAACAATCTTCTCCCGATTCTTCGTTATTAGTGACAAAGGCATCATCATTATCATCGTCAGATTCATGTTGGCATTTAGACCTTGACTGATGCACTGAGCCCGTTGCCTCTGGTGGATGTCTGTTGTCGATGTCGTTGTCGATGTTAGAGTCATCGTCGAAGCTGTCGTTGCGTGATTTCATCTTCTCACATTTCGGACCTTTATTGGTTTCATCATTCATGGTTTTGCTATACAGAATAGTCCAATAATGAAAAATTAAATCAAAGAAACTGCCTTGTTTTGATAATACCAGCTCGGTCTAATGTAAAACCAAGCATCGGTCTTTTGATCTCCGTTCCACGAACCAAAGAAAGGACGACGACCAAAATGGTTGGTTAGCTTCAACATTAGTGGTCTTCCAAAAATATACTGCCCCGCGGCAGTGCACCGTGTTGGTTTCAAAGCTTGGCATCTCTCTTACGAAAATCGATTCCATGCCAATTTCTAGCACCTTATCTCTATATCATAACTTGCCAGATTCCTCACGGTACGTAAAACCTATCTTATAAAACCTTATTTAATGAGACGTTTGCTACTACCTAGTTTTAACTGCTTAAAGTAACCGCTACATGGACCTTGTATCCCGCCCGCTACAGGAGGTGCCGCGTGACACCCAACATCTCTCTCTCTCTCTCTCTCTCTCTCACACACACACACACACAC
>Ga0051981_10001188_pt1 | contig 12681 bp, 7 predicted proteins | sample CryGey13umfilter_3_FD_59644 | JGI IMG/M metagenome (GOLD analysis project Ga0051981, IMG submission 59644) | Groundwater microbial communities from aquifer in Utah, USA - Crystal Geyser 4/10/14 3 um filter | ecosystem: Environmental > Aquatic > Deep subsurface > Groundwater | place: USA: Utah... | reverse complement strand
ATGCGAGACCGCTGCCTGCTGACCGTGCAGCAGCATGCCGAGATCGGCGCCTGGGTGGCCCAGGCCCGCACCCCGGAGGGCATCCTGGCCATGCCGGAGGCACTCTGGCGCAGCCTGGAGCTGGCCAGCGTGCTGATGGACGTGGACGCCGACCTGCGGCGCGAGCCCGTGCTGTCGCAGACCTAGCTCGTCGACAGCGCCCCGGCCAGCACCAGGCCGATCAAGCCCAGGCCGATGACGATCCAGTGCAGCACCGCCAGCAGCCCGGCGCGCAGCACCGTCGTCCACCACGAAGCGGCATGCACCCGCTTCAGCGCAATGATCGGGTAGAGGTTGGACCAGGCCCACACCGCGAAGGCCACGCCCGGCCAGGGCAGCAGCACCGCCACCAGCAGCATGCCGTACCAGGCCGCGTGCAGATGCATCGCGAACACGAAATGCGCGCCATAGGGCTGGCGCCAGAACAGCAGCTTGAGCAGCCCGGCGAAAAAGGGCAGCGAGCACAGCACCGCATAGGGCGCCAGGCCCAGCATCGTCGAACCCATGGCGCGCATCGCGCCTTCCGGATCGGCGCGCCAGTGCGCCTCGACGCGGTGCACCCGCGCCTGCATGCCGGCCGGCAGCTGGGCGGTGAGGCGTGGGTCCATGACCTGTATCTCGCCGCCCTCCACACGCACCTGATGCGGCACCTTGGCGAGCTTGGCGTCCAGCTTGCGGGCGATCTTCTCGGCCGCGGTGGAAGCCGCGGAGGCTGCCGAGGCCGGGCCGGTCGCGACCGCGGCGACCTCGTCGTCGTCGTCCGCGACGACCGTGCCGTCGGGCAGGTGGGCGCCGCCGGTGGTCAGCTTGAGGGCCAGGAAGAACACCAGGCCCAGCGTCAGCAACAGGCGCAGCGGCAGCACATAGCGCTGCTTGCGGCCGGCGAGGTATTCGCGCGTCAGGAAGCCGGGCTTGGCCATCAGGCCCCACAGGCTCTTCCACAGCGTGCCCTCCACCGCGATGTAGTGGCTGACGAACTCGTGCACGAACTCCAGCAGCGACGGCGGATGGTTGGCCGTGTCCTGCCCGCACTGGCTGCAAAACCGCGCCCCGGGCACCAGGGCCGTGTTGCAGTTCAGGCACTGGCCCGTGGCGCCGTGGCCGCCGTGGGCCACGTGCGCGCCGCCGGCCGCCAGCCCGGCCAGGTCCGCCGAAGCCAGCGCCGCGGCCGTGCCGCCGGCCAGGCCGCTCAAGCCTGCGTCCTCCATGTTCACTCCTTTGCTGCGTCGCTCCTCCGGCGGCCCGCGCGGGCGGCGGCGGAGAGCTCATCGCCGGCGCGGAGTGTGCCGCAGGCGGGGTTGGCCGCCGGTCCGTGCTGGCCCGGAGGAGGGGCAGATTGACTTGCCTGCCGGCAGGTCGCAGCGCTTGCACGCCCAGCAGCCCAGGATTGCGCTGTGGCATCAAGGCATCGGCTCCTGGTGGGCATCACAACGCGAAGGCCCTGCGGGCAGCTTCTTGCAGGGAGCAGAGGTTCGGGAGCGGCTGCTCTGCGGCGACCAGCTCGGGCGGCTCGGCCGTCGAGTCACCCCGAGGAACTTTGGCCGTTGCGCCAGCACCGACCGGCTGGCAGAGTCGCGCTCCACATCCGTTGAATGACCGCCAATTCCGGCAAGCTGGCCAAACAGTGCTTGCCGGACAAGGCTTTGACGTGAATGAAGCGGACCTGGTTAAACAGCAGGCGCTGGCGTTGAACGGCACGGCCTGATGGAAAAACCAATATTTGGATGTCATGGAGGAACCGCATCTTGCTCAGTCTTGAAAGCCCACGCTGGTCCGAACTCGAGCACGCATACGGCTTCGCAGACGACGTTCCAGAGCTTCTGGCACAGCTTAGGCAGCTGCCGTCGTCCGAAAATGACTCAGAGCCCTGGTTCACGCTTTGGAGCTCACTGGCACACCAAGGCGATGTCTATTCAGCTTCCTTCGCGGCCGTCCCGCACGTCGTCGACGCTCTTGCCTCCGCGCCAATGAACGCCGATCACTCGTACTTTCAGTTCCCCGCCTGGGTTGAAATTTGCCGGGCGAAGAATCAGACCGAAGTACCTCAAGACCTTCAGGCCCCATACGCCGAAGCGCTCGCCCGTCTGCCATCGCTTGTCGCTGCAGCGTCCGGCAAAGATTGGGAGCCAGGCTTTCTCGCGTGCGCCCTTGCGGCCATGGCGGTTGCAAAGGGTCAACCTGCCGTGGCCGAGGCTGCCCTCGAACTTACACCGGAGGTTGCCGGGGAATTCATGGCGTGGCTTTTCGAACGATGACGCCCAGCCCTTCCTTCAAGCGGACCCACCTTCGGCGGTCATCTCAATTGAAACGTTATACGTTTCCGGAAAGGCAGATCTACGTGGCCAAGAAGTTCCACTCAAGGTCCGACCAGATTCGGGACATCGTGCCAGGGCTTGGCGCTTGCTACGCCTCAGACCACATCACCGTCGAAGGGCGCAAGGTTGGATTCATGTACCGCGAAGCACCAGACAACGACACGGACAGCGGGTGGCGTTTCCTGTCTGGGGCCGAGAGGCAAGAGTACTTGGACGATCCCAAGCATTTGGGTATTTACGACGTCAACACGATCGCAAACTATGACGAGGGAATTGTTGCGTTACTGTCAGCCGCGGTTGGATCGGCATATCGGCGAACGGCTTCTGACGAATTCGTCGCCGAAGACATGAGCGATGACGACGCATAACCATTTCGTCAAGCGAACCTGTGCCAGCTGCGCTGGCTGTTCCGCTCGGCGCGAACGTTGACCGCCAGCTTGCCGCCGGTCGACTCGTCCTAATCGACCGACCGCCCACGGTCAACGTTTCTCACGCCTTCTTCATCAACCCCTGGCACGCCGCCTTGGCCTTGGCATCGCCGCCATCCAGCTTGCCGCAGACGCCGTCGAGCTGGGCCCGGATGCGGCCCACGGCGGCGGTCTGGTCGGGGGTCTTGCCCCAGGCGGCCAGCAGGCTGGCCACCTTCTTCAGCGAGCGTTCGCTGCGCTCGTAGAAGGCGCCGGGATCCTTCTCGGCCTCGGCGAAGAGCTGGGCCGCCGTTTTCTCGATGCGGGCAGTGTCCTCCGGCGCCAGCTCGATCAACGCGCCCAGATAGTTGGCGCCCCACTGCAGCCGCGTCGCCGGGCCTTCGCTCTTGTTGAAGGCCTCCTCGAACCAGTGCAGCGCCTCGGCCTTCTTGCCCTGCTTCTTGGCATTGCCGCCGAGCTGGCTCATCAGGTAGTAGGGCGAGTGGCTGCGGGCCAGGGCCGACTTGAGCAGCTCGTCGCTGTCCTTCCACAGGCCGGCGCTGCCCAGCAGGTGGGCGGCGGCGGTGACCACGGCCTGGCGCTCGTAGCCGTCGGTGATCTCGCGGTTGGCGCGGCCGGCCTGGTCGCGCACCTCGGCCAGCAGCGCGGCCGGGATGCCCTTGGGGTTGGCATCGTCCTTGGGGGCGTCGAGGCGGGCGAGGTCCACGCGGCCCTGCAGCGCATTGAGCCGGTCGGCGCGGGAGAGGCTGGCGTCGGCGTTCAGGCGCTTGAGCGCGGCGTCGAACTCGGCGATCAGCGCATTGCGCGCCTCGCCCGGCTGGGGCGCAAAGGCCTTGACCAGGTCGGCCGCCTCGTTGGTGAGCACGTCCACCTGGGCGTGGGCTTGCGCCGCGTCGGCCAGCACGGCGCGCAGGCGCGGCAGCTGGGCCGGGTCGGCCGCCTTGCCCTCGGCCAGCGCACCGGCGGACTTGAGCCAGAGCCGGGTGGTGGTCTCGGCGTCGACGCCCTCGCTGGCCTTGGCCAGCTGGGCCAGCGTGGCCGGGCGTTCGGCCACCGGGAGGAGTTGCTGCTCGTCGGTCTCCCAGCCGTAGAAGCCCAGCAGCCTCCATTCATTGGCGCTGAGCTTCTTGCCGGCCTTGGCGTCGGCCAGCACCGCCTTCACCGGGCGGCCGCTGGACAGGCCCAGCTGCAGCACCTTCATCACCTGGGCGGCGTCGGCCTCGCCGGGCAGGCGGGTGATCTCGTTGCCGGCCGGGTTGAACAGGATCAGGGTCGGGTAGCCGCGCACCTTGAAGCGGGTGCCGAGCTTTTGCGCGCCGGGCGCGTCGCCGTCGATGCCCACGGCCACGAAGGCCTTGCTCTGCTCGATGAAGTCCGCGCGGTTGAACAGCGTGGCCTTGAGCTGGTTGCAGGGCGGGCACCACTTGGCGCCCCAGTACAGCAGCACCGGCTTCTTCTCGGCCTTGGCCTGCACGAAGTAGCGGTCGATGTCGGCATCGGCCGCGGCGGCCTGCCAGCTGACGCCGGGCCCGCTGCTGGCGTGGACGAGGGGCGAGCCGGCCAGGGCGAGGGCGGTGGCCAGGGCGGCGGCGAGTGAGCCAATGCGGGGAGTGTGCTTCATCGGGCGGGGGGATCGATCGTGTCGAAGCAGGCATTCTGCGCCGGCACCGGGCCGCAGAATCTGCGCATGCCGAATAAGCTGGATCACCGACTGCATGAGGCCCTGGCCGCGCTGCGCGCCGAAGCGCGGCCCGAACAGCTGGAGGCGATGGCCCGCTTTGGGCTCACCGGCGCCGGCCGCCTGGGGCTGGCGGTGCCCACGCTGCGCAGCCTGGCGCGCGGGCTGGGCCGCGACCATGCGCTGGCGCTCGCGCTATGGGACACCGGCATCCCGGATGCGCAGCTGCTGGCCGGCATGGTGGCCGAGCCGGCGCAGTTCACCGAGGTGCAGATGGACCACTGGGTGGCGGGCCTGCAGGCCTGGGACGTGTGCGACCAGGCCTGCACCAACGCCTTTGTGAAGAGCCCGCTGGCCTGGGACGCCATCCCGCGCTGGACGGTGCGCGCGCCGGAGTTCGAGAAGCGCGCCGGCTTCGCGCTGCTGGCCGTGGCCGCCGTGCATCACAAGCAGCGGCCGGATGTCGACTTTCTGGCCCGGCTGCCGCTGATCGAGGCCGCAGCGGGCGATGGGCGCAATTTCGTCAAAAAGGCGGTGAACTGGGCGCTGCGCCAGACGGCCAAGCGCAGCCCGGCGCTGCGCGGGCCGGCGCTGGCGGTGGCACAGCGGCTGTGCGAACGGCCGGAGTCGCCGGCCCGCTGGATCGGCCACGACGCGCGGCGCGAGCTGGCCGGCCGGGGCTGAACCGCGGGCCGCAGCCGGGGCCGGTTCAGCGCGGCCCTGAGCCCACTGTGGCTCCCCCTTCCGGGGGAGGCCGGGGGGTGGCGCGGGCTTTGTCGCTGCCGCCTCCCCCATCGCTCCGCCCTTGGGGCGATGGCCCGCAAGCGCGCCGGCGCCGATGCTGGAGGCATGACGTTGAACCCGACGTCCAGCCCTTCAGACCCCGGAGCCCGCCATGCAATTCCTCACTTCCGCGCCGACCCCAAGGTTTCACGCCCCGCAGCCGGCCCTCGTGCCTGGCCACCCGCGTCAGGCGCCGGCGGCCCGGCCGGAGGTGCGCGGCTGGTTCGATTCGAGCCTCGACCTCGCCCAGGGCCTGGAGGTCACCGAGCACGACTGCGACGCGCTCTACGAACTCTGGCGCCTGGCCCGCTCGTGAGGCACGGCCCGCTCAAAAGCCCAGCGCGCGCTGGCGCCGCCAGGCCTGCGGCGTCATGCCGGTGCGGGCCCGGAACGCGGTCGAGAAATTGCCCGGCGTCCGAAATCCCACCTCGAAGGCCACGCCGTTGACGCTCATCGACGTCTTCTCCAGCAGCGGCAGGCTCGCCCGGATGCGCTGCTCGCTGATATAGGCCTGCAGCGTCAGCCCGGTGTGGCGGCGGAACAGTTCGCGCAAGCGGCGCGCGCCCACGCCCACCTGGCGGGCCAGCTCCGGCGCCGACGGCAGCGTGGCCAGCTGGGCCTCGATCAGGCTCTTGGCCGCACTGACATGGGCCAGCTCGGGGTCCAACTGCTCCGGCACCGGCAGGGCGGCGTCCGGCAGATGCACCCGCACCCGGGCCAGCACCTCGGCGGGCCACAGCGGCTTGCAGATGTAGTCGGCCGCGCCCGCCTCCAGGCCGCGCACGCGGTCGTCGGGCTCGGTGAGGTCAGACATCAGCAGCACCGGGATCGCGGCGGTCTGGCCGTCCGCCTTGAGCAGCCGGCAGGCCACCAGCCCGTCGACCACGCCCGGCAGGCAGGTGTCCATCAACACGAGATCCGGCCGCTGGCCCTGGGCACGGTGCACGCCGGACAAGCCATCGGTGGCGAACGTCAATGCGAAGCGGGTGCTCAGCAGGCCGGTCACGGGCCGCAGGCCCGCCGGCTGCCCCGCCACCACCAGCAAACGCTGCCGCGCGGGACGCCCCTCGAACGCAGCATGGTCGTAACCAGACATTTCTTGCATGTCAGCCGTGGAGTCGTGCACGAAACGCTGTGATGGTAGGGCCACAACCTGCCAGATAGAAAACATTTACAGCCACTTTCAAAAGGCACGAAGGCACGGGCGAGCAAGGATTCGGCACGCTTGTCAGCGGGAGACCCAAGTGCGTGCACCACAGCGAACCAGGCATTGCCAGCCCGTCCGGTCCTCAGCCACGCGAGGCCAGGCACCCACACCACGCCGCCAGCGCCGGCCCGGGCTCGGCCCGGTGAACGCGGTCTGCACGGCGCTGCTGGCGGGGCTGCTGGCCGCCCAAGCGGCGGCCCAGACGACCCCCGATGCTGGCCAGCTGATGCAGCAGAACCAGCGCAACAAGGCCGCGGATCTGCCGCGCAAGGGCAGCGGCGCCGAACTTGCTGCCCCGGTGGCGACGCTCAATATGGCCGGCGGCGCCACGGTGGCGGTCAAGGGCTTCAGATTCCAGGGCAACACCCTGCTGAGCGAAGATCAGTTGCAGCGTACCGTCACGGGCTATCTCGATCGCAAGCTGGACTTCCGCGAGCTGCAAGAGGTCACCGCCCTGGTGTCCAAGCGCTACAAGGCTGAGGGCCGGCTGGCCCGGGCCTTTCTGCCCGCCCAGGACGTCACCGACGGCCAAGTCACGATCCAGATCCTGGAAGCGCGCTACGGCGGCACCGAGGTCGAGCAAAGCGGCCAACGCCTCGCGCCCGATCAGGCCCGCGCCATGATGGAACAGGGCCAGGTGCGCGGCGAGGCGCTGGACTTGGTAGCCCTGGACCGCGCCCTGCTGCTGATCAGCGATCTGCCCGGCGTGAAGGCCAGTGCCAGCCTGGTGCCCGGCAGCGCGGCCGGCGAGACCGCCGTGGCCCTTAACCTGCGCGATCAGGACCTGCTGAGCGGCCAGGTCAGCGTGGACAACGCAGGTACCCGCTCGACGGGTGCCTTCCGTGCGAACGCCCTGGTGGCATGGAACAGCGCGCTGGGCGTCGGCGACCAGTGGACCGCTCAGCTCAGCCAGAACCAGGGCAGCAGCTTCGTGCGTCTGGGCGCGTCGGTGCCGGTCGGCCCGCAGGGCGTGCGTGTCGGCCTGACCGGCAGCGCCCTGCGCTACCGCCTGGTCGGCAGCGACTTCGACGCGCTGAATGCCCGCGGCACCGCATCGTCGCTGGGCCTGGAGGCGAGCTACCCGCTGATCCGCTCGCGCGAGCGCAACCTGTCGCTGCAGGGCGTCTACGAAAACAAGCGTCTGCGCAACAAGGCCAACGGCGCGGACATCTCGAACTACAAGTCCGATCTGCTGACCCTGGCCTTGCTCGGCAACCAGTTCGACGACCTCGGCGGCGGCGGCTCCACCACCGCCTATTTCGGCGCCCAGTTCGGCAACCTCAACCTGGATGGCTCACCCAACCAGGCCTTCGATGCCGCAGGGCCACGCACCGCTGGCAGCTTCCGCAAGCTGCGCTACCAGCTGTCGCGCCAACAGACCCTGGCGGACGGCGTGTCCGGCTATGTCTCGCTGCAAGGCCAGTGGGCCAATCGCAATCTCGACTCGTCCGAGCGCTTCTACCTCGGCGGCCCGCAGGCCGTGCGTGCCTACCCGGTCAGCGAGGGCGGCGGTGCGATCGGACAGCTGCTCAATGCCGAGCTGCGCTGGCGCCTCGAAGACGGCTGGCGCGTGACGGGCTTCGCCGACTTGGGTCACATCACGGCGAATGCCGATGCCGGCTTCGCCGGCGCCGCGACGCCAAACAGCTACTCGCTCAAGGGAGCCGGCCTCAGCGTCGACTACGCCGGCCCGAGCGGGCTCGATGCCAGCCTGATCTGGGCCCGGCGTCTGGGCACCAACCCCATGGCGGACGCCCGTGGACGCGACCTGGACGGGTCGCTTGAACGCAACCGCTTCTGGCTGCTCGTCAGCCAGCAGTTCTGAGCGCCAAGGAGCACACCATGCACGAACACGCCAGCCTCAATCGTATCTTTCGTCTGGTCTGGAGCGCGGCACAGGGCTGCTGGGTCGCCGTCCATGAACACGCCCGCGGCCGCAGCAAGGCCGGCCGCAGTGCGCGCCGCGCCAACGCGCTGAGCGCCGTCGGCCTCGCCAGCCTGCTGGCGCTGGGCGCGGGGCCCGGCGCGGCACTCGCACAGGTCGCGGCCAATGCCACGCCGCAAGGCGGCAAGCTGGTGGCCGGCCAGGCCAACTGGCAGCAAAGCGGAACCAGCCTCACCGTCAACCAGGGCAGCAGCCGCGCGGCGATCGACTGGACCAGCTTCGACATCGGCCGCAATGCCAGCGTGGTGTTCCGCCAGCCGGACGCGAACAGCGTGGCGCTGAACCGCGTCACCGGCGGCGCGCCCAGCCAGATCTTCGGCCGCCTGTCGGCCAACGGCCAGGTCTTCCTGACCAATGCGGCGGGCGTCTACTTCAGCCCCACGGCGCAGGTGGACGTGGGCGCCCTGGTCGCGACCACGGGTAGCCTCGGCACCGACGACTTCATGGCCGGCCGCTGGACCTTCAACCGCGCCGGCAGCACCGCCAGCGTCGTCAACGAGGGCCGCCTCAATGCAGCCCCCGGCGGCTATGTGGCGCTGCTGGCGCCCGAGGTGCGCAACGCCGGCGTCATCACGGCCCAGGCCGGCACCGTGGCCCTGGCCGCCGGTGAAGCGGTTGAGCTGCAGTTCAACGGCGGCAGCCTTGCCAAGCTGCGCGTCACGCCGGCCCAGGTGGCCACCCTCGTCGAGAACCGCCAGGCCATCCTCGCGCCGGACGGCCAGATCCTGATGTCGGCCCGCGCCGCCCAGGCGCTGCACGACGGCGTCATCCGCGACAGCGGCGAGCTGTCGGCCAGCAGCCTCGTCGCCAAGGGCGGCCGCATCGTGCTGGAGGCCGACCGGGTCGACATCGCCAGCGGCGCGTCGATCCGCGCCACCGGTGCCACCGGCGGCGGCCAGATCAACATCGGCGGCAATTACCAGGGCCAGGGCGAGCTCTGGAACGCCACCACCACCCGCATCGCCAGCGGCGCCAGCATCGACGCCAGCGCCACCCGCCAGGGCGACGGCGGCAACGTGGTGGTGTGGGCCAACGACCGCACCGACTTCAACGGCCGCATCAGCGCCCGCGGTGGCGCGCTGGGCGGCAATGGCGGCGTGGTCGAGACCTCGGGCAAGCAGACGCTGAACGTGCGCACCGGCCGGGTCGACGTCAGCGGCAGCGCCCAGGGCGGCAAGGGCGGCACCTGGCTGCTGGACCCGAATGACCTGACCATCGGCACCGGCAGCAACACCAACATCACCGGCAGTTTCGGCACCACCGACGACGGCGCCTTCCTCAGCACGGCCTCGCTGGCCGCGGCGCTGACCAACGGCTCCAACGTCGTCGTGCTGACCAACAGCGGCGGCAGCAACCTCGGCCACGGCGACATCAACGTCAACGGCGCCATCACCACCTCGCTGGCTGCCTCCCAGTCCGCCACGCTGACGCTGGCCGCGCAGGGCGACATCAACATCGCCAGCGGCGGCTCCATCGCGGCGGGCGGCGCCAACCGCTCGCTCAACGTCAACCTGTACGCCGGCACCCAGCTCGGCGGCGGCTCGCCGGGCAGCGTGGCCAGCCAGATCTCGATGAGCTCGGGCACGTCGATCAACACCGGCCAGAGCGGCAACCTGACCGCCATCTCCAAAGGTGATGTGACGCTGGCCAATGCCACCCTCGGCGGCGCGCTGACGGTGACGACCAACAACGGCGCCTTTGCCCAGGTGACGGGCAGCGCCCTCACGGTGACCGGTGCCGCCACCGTCAACGCTGGCACCAAGGACGTGTCCTTCAACAGCGCGTCCAACCAGCTCAGCGGTGCGATCAGCTCCACCGGCACCGGCGCGGTGACGATCAAGAACACGCTGGCCACCAACCTCGGCACTATCGGCGCATCCGGCGCGGCGGCGCTGAGCCTGGACGTGACAACGACCAACGCCGCCGTCACCCAGAGCGGCCCGGCCTTCGTCACCGGCGACACCACGGTGCGCGCCGGCAGTGGTGCGGTGACGCTCAACCAAGCCGGCAACCAGTTCACCGGCGGCATCAACTCCACCGGCACCGGTGCGGTCACGCTGGTCAACAGCACCGCTACTTCACTCCGCAACATCGGCACCAACGGCGGCGCGGTGGCCAGCCTCTCGGTCACCACCAACAATGCCAACGTCAGCCAGAGTGGCACCTCCTATGTCGCAGGCACCACCACGGTCGCGGCGGGCAGCGGGGCCGTCAACCTCACCAACACCGGCAACCAGCTGGCCGGCGCGGTCAGCTCCACCGGCACCGGCGCGGTCACGCTGCTAAACGCGACCGACGTGGTGCTCGGCGCGATCGGTACCGGCGGCAGCCCGGCCGCGAGCCTGAGCGTGCGCACCGCCAGCGGCGGCATCACGCAGACCGGCGCGGCCCTGGTTGCCGGCACCACGCTGCTGCGCACCGACACCGGCGGCGCCATCACCGTCAACAATGCCGGCAACCAGTTTGCCGGGGCCGTCTCCGCCTTGGGTGGCGGCGCGGTCACGCTGACCAACGGCGTGGCCACGGTGCTCGGCCAGATCGGCAGCAGTGGCAGCCGTGCCGCGAGCCTGAGCCTGACGACGACGAACGCGGCCGTCAGCCAGGCCGGCACGGCCTATGTGGACGGCACCACCACCATCAACGCCGGCAGCGGTGCGGTCACGCTGGACAACGCCAACAACAAGCTCACCGGCGCGGTCAGCTCGACCGGCAGCGGCGCGGTGACCCTGGTCAACAACCAGGCGCTCAATCTCGGCACCATCGGCGCCTCGGGCGCCGGCAATGCCGCGGCCAGCCTGACGGCCACCACGCCCAACGGCGCCGTCACGCAGAGCGGCACGGCCTATGTGGCTGGCACCACCACCGTCAACGCGGGCAGCGCGGCCGTCACGCTCAACAATGCGAGCAACCAGCTGGCCGGCGCCATCAGCGCGCCGGGCCGCGGCGATGTGACCGTGGTCAACACCGTGGCCACGGTGCTCGGCCCCATCGGCGCCAGCGGCGCGGGTGCGGCGGCATCCAGCCTTACCGTCACGACCACCAACCAGGCTGTCACGCAGACCGGCGCGGCCATCGTCAGCGGCGCCACGACGGTCAGCGCCGGCTCGGGCAACGTCACGCTGACCAATGCCAGCAATGCGCTGGGTGGCGCGGTCGCGGTCACCAACACCGGCAGCGCCAACGTCAGCTCCAGCGGCGCGCTGGGCATCACCTTCACCGGCAGCGGCGCCACCACGGCCACGGCCGGCGGCGCGCTGACGGCCACGCTGAGCGGCACCGGCGCGACGACGCTGTCCGGCGCGGGCGTGACGGCCTCCGGCACGGTCGCCAGCCTCAGCAGCACCAGCACCGGCACCACCACGCTGGGCACCACCTCCGCCACCGGCAACGTCAGCTTGAACAGCGTCGGCGCCGTCTCCCAGAGCGGCGCGCTCGCCGCCAGCGGCCTGGAGCTCAAGGGCGATGGCGCGGTCACTCTGACCAACACCGGCAACAACATCGCGACCGTTGCGGCCGCGACGGGCGCCGGCGACATCAATGTCGTCAACAGCGGCGCGCTGACGGTCGGCACGGTCAACAGCATCGGTGTCACGCGCGCAGGTGCCGTTTCGCTGAGCACGCTGACGGGCAACCTCACGCTGAACCAGTCCGTCACCACGACCAGCACCGCCAACAACGCCGTCGTGCTGAACGCCGGCAGCAGCGCGGCCGCCGGCACCGGCGCGGGCGGCAATCTCATCGTCGCGGGCGGCTCGACCGTGGGCGTCGGCAGCGGTGGCCGGGCCACGCTCTACTCCGGCACCGTGGCCGGCAGCACCGGCCTGACCGCCTTGGTCGGCAGCGGCAGCGGCAATTTCCGCTATGGCAGCAACGCGACGACGACCAACTTCACGACGCCGCTCGGCGCTGGCGTGAACGCGGTCTACCGCGAGTCGCCTACTGTCACCATCACGGCCAACAACATCACCCGCACCTATGGAACGCCTACGGCGGCCTCGGTGAGTCTGGCCGGCGCGCAGAATGGTGACACCTCAGCGCAGATCTTCACGACCCCGGCAAGTGTGGCCATTGGCGGCAGCTTCTCGACCTCGAACAATCCCATCATCGGCAACCACACTCTCACGCCCTCGGGCGCCGTCGGTGGCCTCGGCTATACCCTCGCTTATGGCGCCCCTGGCACGCTGACCGTCAATGCAGCCGCGATCAGCGCGATCACCGGCATCACCGCGGCCAACAAGGTCTACGACACAACCACCGCCGCCACGCTGACGACCACCGGCGCCGCC
>Ga0051981_10001184_pt1 | contig 12703 bp, 6 predicted proteins | sample CryGey13umfilter_3_FD_59644 | JGI IMG/M metagenome (GOLD analysis project Ga0051981, IMG submission 59644) | Groundwater microbial communities from aquifer in Utah, USA - Crystal Geyser 4/10/14 3 um filter | ecosystem: Environmental > Aquatic > Deep subsurface > Groundwater | place: USA: Utah... | reverse complement strand
TTTTTTTTCCAGACACGAATACTGATGTGAACCAGAAGAACGCAGCATTCAATTATCGATACTACCATGGAGAGCCGTTTTGTAACAGTCGCAACGTGCAATTTGAACCAATGGGCGTTAGACTTCGACGGGAACTGTGATCGTGTCCTTGAGTCATGCCGCAAAGCCAAGGCGGCCGGCGCCTCGTATCGCCTCGGCCCGGAATTGGAATTGTCTGGATATGGTTGCGAAGATCATTTTTATGAGCTCGATACGATTGATCATTGCTGGGAGTCTTTGGCAACTCTTTTCCAAGAGGGGGCTACGGATGATCTTTTGTGTGATTTTGGCATGCCACTGTTGTGGAAGGGCACTCGATACAACTGTCGTATCTTAGCCTGGAATCGCAAGATTTTATTAATTCGTCCCAAGTCAGCACTCGCCGACGATGGGAACTATCGCGAATCCCGTTACTTTACACCCTATCGTGGAGTAGTTGGTATAACACACACCATGGTACTACCAACTATTTTTGCCACCGAATTTGGACAAGCCGAGGCGCAGATCGGTTTGTCGTATCTACGCACCGCTGGCGGCTTGGCGATTGGTTGTGAATCGTGTGAGGAATTATGGACACCGGTTGCAACCCACATCGAATTAGCTCTGCAAGGTGTCGAGTTGATTGGAAATGGGAGTGGAAGCTACCATTCTTTGCGAAAATTGAATCAACGATTGGAGTTGATCGTGGCGGCTACCCGCAAGTGTGGCGGAATATACTTGTACGCGAATCAAAGAGGGTGTGATGGAGGTCGCCTTTACTACGATGGCGGAGCTTTGATTGCCTGTAATGGCGCGATTTTAGCAGAAGCATCACAATTTGGTTTGGAAGATGTTGAGGTGATTACGGCGACTGTAAATGTCGACGAAGTAAGGTCGTATCGAGCCTCGATTCCCTCCTTTGGAATGCAAACAAGTTCAGCACAAGCTTTTCATCCCATTAGCGAATTATCACTAAGTCTTTGGGATAAAGAAGCGAGCGTGAATCCGAGTACAGCGATTGAACCACGAACCCACTCGCCACCCGAGGAATGTTGTCTGGGGCCCGCGTGTTGGCTGTGGGACTACTTGCGTCGCTCAGGCGCCGGTGGATTCATGTTACCTCTATCGGGAGGCGCCGACTCGACGGCCGTGGCGACGATCGTGGGTGCCATGTGCGTCATGGTCACTCGTCACGCGCAAGCGCACCCATCCAGTGCCGTGGCAGACGATTGTCGACGTTTGTGCGGTAAACAAGATCAACCCGATTGGGTACCTGGCAAACCACAAGAGCTTGCTCAGTATGTGATGCACACTGTCTTTCTGGGGACGGAGAATTCCTCGCAACTCACTTCGAATCGAGCCAAACGGGTTGGACGAGCCATCGGGTCGTATCATTTGACGTTGACAATTGATGCTATGGTCAAAGCCGTGCTACATGTGTTTACAGCAGCCTTTGGCAAAACACCTCGCTACTCTGTTCATGGAGGAACCATGGCAGAGGATTTAGCCCTGCAGAATATTCAAGCTCGTTTACGCATGGTGACGGCGTACTTGTTGGCGCAATTGGTCCCTTGGATTCGGGGACGTTCTGGATTTTTGTTGGTCTTGGGATCCGCCAACGTCGATGAAGGTCTGCGTGGCTACCTCACCAAGTACGACTGCTCTTCGGCTGACTTGAACCCCATCGGCGCTATTTCGAAAAATGATTTGAAGAAACTACTGGTGTGGGCCAGTGTTACGTACGGGTGGGATGTCCTGGCCGAGGTCGCCGGAGCTCCGCCCACTGCGGAGCTGCGCCCCAATGCTGCAGATGTAGAATTGGAACACTCCCAACTGGACGAAGATGAGATGGGAATGTCATACGAAGAGCTCGGTATATATGGTAAACTCCGCAAAGTGTCTCGATGTGGTCCCGTTTCCATGTTCCGTGAGCTTTGTGCGTTGTGGACTCACTTGACTCCGACTATCATTGCGGAAAAGGTCAAGCACTTTTGGATCCACTACAGTCGCAATCGTCACAAAATGTGCACGATCACTCCAGCCTATCACGCCGAAAATTACTCCCCAGATGACAATCGATTTGATTTGCGCCCCTTCCTGTATCCGACACGATGGATCCGACAGTTCCATGTCATTGACAAACTTGTGTCTCTGCGGAGCTCTCCGAACGAAGAAAACAAGTGAAGAGGGAGGGGAGCGCCCCAAGGCTCTCTTCCGGATACTCACTGTCAAAGTGGCTACCGGGGTACACAGAGAGTTGCGTCCCCACTGTCAAACCTCATTATTTTGTGTCGGACAGCGTTGTCTGTCTTCATCGATAGTGCGAAAATTTTTTGGGTCAACTGTTTCTTTTATAGTAGAATTAACAGTAAAAAATAATCTGAAAGTAAGTACCGTCTTGAAAGTTGATTACAGTTAGTCCCTACGTATTTATACAGTTAAAATGAGAGTTGGCGCAGCATCTTTGTGGGACATGTTCTCGGCACGAAGGTTTTCTGTAATCTCGCAAAAGTGATGCAAAAACGAAACAACACTCCGCGAGAGGTGTTGTCGACTATGTCCGGTCCAGTCCAGTATCGTAACATGAACCCAAACAAACAAACATCATAATTGAAGGGAGTGATGGACGTATCTGGTACTCGCAAACGAAAGACTAAACCAGATGACGGCCTGGATCAGACTGATGATCCAGGGCCAACATCTGGCGATGTAAATAATACTCCTAATAAGAACGACGAGGCGGTCGTATCCGATGGCGATGATCGTGACGAAGAACCGGGTGCCTACAACGACGATGACGAGCCAGATGTAGAAGGCGAAGAACGAGGAGAATCATTGGAAATTGAGCCTTCCGAAGAAAATTTTGGAAAAATCAAATTTTATGGCATCTGTAAATCGCTCGAAAAGATTTCAACGCGACGGGTTGGGCTGCAGCAAAAGCTCATGAACTTGTTGCCACCCGCCGGGATTCAAAAACTGAAAGAAACCGAGCCCGGAGGTCCTCCGCAGACACCCTTCCCACTTATCCGTTTACTATGTCCAGAGAAGGATGCATCTCGAGAGTACTTCGTGAAACACAGCACACTCGCAAAGGCATACATAAGGGCTCATGCATGGCGGAACGACAATGTCTTGGCTCAAGCCCTCCTGAAACCCAATGATCCGCAAAAAATTGCAAAGGCAAATATCCCTCCAGTTCAGGGTGATTTGACTGAATTGATCAAGCGCGTTTTGGACGGAAGGATTTGCGACGAGCCATCTTCTCTCACTGTTGCCGATGTCAATAAAGCTCTCGACGAATTGGCTGCCTTCAAGCACAGAGGAAATATACGACCATCAAATCACGATTGGGAAGTGGAAGGTGCAGCGTCAAAGCGAAGAAGAAAGGAAAATGGCGATAAGCTGTCTGTTTTGCAAGCCGAATGGATTAAACGATTTCTCAGCGGTAGTAGAAGACTCTCTCCTTTGGAACACAAATGGCTCGCACGGATTATTCTAAAAGACATGAAGATATCATGCGGATTCGATAAAATTCTATACTGGTTCGACCCCGTGGCACCAGCTCTATGGAGTGGACATAATTCACTACGTGGCTTGTGCAAGATTATTTGCCAACCCGACTTTCACGGCAAAGCGGTGCAGGCGTCGGGCGATGGAGACGATTCTGACGATGCTGTGCCGACCATGGCGCCATACTTGACGAAATCTTCGGCGAAGATTCAAATTGGGGTACCATTCACGCCAATGTTCTCTCATCGAACAGGTTTTGATCGAATGCTCTATGACCTTTCCTTGAAGCATCGAACCTATCTGAAGGACCCAATCTTTGGGAAACTAGAGGACGCGTTAGCCTTAAAGCCAGCTTCCTGTATGGTTCTCGAGTATCCTTCGTTTACAATGGAAACTAAATTAGACGGAGAAAGAATGCTCGTTCACTTGAGCCGTGACGGCTTTGTGAAAATTCATACGCGACAGTCGAACTGGTACAGTGACGTATATAGCCCTGTTCTCGGCCCGGCTATCCGAGAAGCATTCGGTCATCACAAAATGGATATGATCATTGATGGAGAAGTCCTAGCATGGGACGATGACAAGAAAGAAACCATACCTTTTGGCAACAATAAGACGGTTGCTAAATTTCGAGCAGACTGGATGAAATACCAGGGACTCCTGGATGCACGCGATCGGAACTTGCATCAGGGTGAAGCTGATGTAAAAGTTATACACATGAACAAGATTTGGCAGGATGATAACGGCCGTGTTCCGGATCTTAACGGTCGGGACTGCTGGCTGCAATTTATTTGCTTCGACATAGTGTTCTTGGACGGCGACGGTTCTCAGGAAGCACTCGATAAAGCCATTTCCCCATTTCTAAAAGCGACACCAGGATCTTTAATGGATTTTGAGTGTGTAGAAAGGAAAAAACTTCTTTATCATTTGATAAGAACAGTCCCAAGATTTGTTGAGATAGTTCCATCTCTTGTTGTGGCCTCCAATGGTGAAACGTATCTCGGCTCCGAATATTTCTCCTTGGAAGATCCTCCTTCATTTGCCGGTCGGCCCCTCCATAGCCTTGAATCTGCTGCGACTTTTTTGTACGACATGTCCGATCCGAAACGAGCTTCTACACGCAAGGCGTTGGAAGAAGAGCGGCGACAGGGACTAACTAACGAAGAAATTAGTCAGAAAAGAGCCCTTGCGGTTGGCGAGCACTACAATCGGATCGTGGAGGACCAGCGCCAAGAGGGCCTTGTTTTCAAAGATCTATCGACGCCATACGTGCTAGACAAAGTCTCCCGTTCCTTGGGATATTGGCGCAAGTTCAAGCCTGACTATTACAATGGCAGCACCGCATCTGATATTGATCTCGTCATTATTGGCGCCTATTTTGCAGTAAGGAAACCTTCTTTCTTCAGTTGTATTCTCGTGACGAACCCTCACCCGTTGATTTGCTGCAATAGACAGGCCTCCGGAATTCGGGACGACCGTCAAGTTTTTTATGCGCATGCACAATCGATCAAGAAGAAGATAAATATATTCCTCTGTGCAAAGTTAATGGGGGATCAATTCCAATGAAAGAAACTAAAGTTCTGTTGGAACATACAGGCTACAGAGTACCATCCGACGATAGGCCTTTAGATGCTGGGAAATGGTTTAAATTCGGTGAATCGAGGAGGGATTTTCCTGATTTCGTGTCCTCGTACTCATTCGCATCAGATCCTCCTACTACAACCGGATGGAAGGCAAAGAAAGAGGACTACCCAGATCTGTGGATCGAACCAAAGGATTCTCTTGTGCTAACACTCAACGCAGGAGAAATTGTGCCCAGTACTGCGTTCCCAAGTAGAGTCACTTTGCGATTTCCACGAATCACTGCCCTACGCCCCGATAAGAATCCACAAGAAGTCGAGTCGCTACAGAATCTATGGGACATTCATGACAAAGTACTGGACGACCGAGCGAGAGATAATTCCGAACAAGCTTTTGAAAGCCAGGCTCCCGTAATGTCGGACGCGGAGGTGCTGAAGGAACGATTTTGGACAGAAGAAAAATACGCCGCAGCTGGAAAAAGTGAGAAAAAGAAGCGACCGAAGACTATACACTCGGTTACGGCTTCTCAGACTTCTTTAGCTCTTGACAGTACTGCTTTCAAAGGAGTCGTTTTTGTACCATTGGAGGGAACATACCGTCTCATCGGAAATAGCCTAGAACATGCCGAAGCTAAAGAAGAGGATTGGCTAGATGATGCGAAGGCTATAAAGGATTATGATGGTATCCGGGCTTTTATAAAAAGACATGGTGGAACAGCGTTGCTCACACCAGAACCAAACTTTATTGAAGAAGGTGCAATTATTATTGGAGGCGACAAGAACGACCCTAGGGTTGTGAATCTTATTGAAATGATTGAGAAAGCCCAGTCAGAAGCACATGGGTTGCGCACAAAGAAGAAAATGACAAAACGAGACCGAGATGTAATGGCATTCGCAAAATGTCCAGGCGTGGTGCGGTGGACTTTCCTGCTCTCGGCTTTATCCAAGTGGCGCACATGCCCAAAGAGCGAAGGGAGCGAAAGCAGCATCGCCGAAAGGTGCCCGCACTTACTCATCCCTGGTGCCCTAGATTTTCTCGCCCGTCCAAAATCTCTTGAAAGGGATATTGTAAAGGATTTGTGTCGAATCGACGTTCGAGATACGACAATGATGCGACGCTTACTACACGAATTCGCTGATGGCAGTAGGTATGACAACTTCAGTGACGAGACAGAAAGCAATGACATGAATTGGAAAGAAGTCTGTAGGAATTCTCTCGAGCCGACCGACCGTTGGATCACGCGGTGCAGTCACCAGTCGCTCTGGCCGTACCGAGAGGAGAAGGTAATCATACAAGAGACTGTCGTATATCCTGATGTCTTCAGTGATCCTGGAGATGCTGCTAATGAAATTTCTAGGGTCGATTCACACGAGCATTCTGCCTTCTTGTCAGTTCTCCCGCTCCTCCGAATTTCGGGAGCATTTATTGAAAGCAGGTTGAATGGTCGCGTTACACACATTCTCTGTCAGCTCCGCCTTGATACACCGAGGATCGCCTTTGAAAAGGCAAAACTTGAATATTTCGTAGACCCCAACAGGGGACAGCAGCTTATAGAGGAGGTCAAAAGGACTTCCCTATATCCGGACTGCTGCCCGGACTTCGTGTCTCCCAAATGGGTACGGGAAGAAGTGTGGAACTCCAAGGGGTGATACGATGCACCTAGCGATGAGAAGCAAGTAATGCAGAACTATCACCGCGGACATCGAAATCTGAGCATGCTCAACTAATCGTCCTACCACAAAAGCCGACAGTAAGGTGCCTTCGTGGACCTTGCAGTGACGGGTGGCCATATCAAGCACACATCAACGTGTTCATCAGAAGAGAAAGATACCGTTTGCTGTCGTTGAGAGGGATAGTAGAAGCAGCGGCAATTCAATCCTAGCTAGATATTGTTCTAAGCATAATCCAACTGTTCACCCATGCAGATTTTGCGTCAGTACCAGAGACTGAGTCTAGATAAGTACTAACTAGTTTTCGACTTGGTGACCGTGGAAGACACGGATGGCTTGATGAAGGTCCGAGACATAAACAGTACTAGCTCTTCTGCTAGATTCCAGATAATCTTTCCAATTGGTCTCCCTTCCATGTGAAGGACCTTTGTGAACTCCAATCCCCATTTCAAGACTGCTGTGACGGGTCCTGGGATGATCAGTTGGTTAAATCCAAGAACGCCATCGTACCTTCCGAGACTCAAGATAAAAATGAGAGGCATTTGGGATGATCCGGCAATATCTTCAGGATACCTGTGAAGGTCTTGTCGTTGATCCATCCGAACGACGTTCCGAGCCGCCAAGTGACCCTGCGTTTCAGCATGGAAGGCCTGTTTGTTACCCTCTGTGGGCGGTGTAGCCACATCGCCGCATGCAAAGATTTGGCTATTCTTACCATCCCTTGTAAGCTGTAATGTGTTGTCTACGATCAAGCATTTCCGGCGATCCAGTTGTGCATGGAAGGGAGCAAGCGCAGCCGATCCCTGCGTTGCGTCCAAAGCAGAGGAAACGCATTGGGAGTTGGGTCTATCGCCGAAGCAAACGTAGACGATGTCAGCCTGAAGGACGGTTCCGTCTTTGAGTTTGCACGATTTTTCATCCCAAGAATCAAGGAATTTGCCCAACACCAAACGGACCCCGTGTTTCGACAACCATTTGGATGCATACTCGCCAACTGACTTGGGAAACAAGGGTACGAGTGTCGGACTCGCATCCACCAGTGTTACTTCTTTTTGGGGAAAGTAATCCACAATTTCGGCTGCCAATTCAACTCCCACAGCGCCGCCGCCTAATATCAGAATCTTCGAGGCCGAAGCGAGTCGTTGGTGTGCTCCCTCCCATCCGCGTTTGCGGTCTTTCCACGATAATTCATTCCCGGATGCCGTGATGGGGTAATTGTACGTCGATCCCGTGGCCAAAATCAAGTAGTCGTACGATAACGATTTGCTTTGACTCTGGTGAACGTATGAGATAACCTTTTGTTCTCGATTATCAACAATCGAAGTTACTCTTCCTTGAATGATTTGATAAGAGCTATCCTTCTTCGGGAGTGTCCGTGCCACGCATTCGAAACAATCTGGGGCGCAAAACAAACGCAGGACGCCCGGTGTGTATTCAAAATAATCTTTCTGTTCGATCAAAATAATACGAAATTTGTTGCTGTGCTTGACCAATTCCCACAGGGCCGATAAACCGGCAAAATTCCCGCCCACGATGACGACCGTATTTTTGGTGTCGGTCGGTCCCTGACGGAAAGTACGTTCAGAAGTTCCAACAACAACGACTCGATAAATCCAAACGAGGAAACCCGAAACCTCATCCAAAAATTTAATAAGTACTTGTAGGGCAAAAATGACAATTTCCACAGTGATAGAGGCCAAAGACATCATCTTTGATGGATATTTTGTGTGCCGAGATATTGAGAGAGAGAGAAAGAGAGAGGATGTGCGCTTTACAAGGCCTTGTTGAAATGTACGAGAGATGAAGGTCCAAATGACTTCAGAGATGACAGAGAACCTGTTGTTGTTGTTATGAGGAGGAGAAGGAGGAGGAGGAGGACGTGCTGGCAAAGAAAGGATCCATCGAGAAGAAGGTGGAAGAAGGTTGGTAGAAGGAATGACGACGACGACGACGTTCTGTTGCCGATAGGAACAGGTAGAACCATCCGGAAGAAGAAGACGTAAATTCTTAATTATGCCCAAATATTGATACCCGAGGATTCAAAATGAAAAATGTCGCATGTGACAAATTTTCAATATTAACTGTCATGAAATACCGGTTGCACCCCTACCTAATGCAACTGTAAAATAGCTGGCTAGCTAGGGAGAAATCATTTGCAAATGAAAGTGGATTTACTGTTAATGAATGCAATTGAATGAAAGGCAATATTGGCAGAACCCTCTTCCATGGACATGTCCGTAGTATCTCTTTGAAAATTCGAAGCAGACGATGGTGTCTTTTATTGGCAGTGGCGACTCTCCTGTTGATCGCCACGACGGCACGCTTGGTACTGGTGCGGTGCTGCTCTGCGCCCCGGGGGAAACACCGGGGAAACGTGTGCCATGAGGAAATACACTACGATAGTGCGGAGGAAATGGAAGGTCGCGTCCATAGGTTTCCTTCCGTGGAGGATCGGATCAAATTGTACACCAGTAACTGGTACAAAACGCCGTGTTTACAGTCAGTCGAAGCCGAATCATCCAGAAGGATCGCTCATGATCATTTTTTTCAACGACCACTTGCACTGAAAAAAGAAACGGTACTCGAGGACGGTGGAAGAGAAATTCTAATTTTCGTCAACGAAAAACAATTATCGAATGAGACACAAGCTCGAGAATTTCGAATGGACAGTAAGGTGTTACCCGCACGAATGTTTTACGGTGACAAATCAGCCATTCAAGAGTGTGTGGAGGACACAAGACCCAGCAACCGGATGAGAAATTATTGTGAGGATGTCAACAACACCGTAGTATCCTTATTATCATCTTTGATGGGATATGGAAATGACGGATTACTATCCTATAATGGCGTTCCCATCATTTTCCAATTCGGTGATGCGGCCGAATCGCGTGCACCAGACGAATCGGGCCATTCGTTGCTCTCCCAGCCACGCATTCCGCACCTCAAAAAGTTTCGATTTGCCCTGAATAGAACGGAGTTGGAGAGAATAACAAACACGGATCGGTGGATGCCGGCCGATCGCGAGCGATCCTGTCAACTACAAGTTCCCACCACAATCAAGGGCGCATCCCGGTTGCAGCCCATTATCTGGAAACTCAACATCCGTCGTCATTTTGGTCGTTTGTGGTTGGTTCCATGCAACGACCGACCGTGGCACGAAAAGACCAACAAGGCCGTTTTTCGTGGCAAGTTGACCGGGAATGTGAAGGCTGTGCACGAAAATTCGGTGACGAAATGTCGTTCCATTCCACGGTGCCGACTGATTCTAGAGCACAAAGCGTCGAAATTCGTCGACGCTCGTTTAACATCCACGTCCAACGTACTTCCCGAGGTTATCGAAGGGTTCAACTTGACCTCCCCTGTACTTTCCATGAAAGACATTCTTTCGTACAAGGGCATCATTGTCTTGGAAGGGAATGACGTTTCATCGGGATTGAAATGGGCTTTGCTGTCGTCCAGCGTCGTCCTGATGCCCGATCCGCTCTTCACCTCGTGGGCCATGGAGGAGTTACTGGAACCGTGGATTCATTATATACCCATACAACGTGACTTTTCTGATCTCGATGAAAAAATTGCCTGGATGATCCGTCATGACGCAGAAGCACGCAGGATATCCTACAGGGCAACGTTATGGATGAAAGATCTTGTTTATCATCCTCGAGCCAATGAAGACGAGGCTCTGATTTTTAGGGGGATTTTGGATCGATATTCTCGTCACTTTGACTCGTCGGCCGTTCGGAAAGAAAAAGTGAGAAGCGGGGGAAATTTAAACTAATGAGAAGCATGTTCCCTTCTCCTTTCTACGATGCATAAACAGAATTTTTCAGGCGCACGTAAAGTAATAGAGAAATTATTTGGTTACCGATTCATTGTGCGTCAGACGGGAACAATCCACGAACATCCACTGCACGAACATTCTCAAGTCGATGACAACATTCGCTGCCCTCGCTCGTCGCCCACGGTCTATTATTATTTTATTCCGTGAAACCCTTGTTAACTTTGCATTCAAGACACCAATCACAATCGGTCCGACCTTTCTCATTTTCATGACATACACAGCAGCAACCGAGGTCGACTTCTTTTTCCTTCACTTCATCGTACTTCCTGTTCACGCTGCAGTCTACGCACCAAGAACAATCTGTTCGACCATCTGCCGATGATTCGTGACAAACGCAACAACATCCTAAATCAACGTGGTGCTCTTGTACGTTTTCCGTGTACGATGTATCATTGCATTTATTCGAGACCTTTGCTCTTTTCTTTGTTTCTTTTTCGCTTGTGTTGTCTTCCTTCTTCTGACAATGCGTGTACTGTCCAAATTCCACGCGGCGACCTTCCTTAATACAAGCATGAATCCAATCAGGAGATATTACTGGTATCCCTTTCTTCCAGGCTTTTCGAACACGTTGGGTGTTCCCTTTTACGGCAGATTCTGTCGCGATGACAGCATTCACGCGTTTATGTACCTGTCCAGTCGTTTGCGCGCCAACGTCTTTACACAGTGCAATGATTTGACTGTAGGCCTCTGGAGATTCTTCCGAGGAAGCATCCACAAGCGTACTGACGGCAAAAGTACTGCCTTTTAATAGCAACGACGACGCTGCAGCAGGGACATCCTCATACTCTTTCTCCCCTGCGCCATGATGATCTTTCTTCTCACCTCTTTTCCGTTTCTTCGACGATGTGTTGCCTTTCCGAGTCCTGCTTTCTCTATCGTCTGAGAAATTCATTGAATCCGTCTACGTTTTCATGGTCCTCCCAATTGTACCAAATACACGTGAACAGAGCCGTTTCGTAATTTCATCTCACATCACGTTCAGAAGCAAGAAATAAAAATTTAGAGGAAAGGTCGGGAATGGATCACGATTTCACGTGACTCAGAATGAACCCGGTTCCATAAAAAAAAGCAGTAGGAGTACCTACCTACTAGGCTGGTGACTACATAGAGAGCGAGTGCACAAAAAGGAAGTTAAAGCGTAAGAAGAATTGCCTACAACCGACACACTTAAAATGTAATTAAAATCTCGACTTTCAAGTCTTTCTTTTTCTACAATTTAGGCAGCCTCGGCAGCGGCGCCAGAACGTTGTTCAAGGACACGTTTGTAATCGTGGGGCATCACCTTCACAAAGCTTCCGACTCGTGCGTCCCAATTATCGAGCATCTCTTGACCGACCGAACTTCCCGTGGCTTCCACGTGTTCTTTGATGTAACCGTAAAGCTCTTTGGACTCTTCGGATGTTTCAACTCCCTCAAGACCAACAAGTCCCATATTGCAACGCGCCGGGAATTTGCCTTCCGGGTCATAGATGTAGCTCACCCCACCACTCATACCAGCAGCAAAGTTACGGCCCGTATCTCCGAGGCAGACCATGACGCCTCCAGTCATGTATTCGCAGCCATGATCACCGACACCTTCAACAACAGCCAGAGCACCAGAGTTGCGCACGCAGAAACGTTCTCCTGCCTTTCCGCGGAAGAAAGCCTTACCAGAAGTTGCTCCGTACAAGCAAACATTACCAACAACTACATGCTCCTCGGGCTTAAACCCTCCTGCGACAACTTCGGGGGAGGGGAAAACAGAAATCTTTCCTCCGGATAGACCCTTACCGGTGTAATCATTTGCGTCGCCTTCGACAGACAGAGTGATACCACGGGCAAGAGTGAACCCAAGCGACTGGCCTCCGTGTCCCTTTAGTTTCAATTGGATGGTGTCATCGGGCAAACCTTCCTGGCCATAACGACTTGAAACTTCGTAAGAAAGCATGGTTCCGAGCGTCCGGTCAACATTTTCAACAACCTCTTCGATGACAACGGGCGTCTTGTTCTCAAGCGCATCCTTTGCCAGTTCGATGAATTTGTTGTCCTTCTTTATGTCCAAGTAATGGTACTGAGTGGTTAGGTTTCGGACACCAGCGGAAGGGTT
>Ga0051981_10001167_pt1 | contig 12817 bp, 7 predicted proteins | sample CryGey13umfilter_3_FD_59644 | JGI IMG/M metagenome (GOLD analysis project Ga0051981, IMG submission 59644) | Groundwater microbial communities from aquifer in Utah, USA - Crystal Geyser 4/10/14 3 um filter | ecosystem: Environmental > Aquatic > Deep subsurface > Groundwater | place: USA: Utah... | reverse complement strand
TGGCTGAAGCTCATATTCGAGCCCTTTGTTTCCCGATGACTGGCTTTCATCATCAAGTTCATTCAATTTCATACCAGCTACTTGAGGAGAAGATTCTTTCTTGTTTCCATTGTTTATCTTTGCTTCGTGGTCCTCTTCATCATCATCCGAGACAACCTCCTCATTGGATTCGGAACCATATCCGTCTTCCTCGTCCGAACTTTCTCCTTCGTACTCCCGAGATATATCCTCGGCCTCATCGATGTCCTCTTGGACTAAATCAGCATCACTAGGACACGGGAGAGTGGACGTGGGTGGATTGTGAGTGGGCTCGTAGTCGGCAAATGTGCCGGTCGATTCCACGCTGGCTCGACGAGAATTCCATGTGGAATGAGATGTGGAGCTCTTATTCGTATGACGAGATCGACTATTGGTCGAGATGTTGCCACCGTCGCTACCACGACGATTCTTGTGTTCGGCAAACGTGCCATCATCCGAAACGGTCGACGTACTGTTGTTGTTACGCTGGTATTCTCCGTGGTACTCAGCTGACACGCTACCGTCAAGCGTAGTATTATCTCCATATTCCATTGAATCATCGTGTGCTTGAATGGAGTTCTTTGTGCTTTTGTCGTGGGATCCAGTCGACGAGTTACTTGCAGCCCAAGTATCTCCTGAAGCCACAATATTGAATCGGTCGTCAGTTGGCCTAACCTCTTCATGCCTTGTTTTCTTTGACGCGGCATCAAATTTGGATGTAGCCAAAGCCTCACCAAAAGCAATATTCGTATCCGTGGTATCGCTCGAAAAGTCGGGGGAGGTATCGTGAGATTCTCCATCCTCTGGAATACTGGCAAATTTAGGAGCACCACCGGCAGATAGTCTACGTGGAGTAGGGCCCGCGGAGAGCCGTCTTTTTGTCATGGTTGTACCCGCTTTGGCTTCTCCAATATTCCCATGTTCACTTTTCTGAGAAGGTCGAGACAATTCTTCAGTTGTCGGTGGGAAGGCTGGGAACCCATCATCGCCCGTGGGTGGCAAATCGCTTGCGACCAAAGCTTTATTCTTGGAAGCGATAATTTCTTCCTTTTTTTCTTGCTTCTTCTTTTTCTTCTCTTCACGATCAGCATAAAAGTCCGCCAAGAAATCATTGGCCTTTTGTTGACGCCACGTTCCTTCCTGCCCACTCACATACGAGTCCGCGACGGAAGTGTCATCGTTGACAGCATAGGCAGATTCATCAAACAGAGGTCCAGCAATGGTCGATTCATCCATAGTATGATCATCTGGAAAATCTTCTTCGGCGTCACTATCTTCACTGCTGCTGCTACTACTATTGTCACTACTTTTGCTGCCGTCGTCATCATGGTGCTGTCTCTGTGGAGGCTTTTTGGGTGCAGCAGCAGCGGGTTTTTTCTTGAGTAGCTGTTCTTCTTTTGCGGCCTTTTCAGTTGTCGATGAAGAAAAAGCTACACCCAAGGCAGGGAGCAGTGACTTGGTTCGGACCTGTGCAGGTGCCGTCTCTTCTTCTTTTTCGCGAGGGTCTCTGATGGGCTCCGTGTCGAAACCGCCAACGGAACCAAATCCGCCCAAACCCGCCGGACGGTCCTCATCGGGCTCATCATCGTCCTTGATTTGCACAGCGTTCTTTCGCCCAAACCATCCTTTCAACATCTTATTGATTCCCTAGCCGTTTTTTCGTAATGTTATGAATTTTTTTACGTTCCAATAGTAAAGGCGGACGCTTATCGCACAGCAGATCACAGCAAAGGTGCTGGCAGAGAAGATGTTTCGTCGTTGTTTGGGTGAGACGCGATCTCTCAATGTAACCAAAAGCTAGAAGGGTCTTTTCGTTATATGGTTTTTTCGGTTTCTAGGGTCACAAAGCGAGACTCCCAGGAGGCTTCGGGCTTTCCTCAGGTTCTTTCCTATCAACATCACAAAGCCCAAACGACGACTAAAAACTTGATGGGACTAAAAATCAGTACTCGCGAGAAAGCAGAAAGAGCTTTGAACCATAGTAGACATTCATGAGCAGGCCCAAAGTCGAAACTAATTGCCCTTCATGAGGCAGTTGTAAACTATCCTTATCTCTAGAGGGTCCATAATCGAGAAAAGGTTGTAATAGAGCCCATAGAGTTTGTTTAGATTACCGAAGTACAACCAGCTCACATGAATCCTATCTCTTGATGACTCGAACCTTACTGGTACTGAAAGGCTTACTCTTGTGGAATTGAGAACGATCATCTCGCATCTCGCAAGTCTGTTGACAACCGCACAAAAGATGGAACATGCAGATTCTTTGACATGTTCTTCGTTACATTTCTTCTACTATTACTAACCTCGTTGTCATGGCAGTGGGGATGTAGCTCATTTACTACTAATCGTAGGCTGTACCCTTTTGGAACGAGAAATAGTGGCCGTTCGGTTGGTATCTCGGCTGTTTCTACTGCACGAGAACCAGATGAGGATCGTTCGTTATCTGCAGTGGTGGTCAAGGCCGCCGTAGCTTGTGGGTTTGCTCCTTCGGAGATGAATCCACTCCGAAAATTAATACAATCCAACTTTCAAGCTTTTGGTTTTGAGTGTCGATTCAACGATGATATTTCTCAAGTCATGCCCAAGGCCGAGTCACCTCGGGTAAACGGACCGACGGGGCGGATCCTGGTCTTAACCTTTCCCGGCCAAGTAGACGAAGGTACACTGGAAGACCTTAGCACTGCCGTCGCAGCTACAGTAGATGAAGATTTGTATTCCGAATCACCACAGTTGACAGATCCATTTTTGCTCAGATTCGAGCATCAAGATAACGAGGACAATCTACTGGAAGCGATGGCTTCGATCGTCGAGCAAGTCGTCCAAGAGGGTGAGTTGCAGATCCCTTTACCTCGATCTGACGATACGAATCGAACAGATGTTTCCTTTACACCTTCTGAAGTGGTGGAAGTCGACGGTGCCTGGATTGAGGAACCGGACAGTGCCGCACCGACGTGGGACACCAGCAGCATTCTCGTCTTTGACGGACTGGTCAATCACGATTTGAGAAATCGTCTCGCTCAAGTTCTCGGAGGTGGCAAAGACTTGACAGGATGCCACAACCCTGATCCTCAACGATGGGAACGCGGTGGATTGTCGGATCGGTTGGATGGCAATGATCATGATGATACTTCTTCTTCGTCGTCGTATGGACTAACCTACCAAGCCATCCAAGAGTTGTGTTTTCAACATCACGACCCAATCCAAGAGATGGAGACTATCTTTTCCGACTTGTTTCCCCAGTTTATCATCACACGGCTCCCCGAGGCTGTTTTTGGCGAGTCCGTGTCCCCTCTCACTGCAAACGCACCCGTAACAGGGGATATCTTTGACTACCACATCGACGCTGACCCATACATGACCCCACCGTCGCTTTGGACGGATGTGTATGGACGGTATCCCAATCGGAGTCACGGAAAACCGCGCTTTATTAGTTTTCTTGTGTACCTTAATGACGAATGGCGCGAAGAATGGGGAGGGCCCACCCGTTTTCTCGACGTGGCGACCGATACGGAATATTCCGTCACGCCACAACCGGGGCGCTGCATCTTGATGGATCAAGACGTGACGCATTCTGTCACAGCACCTGTGGGAGGAGAGCGTCCACGGTATTCATTGGTTTGGAAACTTGTTCTTCACCCTCGCCAAGCCAACCAAGATATGCGTGACCTTGCGGGAGGACGTTCATGGCCCGAACCGACACTGCTAGGTAGTGCCGCATGCTCTACGACTTCGTGGCGCTAAAACTGGATATTATTGTCCCTGCGTTGATTTGAAAAGGTCACAAATAAGTGCGAAAGCTTCGCCTCGTAGAAATCCAATCCCTTGCAGGGAATGAGACCGTCTGGATGATACGCACGAATGCATGGTACAATCCTCGCAAAAGCTGCAGCAGCTATACCATGGCGATTTAAATGAAGAAGTACTATATTACTTCTTTTAGACTTGTCTCCAATTGGTCATCTCTGAGGTTTGCAAATGAAGTCGCCGAGCAGGGGGCAGAGTGTCCATCCTCTAGCCCCCTGAACAGATTGTGTGCGATTTTTCAATTGTCGAGCGGGATAGTCCTTGAGTTCACTCGTAGGCTGGGATTGCCATCGCTTCGAAGTCCAAGGTGGGTGACTATCCCACGAGTGGACCCCAATCTCCTTCTCATGATAATTCTGACCTTTGAGGGGAGAGAAAAAAGATTTCATGGTTCCATTTCCATTGTGCCAGTGATGGGTGGAGCCTTGAGAAAGTTCAACCACTTGGAATTGATCGAAATAAAAGAGTACATCGTCTCCACTTTTTGATTAGGAGGTTTAAAATCTGTTCATTTTAAGATTCACGTAGGCCTTACTCTACCCGGGAGTGCTTCGCTACAAGCACAAAAAAGCTTAGATTTGCAAGAAAAAGGAAACCAAACGAGTCGCCGGCTCTTCCACACCTTCGTAAAGACCAAAGAGCATTGCACCACAAAATCCCTGTGATAGATATATCGATTTCCATTCGTGGAAAGGGCGAGATTGAACTTTATCACGCTCGGCATCCTTCAAGAAGCAAAGGTTCATCCAATCCATGTAGAATTGTGCCCCGACATTGGCCAGAATTCCGAAGATGGCACATTCTTGTACGTGGGACAAGGGTGCCAACGCACCCTCCCACCGGATGCACATGACACCGTAGCCCAACCATTTCAGCAAGTCGGAAAACAGTTCAATTGCAAAAGTAGACTCAATATGAGGAGTTTGAGTTTGCTCTGTGTCCTTCTGAAAGGGATTTGGTATTCTGAATTGTTGTGTTAGCTCCTCTTCGAGTTCCTGTTCAAGTTCTTCCCGCACCCACTCATCTCTGGACCGCGCGGCCGTTTTCACGGCCTGCGAGGGCAACAAAGCGAAGGCGCCCCCCAAAGCCTTCGATATTACGGGAGGAAATCCCAGACCAATCAAAAGTGGCTGTACTGCGGCTATCGCCACCAGAAAATCAGCATCTGCGACTGCCTGTCCCAACTCGCGTGTCGTGGGCGGGGCCACCGATAGCACGGAAACCACAAACAGAGAAACAAATGGTGCAATGGCCCCAGCAGAAACCTCGCCGATCGTTACGGCCACCACATCCGTTGGCGTCAAAGGGATTGCCGCGTCTACAATGTTGTAGCCAATCTCACGGCCATTGAGGAAATTGGCTGGGTCAGTCACCAGACATTCGGATAACGCGAGAATAAGGGCTACCGTCCAACCGACAGCCTTGAATGTCAAACCACCCGGAAGGGAAATGGTCGACGGGGGAAGCATATCCTGTCGCGTGACTGCATTTACTAATTCATTTTCTTTGTTTTCTTCCTTGCGGGTGATGCGGATGTCCGCTCTTGTAGCACGACCGTACTCGTACTGTTCTCTTGGCACGGAGGAAGATCTCAAGGACTTTGATCGGTTTGAATGACTGTAATTTTTTCGTGATAAAGAAGAATTCATGGACCAAGTCCGGTCCTCTCTGTGATGTCCCGACGGAGAACGAGAAACATTTCGTTGGGGGGCAAAAGACTCTGTAATGACGAAAGACAAGGAGCATTCGACAACGACAATCCACCAGACGACAAAACTGGTGCGGCACAAATAGATCGATCTTCGGCAACTGCCCATTGCGGTGGAGAAGTTCCTCCTCCACACAGCGAACGAATAATGATCAGAACAATATTCAAATGCCAGAATATCGATGTGGTACTCGGAATCAGACGATGCATTTGAAACACAGGAATACGAGAGTGACATAGAGGTCCAAGGTCGAGTTCCGAGGTGGAGCGAGACCTCTCGCTTTCGGGGGCATTGGTTTTTACATTATTCCAGTAGTAGTAACGGTAAGAAGGTACGTATTACAGTCACATTAGTATTTTATTCCATTTTTTCTGTGAGTGCGTTTACGACCATGGGTGTGTGCGTTTCGCGTTTCGCTTTCCCCGGATGATTCACCCCACGACTCTGGTCGCAATCGTTTTGTTCACTCGTCAGACGTCAGCGATCACACGTCCACAAAGAGATTTATCTACGAGGAAGTGCCGAACAATGCTGTCCCTTACTTATTTATTACAATAGTTACCGATTAGTTAGAGATAGTTCACGGTCAATCGAACCCGCAACCCATACGCGAACCAATGCACTGCTGGTTTGTCGATCGATACGGGGTTTCCTAAAGTACCGACAAGGACAGATAACTTATCGCTTTTAGATCGGAAAATGTCGGAATAAAATATTGGAATAAACACCTCCGATTTCGTCGAAAAACACAATCACCGTGTCTTATATGTTCTGGTTTCTGAGTCAACCATTCATTGGGGCAAGCGTTTTCTTCTTCTTGGAAAGGTCTGGGGTATATGCGTCCGAAGTAGGTTATCAAAACATTCGGCACTGTCTCGTGAATGCACAGGATCCCCCCGCGTGTATATCGGATCGTCTCTATCATCAATCCAAAACGATTCTTCATCGATCGAGGACGATCGGAGAATCTCATTTTCGTGGCCATCCAAACGATACTCCGCGAGATCGTTCGGGTTCCACCCTTTGGTGGTTTCGATAAATTTTTGGGCGAATTCTTCTCCACCGACATCGAGACAACCGCGCAGGATGGTATCCACGTAGGATTGGACTATAGGATATCTTTCGTCTGCAGGGCTGAATAGGTCTGGCAAATATGTCCAGATTTGGGTTCGTTTGTCGTCCTCTGGATTTCTCTCGGCTTCCAAAAATATCCTCTCTTCTGATATCGGGTATCCTAAAAAGGGTACGGGGGCGACATCACCCAGCGGAAGTGCAATCCGAGAATAACCTCTCTCTCGGTCATCGAATTTAGGCAAATCGATTCGAGACACTGGTATGATGACCCCAAAAGTGAAGGCATTTATTTGATGTCGTATCCCCATGGCGGTCATTCCAATTTTGGATCTCTTGGCAAACACTGGTTCCACGTTTGCAATCACCACTGGTATCGCACGAACTCTCGAAAGCTTTGGAGCTGTTAGGGCGCGACTGTGAGAGCACATCAGTGATCCGTATCCAAAAATGTAATCACAGGGATCCAATTCGTTGTCATCGGAAGAATATCCCGACTCGATGGCTTCATTGGAAGATCGCAAGCGATTCTCCTCGTCTCCGTCGCGCTTCCAAGTGGATCGATAGCGTCGACATCTCTTAGCAGTATAAACCAGGCTTGCGCCTTTGGTATTCACAAAAGATAGAGGACTGGTCAAGAATGCCATTGTTGAACGAGTAGAACAAGCACAGAAATGAGCCATCATGATAATGACTGTTGAACTACAGGGAAGCTTCATCGACGGCTGTATTTTTGCCACAGGAAGGATGACCGATGAATCTGTCTGTTATCAAGTTTACAGTATTATGGTAAAATTTGACAAAAAAGTCGATCCTTCATTCTTCACCATTAGGCTCTTGAAGTAAAAAGAAGAAGAAGAATTGGTATCATCAGATCTCGTCGTATGCCGACGTCGAGCTTTGGTGAAATATGCCGTCGACTGGAATGTGCGACCGAGTTCCCGACAAAACAAAATAATAGAGTAATGACTAGGAGTATTTTGTTATAGAAAATTAGTTACCGGTAATCCTTGTCCTAGAAACGAGGCGAGACTGACTGTGAGTGTAAGTGCGATTGTAGGCGAGAATCAATCGTAGCTTCGATAGAGTAGGTAATTCGACTTCGGTGTTGTACGTTTCGACCTTACGACAGCAACTTTGGGGGAGGTTGAAGTTCGAACTGACTGTGTCATGCCAAGTGGTGGCATTTTTCGGAGTTTTACCACGCCTGATTGATTGGTCATCGTCGAAGTTCCCCCCTGCGCCGTCGGCGGAAAGACGCTTGCTTGGCAGTCTGAACAGCCATAATTTTGCGTTTACGTCCCCAACTCAATCTGCACACCGCCATTTCCAAAATTAGGCCCCAACAAGAAGACGTTCTCCTTCACATTTTGCATCAACAATCGACTCGTTGCCCCTTTACTCCAAACTAATATCCATGATGATCACTCACTTTATCTTTGGCTATGGCTCATTGATCAGCCGCGACAGTAGAGCCATGACAGCGCCCGAGACTTTGAAGTCAACCGAGATCGCCGTACAGATTTCCGGCATCGAACCCGTCTTTGCCAAGAAGAGTCGTATCGGCATGACTGCCATGGGAATCCGTCGGCAAGAAGGTGCGTCTGCCGTGGGTATCATCATTCCCGTAGCAGAGAAACACTTGCCCAAATTCGACAGGCGAGAACAAGGCTACTCTCGCATTCAAATCAATCTCGACGACGTCGATTTGGTTCCCTTCCTGGACTACGATGAATCCCACAAAATTTTCGTTGACGCCAAGAACAACAACGACCACGAAAGTGTTCGTATCTGGGCCTATTTACCACAGAGGATCGATCCACCCACCAGCGATCATCCCATCGTACAGTCATATGTCGACACGATCCTACGTGGCTGCATTGATGTGGGCGGGGAACGATTCGCGAGAGAATTTATCCAATCCACGAAGGGGTGGAACCCAGAGGACCTTCTCGAAGATTCGTCGGAAGAGGAAACGTTCGAAAGAAAGAGCTGCAGTGACAGTATGTACTCGTCGACTGAATCTGTTTGGGTGGATGATCGACATGATCCCATCTACATCCGAGGTGACCCTTCTCATTCCAAGAAGAACGCCAGCCGGTTTGACAGGTTACTCAGAACGTGTACACCCGACACGTTCGAGGAAAGAATCCCCCTCGAGACCACAGAATAAGAGTGCATTTGTTTTGAGTTTAGAATGCAATTAATTAGCTTGATAGAGATATCGCAGCGCTATTACCTTCTTAATTCTTCCTGGTAGGCGTATGCTCTGTAGATAGGCCTTCTACTCGCCTATATTCTACTGTTTTTCTCATATTATTGTAAATTAAAAATACAAAAAGACATGAGACCATTTATTTAGCAACACCTGATGGACAACTTCAGGTCTATATACCGAACGATAGCCTCCTTATCCAGTCAACACGAAACTATCTGGGCTGTATCGATTCCAAAGACTAGCAACAGTCGTAACCAGTGACCTAAATTGGGCCTCCGGCGACGCACCAGGAGGGTTCAACCTCTCAAATGTCTTTAGACAAACGTCAAAATCTTGAGAGCCGTAGCAAGCCTCCGCCCCTCCCGATAAGAAAGCCGACACGGACGCCATTGCTGGGATCTGAGCAAACTCGTAAATACCAAAAAATATACCAGCGTATGCGGCTTCAGTAAAGTAGGTACAAGCCCACGAGATCAGTGTCCTCGAACGTACTTCATCCTGCTTTTCTTCTCCACCAAATCCAAAGTATGCGTAGAGGATGTCGGCATACACTTGCGCCGATAGGGACGCAATCATACCAAACGCCGCGCTCTCTACGCCAGGAAATAATGGCAGGCCGTTATAGGCAATCTGACCTCCCAGATCATTACATAGCACACTGTATCCGAGCCATTTGATCATGTCAGCGACAATGTCGACCACCAGAGTTTCCTTCTGGGCTCTCGCCATTTGGTCTGCGGTTTTTTGCCATTCCGCCATGATTTCCGGCGAAGGCGAAGAATCTTGTTTCACAGGTAAGAAAGCAAACGGAAACCTCCTTTTCTCCCGCTCTTTTTCTTGTTGCAAAAGGTAATCGAATAGCTCATCCTCGGCCGCGAGGCGATCTACCTTCCTTCGGCTTGCGACCTTGACAATCTCCGCTGGAACTGCTGCAAAGACTACACAAACTGTGGCGGCGACAAATGGCGGTAATCCTAAACTTTCCAGGAGCGGTAGCGCCGTGGCCTGGGCGAGGAGAAAGTCTCCGTTTCCCACGGCCTTTTGGATATCTTCGACGCGCTGCTTACGATCCTTCTTCCGACGAGATGTGGCTCGCAGTAGCAATGAAAAGCAGAAGGAAACGGCAGTCGCAATTACGGCCGAAACGGCTTCGCTGAAACTAACCGTTACGATATCCGTGGCCGACATTGGCAGGGCAGCATCCGCAATGGTGAAGCCAAGCTGTTCCAGGTCTTCGGGGCCCGCACCCGAAAGCAAACCATTGAGGTCGGTACTCGCCAGTGCATAGAGGACACCCACTGTCATGGCGCCACCCACAGCATTCATGGCAATCATTTGAGACATGGACATATCCCCATCTTTTGCCGCCGTAGGAGTCGACGGAAAGAATGGGAAGAAGACACTGTCGGGGCTATTGGGTAAGCCAGTTGTTTCTTGTTTCGTTGGACGGCGCAGCACGACACGAGGATTTCTGGACACAGATTCTGTCGCTCGGGATTTGTTAATACCAATTAAATTGGGGAACGAAATTGGTAGACCCATTGACCTCGAAGCCTCATTCAGTGCCGGCCTCGTTCGCCCGGTACGAACATGCCTGGAGTGTGTGTGTTTCTGCGGCACGAAAGCGTCCAACGAATGAACACACACGCAGATCGTCAGAGCAAAGGTAATCCAACAAACTTTCTGATTCCTTACATGGTTGAATGATAATCTTCGCTTTCGTTGTTGTTGCAGAGTCTTACTCGTTTCGGATACTATTCCCATCACTGTTCCCATCAAACAAATGGTGGATCGAGTCAGCGAGTTGACTTCGGCGAGCAATAGAACACAACAAAATTTGTCCGTTGTAAAGAGAATCGTCTCGAATGGTGTCCTTGTTTGTGATTATGTCGTCTTTTCTATCAGACACGCGTTCGTTGGAAGTTGTAGGTATTCACCAAGAATGCCATCTCTTTGTACGAGTACACAACAGGCGGTCGTGATCTACAAGGTATTTTTATTTTTGCCTTGCTGTTATCGATGTGATATGCTGCGTCACCGTTTTTCTTTCGCCTCCTAATCTAATTCTAAGCTATGTCCAGAGTGTTTATCCCTTGTAATTGTAATAGTCGTTAAAAAAAACACTGGGTAGTAGTTGACAGTGAGTGAGACAGAATATTGTGAGCATGAAAGGAATGATATTCCGCTCATGAGTATGGACCTAACGGTAGATGTAGGTACTCCACTCTCTTTTTGACTTTGTGAAGTAGGAGTAGCGTCGATGCAAAAAATGTTTCATACAGTCGAGAACACTTCCGGGTTTCTTTTAGTTGACGGTCAACACACATCCGGGGTACTTTTCCAAAGTTGACAGTGAGAACAAACCCGTCCCACCGTCATCATCGACAGCCCAGCCGGCAAGAAATGAGATGCACCGGACGGAACACCGAAAAAACAAAAACGGAATCATAATATCACTGTCCATAATTTCTTTTCTCATTGCCCACAGGATTACCTCTTTGAAATCCTTCTCAAATAGATCAAGCTACTCCAAAAGTGGATTTGTTTGATTTTCCCAGTGAGGAACGATACCAGCAATTTAATTCCTCCTCCGAACGATACAACGGAGTCCGTGTACTCCTCTCAGAAGAAGAACAAAAAATGACACGCAGTGGTGACAGCACCCCCTCCAAACAAGTGATTCCATCCGCCGTCAAAGGTTCCAATGGTAAAATCACATGGAAGAATCGGATACGACGTGCATGCTTGGATCGTATGAGGCAATCTAGACCAAGTAGCCATCACGGAGATGTGATGATTGCCGAGGTACCGTACGACTCGCGAACGCTCGTGGAAGCGGAATTACAGTCACACGGGGTCCGTGTGGTATCGCCTCCGACAAGCAAGATACCGTTACAAGGCAATACATCACGACAATCACAGCAGCAACAACAACAACAACAACAACAACAACAACAACAAGGATCCCTAGCATGCTTCGAGTTGACAACCACAGAAATGGACTTTGACGACGAAGAAGGATTTGTCATGACCGAAGACGAAGTTATTGCTTTGATGGAGGAAGTTGAAATGGAATGGAAGCATTACGAAGAAAAGATATTGGAAGAAGAACTTCATCGACTCGAAGGAGAAGAACAAGCTGTATGGGACACTATTGCAGAATATGAACAATGGACCGACGAGGCCAAATTTAATAACAACAACAGAACGCCTACCATGGCAGTCCTTTGCCCTTTGTGTAAAGATGCCAATCTAACGACAACTTCTTACACTTTGGAAACATCGGGAGACGAGATTGTTTGTCCTAATCATATGGACGGATCATGTCGCATGCGTTTAGAGGCAAGACCGGGTTTAACCCTCCTGAGTCTACGGGAAGGATTGGCTCGTGCGATCCGCGGTCACGGAGAGGGTTGTCCAGATCAAGTTGTGTTCAACGTATCGGATGAAGCAGGCAATAGCCGAGACTTTTCCATGTCACACCTTTGGGCGACGTGCCCTACTTGCGAAAGAAAGTCCTGTTTGATTTGACGGACATTGCCGTGCTCTTTTTGTTGATGTACAAATTTGCTGTATCTAAGCACGAGAGATGAAAAGAAAAAGAGCTTACGAACTCTAGCTTGATTGGAGCTGCCTTTCAAACAAAACCTTTTGTGCGTTCAGAGAAAAGGAGTTTGATGGTAAAATGAGCAAGAATATCGCGCGCGTATGGTAAGATGAATATGAAGAACTATACTTTGAGCATCAAACTGCGCTGAAGGAAGCTTGCGAATAGTAGGGCAGGCGATGCTGCTGTGTCTGTGATGATAAGGCCTGGCTGCGTTTGATACCTTCACCAACTAAGTAACTGTCACAAAAGAACATTTCTTCGTGTTGTTTTTGGCTCAGATATCTGTGGTCCAATCCCGGATATTCTCTACGGTAGTCACAACTCTCGGTCGCAGAACATCCAAGATTGACGTCATCCTGCGAGTGTACGTGAAGTGTATGTAGGCAG
>Ga0051981_10001165_pt1 | contig 12838 bp, 7 predicted proteins | sample CryGey13umfilter_3_FD_59644 | JGI IMG/M metagenome (GOLD analysis project Ga0051981, IMG submission 59644) | Groundwater microbial communities from aquifer in Utah, USA - Crystal Geyser 4/10/14 3 um filter | ecosystem: Environmental > Aquatic > Deep subsurface > Groundwater | place: USA: Utah... | reverse complement strand
ACGCTTGTTCTGATGATCGGTCATTAAAACCAATCCAACTTCAAGTTATATCGTCAACATACTCCGTACGCTTTTTCTGTCTGTGACTGTGATGATGGTGTGCATATTTTGATTTGCTGCCACCGTCTCGACCCCATTCCACAATATTATCATCATACCCGGGTGGGATCTATACTCTGTTTTCCATTTATTTGAATTCATTAAGCTTACCTCATCACAGTTACCGACAAACCTTACTTACAACCGAGCTTTCGACGAGTCAATACATTCGGAACGGAATTTATTCATGGTCATCAACTCCACACACCGACAGCCTCTGTCAATAGAACACCACGACGACGACGACGACTACAACGACGAAGACGAAGACAACGATGGAGATGACGGCGATGATCATGACAACTATGATAATGATGATGATCGCCGGAAACGGAGGCTAGAATGCATCATTTGTTGTTCGTACTTTATCGTATCGTTCGTTGTATCGTATGTTATTCCGTGGCAAGTCCACGAACGACCCATACCGGTGCAATTATTACCCAGTAGTGGTGATTATGCGCTTCATCAAGTCTACAACGAACCCATGAAAGAAGAAACAATATCAATTACAACATTGATACTGATCGGTGGTGTACTGCCCTTCATTGTCCAAATGATATTATCAAGTTCTAAATTATTCACCAAGAGATCTGAACAGATTCATAAACGACATCAGACATTGTGCGTGTATTTGGTATCCATTGCAACGAACACCACGGTCACGGAAGCGCTTAAATTGTATTGTGGTTCATTACGACCGATTTTTTATACGATTTGCCAACCTGACGATACATATCGAACATGTACGACAACTGACACGTCGGAACTCGACGATGCACGTAAATCCTTTCCCTCGGGACACGCTAGTCAAGCGTGGAATGGTTTGTTCTTGTTAACATTGTTCATGCATCATACATGGGGTATCGGTAACAAGAAACAAGGACAATTCAATGCCTATGCATCCCGTGGGATGTCACTTGTGGCTTCATTGCCAATGATCCTAGCGACATGGATTGCTGCCAGTCGTATTCGTGATAATCAACACTTTGCGGTTGATGTGGTCGGTGGATCGATTTTAGGGGCTGCCATTGCCCATTATGTACACAATATGTGGTTCAATCAGATCGACGAATGAAATTTTGAAGTGATGCCAAAATTTACTCACGATTTTGTTTAATGTAAATGATGGGGACACGGTGATGCTGATAAACGCCTACCAATAGTCTGATCATAACGATATAAAAGCCTAATATCTCGTATAAAAATGTATAGAAGGAATATGTATAATACCTCACCCGTGCACCTTGTCCACCTCGTGAAATTCCTTCTCCGTAAAGTGTTGGGTTTCTTGAAGTTCCTGCTCTTTGTATTCCTTGCCGCACATGGCGTAACAACGTGCCAGCAGATGATCTACCGTATGGGTTGGATTCGACGGCCCAATGCAGTCTACCGTGACCAAGAACACGACGAAACTGCCAACCGTCGACTGGGCAATGGTCAAGAATAAAATCACGGCAAACTTTTCAAAGAATGTGATGACTGTAAAGAGCATCACTAGAGCAGCAGCAAAGGTGGTAAAGGCAGCTGCCAAGATACTCGGGCCCATGGAAATTAATGCAAAGCGCGTGCGTTCACTACGCGGGGCGTGGCCTTGGAGTGATGTGTAACTGTGAGAAAAGTGAATTACAAAGTCACAAGAAATACCGATCAGAATCGCAAAGAGAATTGATTCCAGAAATCCCAGCGTCCATCCCATGGCCACCAAAACGGCTGTAACCGAGGTCAAGACATAACCAATGGTAATGGTGGCGTACAATGTCAAAACGAAACTGCGCGACGAAAATAGGATGACGGCGGCAGCGGCCCCTAACGCAATACCAGCAGATGTATACGCTGTCTCAAGCATGACTGTATTGGTATCGTACCACCAGAAATCTTCACTTGTGAAGTAAGGATTGCCGGCACCAGCGGGGCCTCTGTTTGACATCATCCAATCATTGATTAAGTTCCATTCAGACTCTAATTCAGATTGGGGGGACTCAAAACGTATGCGGCTGTTGAAACGGATTGTTATCACAGATATCTTGCCAGCGCGAGCTAATATGCTATCCACATCGTAGGCTCGAGTCCACGCGTAGGCACAAGCATCAAAGTTCGCTTGTGGAATGGGCAGACCGGTCGCACCTGCACAGTTCTCCGTGTAGATGTCTTCGGGTGCATCCGCATTGGCTTGTTCCTCCAGCCATTGGTTTAGTCGTTCCATCGGACACTGGTATCCAGTGCGGGTCGAGGTGGCAAAGTCTTGGGAAAAGAATTCGTCGCAAAATTCCCGCAAAAAGACCTGTACGTCTTCTTGCGAAGGATCGAAGTCTTCGTCCAAGACGAGTTGGGTCCAGCTTTCGGGATTGTTGTGGTTACCAGTGTCTGCCGGAATCACACCCCAGATTACATCAGCAGTAGAACCAGCCTTGGTATCGATGACATCGAACAATAGGTTCTGTCGTTGGATGTAGTTGGCCTCAAACTGGTTATCGGATTCATCGAAGAGCCGAACATCGGCCGAAAGCGGCAATTCGATCTGGGCAGCCTTGATGGCGCACACGACCAAGGCGGCAGCACAAGCCACCAGCAACGGCCAGCGGAAACGATGCATTATCTTATAATACTGGTCCAAAACTCGATGAATCAGACTAGGGGAGCCACTTTCTTCGCCACTTGGATTTTCGTCGACGTCCTCTGGCGCCTCGCGTCGCTTCACAAAACAACAGCAACACGAATGAATTCCGCAATGACAGCAACAACCAGTGCGTTTTCCAGCCCGTAGCTTGTTATCGTACAATACCAGAGCGGGGAATACCAACAAGCAGCAGAGCACGTAGTCCATGACCACGAGTATCCCGACAAAGACGGCAAAGCACAGAATGGGTGCAACAGGACAAACGGCTGTTCCGAAAAAGGCTACAGCTGTCGTGAGTGTCGTCAACAACATGGCCCCCGCAGCGTCCGGGAAAGCTTTGGCAGCGATTTCTTGTGGTGGAGCATCAGGATGCGCCAAACGGGCATTCTTCCACTTATCGACGGCGACAAACACATCATCGGCCCCAAGGGCAAAGATGACAAAGACTGGAACGATCGAAGAAGCGTGAGGTGGGGAGAAAGTCATAAAAATGGCCAAGGAATCGATTTCATATACTCACCTCCAATGAAGTTCAAGAACGGAAAGAATTTTAACCGAGCCACAAAAGTGTAGATAAAGTATGCGGAAGGAAAAGATAAGACGATTTGTAGTAATCCCACCGTCGCTAAAAAAGGCGAACGAGTGTGGATGATCATGGCGATGAAAGTAATCACGGCCGAACCAACAGCCAAAGCCATGTCGATGAGAATTTGGGCGTCTGTGGCCAAGACGTTCAAGTCTTCAGATTGTGTATCATAATACGTGTCCATGTACTCGCTACCATAACCAAATCGATCCACGTTTTCGTACATTTCGTCAATTGTCTCCTGGTCGGGATTGGTGGCGAAAATGGACGAGGCGTGTGTTACATCCATGTTGTTCGTGGGGGCATTCGCGTCCAACATGTGCGGGAAGAAATAGTCCGGACATCCCGAAGGCAAAACGGCCCCATCGCGATCGGGGTTGTAATCACTTTCAATGGCCGCAATGCACGGCAACAGGGCCTCCTCGGTACTGGCTTGATGGGAAGTTCCCCAGGCCTGAGCCAAGTCAGCGCACGACAACATCAATCCATTTTCCACGGTCACACGTGCAAACAGGACCGGCGAATACGGCTGCAGACAACGTGTCGTGTCCACACATCCATCACAGAGATTGTTCTCTTCGAGAAATTTTTGAGTCACGGCTTCTTGTTCACACATTTCCTGCAGGGCTGGGGCGTCCCAGAGAGAGATTTCGTTTGGTTTCTTATTCTTCCACACGGGCCAGAGCCTCGCCACGTTAAACAACGACGACGAGTTGTACCATCCGATGTCACACCCTTCCAAAGGTCCGAGCGAATCCGTTTCTTGGAGGCGGCGAACCAACCAATCTTGCGATTGTGGATTCCGAACCGCACGACGTTCCTCTTGAAACGACGTTTTTGTCATGATATCCCTGCCATGCAAGAATTGCATACCAGCCTGTAGCCGGGATCCAAGTGTTTTCCAGTTCCACGATCTACGGGGGGAATTCTCTTCGACGTTAATCAAACGCCGACCTTCATCATCGTCATCGGTGTTGATCAGGATCTGACGTTCGTTTTCCAAATCCTCCCACAACGAGCCGCCTTCGTCGGCGAACAATGCCTCACGGTACGAATCGACGAGCCAAAATTGCTGATGACGATCGGCAATCAAGGTCCCGCGCGAATACCAACCGTCGTTATCGACCGCCACGGAAAAGTCGCCGACCGTTACACCCACCATGCCAATGGCGAGAGTTATCAACAAACTCGACCAGAAAAAGAGACACGGTCGGTTGGCGACGCGGACCGACCAGCGTTCCAAAAGTGTATCATACTCCGATGGATCTGTCCGGTAATCTTTGTGAGGTGAAGGAGGAGACGTTGTTGTGGGTTCTTCTTCTTCGTTCTGCACCGGTATGGGACCACCGTCTTCCGCCTCTTTGTTTGTGTTGGTGGACAACCCTTTCTCATCCACACGACACATGCTTTATCAGGTCTTTCCTATATAGACAAGAATGACTAACAGTAAATGAAGATCGGTATGTATCGGTACCTGAAATGTATGGTCTCTCGTCGAAGGCACTTCCGGATCCGCGCTTCGCACAGCTCTACCTGTTGTTAGAAAAGGTGTGTGGATCGTGGATGACGATGAGAGTTCGGCGTGATGATGATGATGATGTATTGTAAAAATAGCTTGGTTGTATGCGACCTCTCTCTCCTCTCTCTCCTCTCTCTATTCTACGTAGTAGTACGAAGAACTCGATCGAAGTCATGTTGTAATCCTACTACCGGCAGTTTTTTGAGTGTTCGTGGTATTCGAGGTAACCCAAAAAGATGACTATTCGAGAAAATTGTCATCTTGTTCTAATGTGAACCCACACAATATCTGTAGATGTATGGAATCATTATACCTCTAGATAGTACTCTTGCATGGCAATAAAGATTTGGGAAAAAAGTGAAAATTTTACTGACGTGGTAGCCATAGTCGGTGATATCGACTTATTCTGCTGAATGCGTCATCCTCCCCGCACCGTCGACGGGTTTAACAGTAAATAATCATGATCGGCGAGTGAGTCTCATGTATTCTCCGAATGTGAGCTCGATGTATGAATAGGAAGCAACCCTTCATGACGCCACAGCCAATCACCATCACAGCAACCCCGCAAAACATCGTTTCTAATAATGAAATAATGTAAGTAAAATAATAATAATAATAATAAATGATGTAAGGACAGCCGTGACTTGCATTACGAGGATTAAACATTTTGTCGAACGAAATAATACCATGTCATCGTCTTCATCAACAAGGCACAGTAATAGCAACAAGCAACGTGCCATTCGATGGTGTTCGGATGCCTTGCACGATATATTGGGGTTTTCCGATACGGCACTGGCGTCGTATCTGGTCAATGTTGCCTTCAAATCGAAATCCAAAGACGCCGTGATGCAAGTCTTGGAACAGGGTCAAGTGAAGGCCCCGGCGGCACAATTACAACGCTTTGCACAGGATCTGGTACAACAGATTGCGTCGCAATCGGCTTCGGCTGCCGCCGCGGGTGTTTCTACCAGTACCACTACAACGGTACGAAAACCTACCACCAACGCAGGATGGCAGAAATCCGCCGCGGCGTACAGTCTCTTGGATGATCCGGACGATGATAAAGATGATGAACGTGTAAAGAAGAAACGCAAGAAGAAGGAAGAAAAGCAAACCACCAAAAGTGAAAAGAAAGAAAAGACCCGAGAAGAAAAATCAAAAAAAGAATCCTCGCGTCGGCGCAAGCGACCCAACGGCGGCGGCGACGACGACGACGACAGCAGCGAAGATGAGGAGGGTGAAGACACCCCCGGAGGAATCGAACAAGTTCGTCGACGTGCCGAAGAACGGAGAGAAAAGAGACGTCAGCGCAAGGAGCAAGAAAGAGAATTAACACCCGAAGAAAAAGCCGAATTGGAACGAGAACAAGACTTGAAAGAAAGAGATGACTTTGTCAAGCGCATGTTGGACCGTGATCAGGCCAAAAATGCCAAGAAACAAGCGGCCAAGGATGCCGCATACGAGAAGCTCATGGCAAAGGAGTCCAAATTAGCCAAAGGGGAGACTATTATAGATGAAGAAACAGGAGAAGAACTCAATCTCGATCGACTACGTGAAGCCAGTCGGTCTGCCTATCTGAAAAAGCGGGAAGAACGCGAGGTGGAACTCCTAAAGCAACAATTAAAAGACGAAGAAGAACTGTTTCAGGGAGAAAAGTTAACCGAGGCGGAACGAAAACGTATCGAATTGGGGAAACAAATTCTCAAAATGGTAGAGAAGCGCGAAACAGAAAATGAGAAGAATGACGGCTATTATCGTTTACCTGACGAAATCGATGATACAAACAAGACGGCTCAGAATCAGGCGCGTTTAACGTCCCGTTACGTGGATACCGGAGAAGAAAAGACTGAACAGCAGTTATGGGAAGAGTCGCAAACACTAAAGGCAGCTGGATTATCCACGAAAAAGAAAAAGGTCTCCCCATCGGATGACTACGATTTTGTGATGGAAGAACAAATCGATTTTGTCATGCAGGGAACCAAAGAGGGATACGACCGGCGAGACGAAAAGCATCGACGGCGAGCTGAACCAGAAATCAAAGTCGAAGCAGATACAGTACAAAGTCGTGCCTTGACCGAGCATGAAAAGATTTTAGAGGGGCGAAAGAAGTTACCAGTCTATGTGTATCGCGACGAATTCTTGGCAGCGGTAAAGGACCATCAAGTACTAATTCTCGTCGGTGAAACGGGATCAGGGAAGACAACACAAATCCCACAATATTTGCATGAGATTGGGTACAGCGAGTTGGGGAAAATTGGTTGTACGCAACCTCGCCGCGTTGCCGCCATGAGCGTGGCTGCTCGTGTCGCAGCAGAAATGAATGTTAAACTCGGACACGAAGTGGGCTATTCCATTCGATTCGAAAACTGCACCAGCAAGAAAACGATAATCCAGTACATGACAGACGGTATGCTCTTGAGAGAGATCTTGACTGAGCCCGATTTGGCAAGCTATTCTTGTATGGTAATTGATGAGGCGCACGAACGGACGCTACATACGGATATTCTATTTGGGCTGGTCAAGGATATCGTTCGCTTTCGTCCAGATCTTAAGCTCATCATCAGTAGTGCGACGCTCGATGCGGAGAAGTTCTCAAAATATTTTGACGATGCCAGTATTTTCATGATTCCAGGTCGAATGTTCCCCGTCGACATTTATTACACCAAAGCGCCCGAAGCGGACTACGTAGACGCCAGTGTGGTGACGGTATTACAAATTCATATCACGCAACCTCTCAACGGAGACGTCCTGGTATTCTTAACTGGTCAAGAAGAAATCGAGGCGGCAAGTGAGATTCTATTGCAACGGAGCAAGGCTCTCGGCTCTCGGATTCCTGAACTTATCGTCTGTCCCATTTACGCCAATCTTCCACCCGAACAGCAGGCAAAGATTTTTGACAAGACACCGAAAGGTGCCCGAAAGGTTGTGCTTGCAACAAACATTGCAGAGACTTCTCTCACTATTGATGGTATTTGCTACGTGATTGATACGGGGTTTGCTAAGCAAAACAACTACAATCCTCGAAGTGGCATGGAGAGTCTCGTCGTTACCCCAATTTCGCAAGCTGCCGCCAATCAACGTGCAGGCCGAGCAGGTCGTACTGCGCCCGGCAAGTGCTTTCGACTTTTTACTGCCTGGTCATTTCAACACGAATTAGAACCAAATACAGTGCCTGAAATTCTACGAACAAACATGGGTAACGTCGTCCTTATGCTCAAGAGTTTGGGAATCAATGATTTGATGCATTTTGACTTCATGGACCGTCCACCAGCTGACGCCTTGATTCGTGCTCTAGAGCAGCTTTATGCCTTGGGGGCATTGAATGACCGTGGTGAATTGACCAAGCTGGGACGACGCATGGCAGAATTTCCGCTCGACCCTATGTTGAGCAAGTCTGTTCTTGCCTCAGAAAAGTATCAGTGCGTGTCCGAGGTACTGAGTACCGTTGCAATGCTATCATTGGGGGCGTCTGTGTTTTACCGCCCCAAGGAAAAGGCTGTACATGCGGACACAGCGCGTCAAAATTTTGCCCGCGGAGGCGGCGGCGATCATATTGCCCTATTGCGATGCTACACGGATTGGGCAAGCAGCGATTTCAGCCAAACTTGGTGCTTCGAGAACTATGTACAGGTCCGTAGTATGAAACGGGCGCGAGATATTCGGGATCAACTGGAAGGGTTATGTGAACGCGTAGAAGTAGATGCGACTGTTTCTTGCGGCTTAGACGAGACGGACCCAATTCTCAAAGCAGTCACGGCGGGTTTCTTTTACAATATTGCTAAGCTCGGTCGAAGTGGGGACTACCAAACCGTCAAGCAACACAAGACAGTCTACATACACCCGAGTAGTGTTCTGGCCAACAAGGAAGAAGAACCACCACCATGGGTGATTTACTTCGAATTAGCATTCACTACGAAGGAGTATATGAGGCAAGTGGCGCCGATAAAGCCCGCATGGCTCGTAGAGATTGCACCACATTACTACCAAGAGAACGAAGTCGAAGACACCAAGTCAAAGAAGATGCCGAAGAACTATCGACATTAAAGACACAGATGACTGTTTTCGTCGACACGAGATTGTCTTTTAGCGCGCCGGCCTAGTCTCGAGTCGTCTGAAAATCGTGGGGCTGTCCACAGCATGCGCCGGACTAATATCAGGTGGAATATTGACTTGAAATACAGGCAGGCGACGTGATGGGTGAGGTGGTTCTATCAACGTCGGTATCAACAAAAACTCATATTGAACTATTATTAGATGATTCCTAGTCTTTGGAAAAGTAGATAGGGTAGGAATGAAGAACGTGTTTGGTCGACGGTTCTACATAAAAGGCCACAAATATGAAGATTGCGGTTGGCTCTAGTATGTGGCCTAATCAGCCTAGTCTTTGGCCTTCTTTGATTTTGAGTATTGACGAAGTGTACATGATACCTATCATCTTTCTCCTTTTAAGCACTTTTTCTGAATTACTTAACTAAAAATATGAGCCCACGAATGGCTTAGAAAAGCCACAAAAGGTCTCGGGAAGGCCTTTGATCGGTCATTGTAGGCTACTCACGGCCGTTATTGCCTCGGATTCTGGCGAGGACAAGCTTTCACCACCTTTTGTTCTTGCCATGAAATTTCTTACATCAAAAACACGCACAAGGCCATTCACTTTTTTTTGTTTTTGAAGAGAGTTTGTTGTTGTTCGAGCAGATACGCACCAAACAAGTCCTTACTATAACAGTTTACATTTATTCAACAAGCAGTCAATATAGAACATGATAACAATGGCTGCTGCTTCGAATGAATCAGGACCGATGAAAGAGCTCGTCTCTCCCGTGTCTACAAATTCGTCTATTAGTAGTTCATCGGCTTCCTGGTGGAAGCAAAGCCTTCCAACTCGGGCTTCTTCTACGAAACACAGAAAATTAAAGCACAGTTCCGTGGACCTTCACGAACAACAAGCCATGCTGAATGAATCTACACTTGGGGATGCGAATCTGCTAAGACGTCGCCCCCAATACCTCTCCATTGTCTTCATTCGATCATCCTGTGTGGAAAACACGGGCTTGCGCTTCCGTTATGGTGATCTCGAAAGTTCTATTCTCGTGGATGAGGTGGAAGTGGGCTGTCTATTGGATCAACAGAATCCTGCGACCAAACCATTTTTTGAGGATTCACAAGGCTCGGAACATGATCCTGGCAAGTTACTTCAAGTCGGAGATGTAGTAGAATCGATCAATGGCTGGCAGTGCCACGGAAAGCAAATCTCAGATGTCACGCAGTACTTTGACGAACTCACAGGAGAGATTTGTTTAACAGTGTCCACACACGATGGTGCGGGAAATTCGGGTCTTTGCCAATTAGTCGTAATACCGTCCACCAACAACGGCATTGTGACTGCTGATCTACCGGAGGAAGAAGAGGTGGCTGATCTACCCTTGGAACAAGAGAAGACGGATCTACCCGAGGAACAGGAAAAGACATCATCTCTTTTGGAACTTGGGCTCAAGCTCACACAGCGACAAGGGCTATTACAAGTTCAAGGGTTAGCCCCAAACAGTTGCTTAACAAGGCTCTGCGGGAATGATTCTATCATCGAATCCGGTGATTTTGTCGTGGCTATGGCCACCACACTCTGTGCGGCTCTAGATGCCAATGATGCTCAAGCACTTTGGCAAATGCAAGCCGAATCATGTCAAAATTGCTTGTCTCTTTTGACCGTTCGAGCGACGGAAACACAGCGCCGATGGAATTTATTGCGCAAGGCAGCAGTAGCCGTCGGCGGGGGAACGTTGGTGGGTCTAGGTACTGTTATGCTGGTAACCCCGCTGCATCCAGTAGGACACGCAATTCAATTTGGTGGAGTTGGTGTATTAGGCACAGAATTTGAAGGACCAAAAAAAGCTCTCCAGGCCGCCAAGGAAAAATTCCGAAGAAAAGAACCAGCATCCTCGCCAGTACCTCCCCTTTAAAGCTACGATCAAACCTACGTCTTATCCATTAATATATCTATCCAACTACCCAATTCCTATAACTTTGACAACCACACAGTATTTTCCCGCCAGTCCATTCGGCTCCACTGCAAGAATATCATAGGTAATCATTTCTAGATATCACTTTAGTCTTTGAAGCCCTTTCAGTCTGCCCATCTGCGACTTGATACAACCTTGAATGTGTCACAATGCGAATTTATTCTAGAGTATCACTACAATACTTGTAATAATCAAGCTGGGACGTTTCCATGTCCAAGAGCACTATATCCCTCCCGTCAGTCATTGCAATATGGCCTCGCTAACACAAAGGCGATTTGAAATACGGTTTCACCACCGACGGTGGTAATTGGCGGAAACTGTAATACTATTTTTCTACGGACTGCTATCAAACATGAAATCTTGAATTGATACATAGCTATTATATGTTATGATACATCGGAACCTGTATTATTTCGTTGCTCTCAGGTGTCTTTGCAGATCCGAGATAGGCCATGCTTATCAGATGCTGGCGACAAAACATAGATTTGTGGCAGGAGTGGTATTATTTCGATACAACACCCAGGGCAACTTCAACCTGGTAACCAGCGTAAAGTACTGGCCACATGACCAACAAAGGCCAGCAGGCACCGAGGACCTTTGGCGGTAGAGAAAACGCTAGCTCTGAAGCTGATTGCTTAAGTTCTTCGACACGAGTCATTTCAATCGTTGTTTCCGGTCTAGCCCCGAAGGTTTCGTCCACTTCTCCGATTTGAAGAGTTGGATCATTTGCCAACTTGGCATTCTTGTCTTCGTTAGCGACCTTACTCAAGATCGTGACCCAAACAACTTCCATACAATCCACCCAAAGCAATTTCAGGTCCAAAGGCACGGCGTGCGAGAAGGATACAGTATGTACAAAGGGCCAGAAGCGCCAAGCGCTGCGAAGCGCAGGCCAGGAGGTAGCCTGAACATCCTTCCACACATCCCGTGGATCGCGCAGCTGCAACATTCCAATGATGAAACTATAGGCGGCATTTAAAAAGATGCTCCATACGGTCAAATCTGCCGTGACTTTAAGACCAGTGGCCCACCAAGCCCCGTCAAAGTCCAGATACGTTTCCATAAAGAGCAACCAAAAGTGACACAAGGGTCCATGACCGATAAATCCAGCGGCCCCCGATCGGAAAGACCGTGGCAAGTCGATATTCTTCCATCGTCTTCCCTGGTAGACTTGACTAATAAAGTCCCCCAGGGCATATGCCACTCCAGATGTCCAGGCTTTGTAATAGATAGGATTAGTAGAAACTAAATCCTGATAAGATTGGATAGCATCGGTGGGCAAACGAGCTAATAAATCCACGGCAACAGCCCCCTTGGTAATGGTCCCAGGCACATGCTTACCCAAGTCATACTCCCAGAGAGCCAGTAGGGCTTCCGCATCCACGTGAAAAAGATGATACAACCCCGTGAGAACGAGAGCACCAACAATAGCGGCATTTGTGTACGCGATGCCATTCACCCGGCGAGTACGTGCCGCCATGAGTTGGTTTCGTCGTTGTTGACGATAGTACGAATTCCCATTATCTTCATTCGCATTGTTACTTTCATCGAGAGACGGACGAGCGGGTGTCGTGACCGTAGCATAAAGTTTGGCGAAGTTATGTCCTGACTTTGGACACGCCGCCCCCGCTACAGAACGCAATGTGGCCCCGAACACTGTCGATCGTTGAGGCGTGAAGGCATCACCAGTCCCAATGTTACTCGAGACTACCGCCAAAGAGATGAGAAGCAATTTCATGTTACACCGAGTCATCGTGATCTTTTGTTCACCTTGTCGTATTGTGTATGGTTACTAACAAAATCTCCCAAAAGATGAACGGATAAGAGAGAGAAAGAGAACATCGGATAGGAACGAAAAAATATCCCCCAGCCGTATGGTGCGCCACCACTTTCGGAATTCTTTCGTCAACGTCATCCTGCCGGGACAAGGACAGTGGCTCTAACAGGGAACTGCGGGAATTCTTCAATTATGCAACATCGCTCGTCATAGTGTTGTCATT
>Ga0051981_10001162_pt1 | contig 12858 bp, 11 predicted proteins | sample CryGey13umfilter_3_FD_59644 | JGI IMG/M metagenome (GOLD analysis project Ga0051981, IMG submission 59644) | Groundwater microbial communities from aquifer in Utah, USA - Crystal Geyser 4/10/14 3 um filter | ecosystem: Environmental > Aquatic > Deep subsurface > Groundwater | place: USA: Utah... | reverse complement strand
GTCGACGCCATGAAGTTCCTCTTCTTCCTACACGCGGAACCATCCCAAGGAATTGAGAGTGAAGAACATGACGCCCGACGTGGTCAAGGTCCATGCGCTGTACACGAACATGCCGTAGAGTTGGTAACCCAGGAACTTGGCCTCGCCACCGTAGAAGATTCCGGTAAATTCCTCGCCGGCGTAATCCGGATGGGCCATGAACGCAGCGTAGAGCATGCCGACGGCACCCGCGGCGAGGTGAACGGCGGATGCATTGAGTGGGTCGTCAATGAAAAGGTAATTCTCGAAAAGGATAATCTGCAACTGGCAAGCAACGGCACCCAAGATACCGACGAAAATAGCTGCCCAGGGTTCGATAGCATTGGCGGGAGAGCATGTGGCGACCTGTTTAAAAATTAAAAAAGTAAGAACACCCCATAATCTGTCTTCCACTTTTCGCAAAACGACGAGCGTCCACGATACCACGAAGCGAAACAACTTACCATACCAGCGAGAAGCCCATTGATGACCCATCCCATGTCCCAATGTTTCTGAGTGAGGAATCCCCAAAACATGAGAGTGAAGGCACCCGATGCGCCTCCCAAAGTAGTCACTACGACGGCACGACCAGTCGCGAAAAACTGGGCCTCTCCAGCAATGGTGTAGGAGGAACCACCCTGTAGTTGAAAGAAATCAGTGTGTGAGAGATGCGAAATGATATCGCTTCTCCTCGGAGTAGAAACGGATCAGAAGAGTACGTACGTTAAAGGCAAAGAAGCCGAACCACAGAATAATGGCACCGAGCGAGGCCAAAGTCATGTTGTGACCTGGGATATCAACGGGAACCTTCTTGCCTTGATCATTCAGAACGAATTTGCCCGTTCGGGGACCCAAGAAGTACGCCGCCGAAGCGGCCGCGACCCCTCCGACCATGTGGACTGCTCCGCCTCCGGCAAAGTCGTAGACTTTGCCATTCAGGAAGCCGCTCGTGTCCCAGATCCAGTGCGAGCAGACAGGGTAGATGAAACCACCCAAAGCGAACGAGTACACCAAGTACGCCCTGAACTGGCACCGTTCGGCGACGGCCCCGCTCACAATGGTGGCCGTGGTCCCAGCAAAGACGTAGTTGAAATACCAGTAGATGTAATCAACGCCGCCGATGTTGTCGGCTGGTAGCGCCATGAGCTTGGAGCTTCCGATAAATTTTCCTCCACCGGGGCCTGTTTCGTGGCAGAGAAAGGAATCGATGGAATGGTCAGATAAGAGCACATTTTGTTGAGACGGCAGGGCGCGAAACGGTCGACCCCACACACGATACTCCTACTTACCGTATGCCACCGAGTATCCAACCAGGTAGTATGCGATTGCGGTTACCGCTGCATCCATGAGGTTCTTAAGCATGATGTTCTGCGCGTTCTTCGCTCGGATGGAACCGACCTCAAGAAGTCCGAAGCCGGCTTGCAGGAGAAAACAAATGATACCCATAACGAGGACGAAGAAAACATCGATCGAAGTCGTCAAATCAGCAAGCTGAGCCTGAAGCTCAGCAATAGTGGCGGCGTCTGACATTTGATCTGATTAAGCAATAGATAGGGAAAAGAAGGAATTCACAATGATGTTGGAAACGAGGATATTCCCAATGAGGTTGTTGTGCAATGAAAGAAGATCTCGAAGAGAAAAAGGGAGATTAAGAGTGTCAACGTGGAGCTGATGATAGCATAAGCTCATTCAAAGAATTCCGTCAATCTGAAAAGCTACGTAATCGAATTACGGAAAACAAACTCCTGTACAAAAAGAGGAAGTTCATGCAGCCAGGTCTTCTTGATTTTCCAACTTCCGTTGGTTTTACCTTAAAATCTGGGATGCGGAAGCATCGAACATGCGTGGTTCAGAACTTTTGCCGTAACGACATGCGAATTAATGAGCAAATCACAATAGTGACGCATCGTATCACGACGCCTCCACATTTAGAGTCTATAGGACGAACGAAACCAAAGTTACCTACTATTCATGATGATATAATGAATCGGCTTCCTACCCATTCACATATTGCACGTCAGAGCAGCTATGATGACGACTTGACCGTCGTATCTTCCCCCATTCGAAAAGAACTTGAAGCAGAAATTCTTGCCGAAACAAGGGAAGTTTCATGGCCTGACCTTTCGAGGAAATCCGCGCTGAAATCTACTTCAGCTGAATACCAGTCATGAAAACTTTTTTGCGACACCAATATATGAAACGTCTTTGATCATATCAGATCCACCGAACACCGAAGAGTGGGGGATCCCAGAAGAAGGCAAGTAAGATATTAAATATCGTCCCCCAACAAACCGTCAGGATCCAACGAGAACGATCTTTACAAATTAAAGCGTTTAAGCGAATTGACCAAACAAGAAAACGAGAAAAAGTCGAAAACAGAAAAAAGAAAAACATCAGCCATGTGTGGACCAACCGATCGAAGCAGCAAGCACGCCGTGACTCGGCACCCTTTGGATCCGCTCTCCATGGATGAGATTGTGGAAGCAGCCCAAATTGCGAAGAAAGACTTGGCGAAAGAAGCTGGTGAGAAAGCCCCGTTTCTACGATTCGAAACCATCGAGTTGTTTGAGCCACCCAAGGCAGCCGTTCGTGCTTTTGACAAGAAGCAAGGCGAAGTTTGTGAACGCAAGGCCCGTGTCAACGCCTTTTTCGTGGGTGAGGGGATCGGGGTCTATCGTTTGGCCGTTTCCTTGACGAACCAGGAGGTGATCTCCAAGAAGTTCTTCCCTGACGCTCGCCCCATGATTCAACTAGATGAGTTTAATCAGATTGAAGAGACTGTCCGTAAAGATTCCCGCGTAATCGAAGCATGCAAGAAACGTGGTATCGAGGACATGGAATCTGTATGCATCGATCCATGGTCAAGTGGTACATACGGATTCGATTATGAAAAGGGGCGCCATCTCAGTTACACTTTCATCTGGTTGAAATCGTCTCCATGTGATAACCTTTACGCCCATCCAGTGGAGGGTTTGAATGCGATTGTCGACATCAAGGCCATGGAAGTGATTGCAGTCGAAGAGCGAGAAGCTGTTCCCGTACCGGAAAAGAATGTGAATTATGATTCCTCCATGTTAAAAGACGTGCCGACGCGTACCGACCTCAAGGAAATCAATGTGTCCCAACCAGAAGGAGTGAGTTTCAACATGGAAGGAAGCACTCTCAAATGGCACGAATGGTCGATTCTGGTTGGCTTCAATGCGCGAGAAGGCATCACGTTGCACAATATTAGTTACGGAAATCGGCCTGTATGTTACAGGGCGTCCATCGCCGAAATGGTGGTGCCGTATGGTTCACCACGTGCTCCCCATTATCGTAAGAACGTTTTTGATATTGGTGAATACGGTCTTGGAAACATGGCCAATTCATTGGAACTCGGATGCGACTGTCTTGGATCCATCTTGTACTTGGATTGTTGGTTGAACGATATGCACGGAAAACCGTATTGTCTTAAAAACGGTATCTGCATTCACGAAGAGGATCATGGTATTTTGTGGAAGCACTGGGACTTCCGTAACGATCGTACTCAGATTCGACGTGCCCGTCGTCTTGTGATTTCCAGCATTTCTACCGTTGGAAACTACGAATACGGATCGTACTGGTACTTTTACTTGGATGGTATGATTGAGTTCGAAATGAAGGCCACGGGTATCATTGTAAGCAAAGCGCGGTATTATATCAGCGTCACGATTGTTCTTTCAACGTTCCTCACTTTTTGAATTGTATCGCACAGAACACGGTGGCGTGCCATCCAGGCCAACCCGAAAAGTGGGGCACTGAAGTGAGTCCGGGTGTCGTAGGCCAAATCCACCAGCATCACTTCTGTGCGCGTCTCGACATGTCCATCGATGGAGACGAAAACACGGTGCTCGAATGCGACACCGTGGCTGAACCCGTGGATCCCGAAACGAATCCCTTTGGCAATGCGTTTTTCATCCACGCAAAGCCTCTCGACACTGAGGGCGGTTTTTCGCGTAACCCCGAAACGGAACGATACTGGAAATTTGTGAATCCAAAGAAGACCAACCACACAGGTAATCCGGTAGGGTACAAGCTCGAGCCAGCGCAATCCGTCAAGGTATTTTGCGATCCCAACTCTGTTTCGGGCAAACGCATGGCATGGGCATACAAACAGTTGTGGGTGACTCCGTATGACGAAGAAGAGCGCTACCCAACCGGTGAATACGTGAATCAGTCTACTGGACAAGATGGTCTGTCGAACTACGTGAAGCAGGGACGCAGCATTACCAACACTGACGTTGTCGCCTGGCATACGTTTGGTTTGCATCATCCCGTGCGCTGCGAAGATTTTCCCGTCCAAAATTGTGTCAACACGGGATTCACGCTCATGCCCAACAACTTTTTCGATTTGAATCCTAACATGGACATGCCAGACGAACGCAATGCCGCCAGTTGTCACGTCATGCGGAATGAAAATGCCGGCAACTGCAACGGATGCCACTAAGCATTGCGACGAAAAAAAAAAAACTTTAAAGACACAAAATTAAGCTTAGTACCATATCATGAACAAGCAGGCAAAAGTAGTGAATGCAGTAGCGAACCTAGCTTGAGTATTCATTAGATAGATCGACTTTGTTGCGATTTTGTTGTCGAGTTGCCATAGTGAGTGCATGAAGCATCGTCAAAAGGTCTCAGTGAAGGACACGTATTAGACTTATCACGAAGCATTCAAAGCAGTAAAAACGTAGTAGCGAAACGAGATGACGGGATGTGTAGTTTGCGTGTGCAAATAAGAAATGTTTACGTATGGTACTTCACCATTTCAGTTACTTCTACCTATCATGAATGCTCCTCTAAGATGACACAACTTCATCAGACGATAATGAATCGTCGGATAAAGTAGCCGTCCCTTCTCCGCTATCCGTGCTGTGGCCGTCGGTATTGCCGATCATTTCGAGATATTCCAAAACAGCTTCGCACGTTTCGGCATTATCGATTCCTTTGTATGCTTGCATGGCAGGAGACATGCCCCTGATCGATTTCGCGAGGCACGAGGCGGCCGCGGGCACTTCGCGTAGTCCCGACATGGGATCCGCCATTGTTTTGATGGTAAACAACAAATAACCGCTTTCCGGCAAACGACGAATGGTTTGATACTCGACCTTGAGGAATTTGGATTCTAGAGCTTCCACAGAAGGTTTGCCAGGTAGTTTCCTATTCGCCGTTGCCGCTTCAGACCCATACAAGGGCTCGTCGAGATTCTCGGTGGGTGCAATAGCCCAATTATTTCGCCACATGGGCTGTTCCATCTTGAGTAACTTGGCAAAGGTCAAATCCAACGTTTTGCGCAACTGTTTGTGAAAACCAGGTACAGGTGCGTGGATCCATTCAACCGGTTTGCTTAACTTTTCCTCAAGTTCCGCAAAGGAAAATACGACCGCAGCAGCGGCCATGGCGTAAGACTTGGAAGTGTCAGTGGGACGGGGAGGACGCATCAAAACCAGATCTTCTTGTACGATACGAGCACACAATTCCATTGGGCGACTCGCGTAATCTTGGATTTGATACGTCTGTTTGTAAGGCTTGACCGCGATTGTCTGGGCCTGCGGATCATAGTCGTAGTAATCGGGGTAGCGAAGAGGAAGGTAATGCAAGAACAGATCCAGAACTTCTTTTTGAGCCGAAACAGAATCTTTTTCCTGGACGTAGACTCGAGGGAAACGTTCGGGATTATCCAAGGCATTTCCTTTCAAACCCAATTCGTAGTTGAAAGTCGATTCGTTGTCTTCAACTAAGAACCACTTCTGATCGCGCAGGCGCTTCAGTCCTGCTCGGAGGACTCCGGGCGTGTCTTGACCAGATATACCAGCGTTCAACCAACGTGCCGCGAGAGGCTTTTTGGATGCGTCCCAGTCTTGATACAAATCCAAGGGCGTACTTGGCATATCCGGGGCCGTTTCTACGATGAAATTCGTCTCGGCAGTAAACGGACAAGCTGCCCCTCTACGCGACTTGCTCTTGTTGGTACTGGACGTGGTTGTTGTTGCCGGTGAGCTCTTAGGAGTGGAACGTTTCGTTGTTGATGCCGTGATGGCCACCGTGACGACTATGGCGGCAACGATAGACCAAAGAATCGGCATGAAATCCGACAGAAACATGTCATGGATTACATCCATCGTGTTTAAGCTATTCCCAATTTCTCGTTGCCGGATCTACGAGAGTCGATTCAATTCTGAAAGACAGCCTTGGCGTCTCTGCTCGGACGATAGAGTTGCACCCAGCACAAAATTCTTCTCTCTTTTTCGAGGAAGAACCAATCGTAACAATCTTGTGCATTGTGCATGTTATCAAGTGACGTTACGTATATCTTCAGAACGAATGTAAGTTTCTTCCGAAAAGAACGGCCGAGTTTTCACGGTCTGAGAAAGTTGTTGTACCATAGCTCTCTCGAGTCATTGGGAAGAAAAACGGTTCGTATTAATACTGCAAAATAATTCACTTTCAAGCGCTTCTTCGACGATCCAGAAGGCGCCGCCGAACCCTTTTTCCTTTGTCTCGTTTTGTTGGGACTAGATTTACAAAGATTCACTTCCAGTCTACGGCACCAAAAATGAATTCGCCGGGCGATGTTTGCATTTGACTCCTATCACATATTGTTCATCCATCAGCGCACACATCTTAATCAATAATTTACACATCATAATGTGCTATTGTGACTAGCAGCTACGACCGATAATGCCACCGGTGACTGTGAATGCTGGTCTGTGAGCTAGCAGTTGCGTGTTGTTTATACTGTTGATGATCCAGCCTGTTGGGCTTCAGTAGCATAATAGGCTATTCTTTTTTTTTCAGAGACGTATCCGGTTGTACGCTTATTGTTGATTTTGTTGAAAAATGCTTAAAATTTACCAGACATTTATGAAAAATACGGTTTTATTGGCTAAAAATTAAGAATATTTTTCGCAAATCTCCAGTTTTGCGACAAAATATAGAACGACCCTGGACATTATTATTGTACAAACTAAAACGGTAAGCGTTTCATTGTTCAAATATAATTTGACATAATTTCTTGGAGAACCTGTTCTTTGTGCGGGGCAATGACTATCAGTTACTTATTATTTCTCCTTAATATCCGGAGAAGCCAGTCAACGAGTTTGTTTGTGAGCCAACCCAATAGGCCATTATTTAGTTTTGGTCATCCTCGGTCGAAAGCTCCCGACGCTACGAAGTTCTCCATTACCGCATCTGTTGGGCCCTGTGCGCAGAACGTGATGATCAATGAGAAAATTTGATTTCGTCTGCCTCTCGCCCCCGGCCGCATACTCGAAGAGAGTTGTCTTTGATTTTCCCGATCCCTCTTCGTCGCCATTTTGGAGATTTACGACCATGAATTGCCCTCCCAAAAAGAGCAAAACCTCTACCGCCATGGATGGTTCAATAACAGCAAGCCTCGAAATGCAGGTTGAGATGGCGCTTTCATCGTTAGATCCGGACCTGACGCAAGAATATTTTAGAGCTTCGGAAGTGACACCCAATTTGGTACGGAAGGAAACAAGGATCGCAGACTTCCTTCCGGCGGAGAACTATCATCCCGAAAACGCTGCCAAACGCCTTGCTCGTTATTGGAAGACACGCAAGTGCTTGTTCGGTGAACGCTGGCTGTTGCCCATGACCCTGACGGGAACTGGGTGCCTCGATACCAATCAAATTGAAATTCTACGATCGGGGTTCATCTCCGTTGTCGATTCTCCGACAAGGGGGATTATACTCATCACCGATTTCACTCTCTTGCCGAGGGGAGCAATTCACACCCAAGTGGAAATTTTATTTTATTTTCTCACGATCTACCCTTGCGTATCGTCGGGACTCAACCTTGTGCGGCACGGTCACAGGCCTACCATGACCGTATCTAGTCTGGTAAAACAAGTATTTGATTCTGTGGCAAGCACCAAAGGGACCATCGATGTTGTACGGGCCTACGAAGAAGGAAGAGAACATCTACTTGACTACCTTGGATACCAGCAAAGGCGCTTCAGCGAGACAAACATTCGATCGAAAATTGGGTATATCGCTGCCGATTCTGTGGCGGGGACCTTAAGAATTATGAGGGAGAAAGGATTCGATCCTTCCTGTCTTCCCGTTTCTATAGGGGGCAAGTTCGATAGAAAGGATTTCGATGACTGGGTCCGGACGCGGCTCAGCGTCGAAGATATCATGTCTGGAGTTCCCATCATGAGAAATCACGGCCTTGCATCCGCCGCTATGGGATTTCGGTCCGACGGTGCTCTCCTGGTTGTGAAAACGAAAACGCAGAGGGACAAAGAGACTCTGTCACTTGTGAAGAGACCCGACGAGACCCCAGAACAATTTGCTAAAAGAAAAAATGCAGTCTATGTCCGTCGTAATTACCGTGAGTATCAATCATTATAGTATACCTATAAGCCCGGGACAATTAGACTTCAATCATGATTCTCACCCTCCTCACCATACTTGCAGATCGCCAAAAGCTAGAGCTCATGGCAGCAGAAGGAGAAGTGAATAGATGCCGTGCACTTAATCAATCTCTCAAGCACGAGAATCAACTGCTGGAAAGACTTACAAAGGAGGCATTGTGGTGGGTACAACGTTTGGAAGGTTCAGGGGAGCCCCGGTCGAATTACGCCGACTTACATTAGGATGAATAAAGAAGGAAAGCGATTTCATAATTTACTGAAACAAAATATGATGCAGGGACCAGTACATGTGATTTGAATGACGCCAAAAATTGGGTTCCGTAATGGTGATCCGCCAACGCTGCATGTATGCGTCTTATTGTGTGAAAGGGCTAGCCGTAAAATCCGTCGATTTTATGTTTATTTTGTAATGGGCAGGATTGTTTTGTGCGGGAAAGTTTAGGCATGTGTTGTGTAAACAAACGAATTAGCCAGTGTGGGGGGCCGTTGTGGATGGCTAGGCAAAAGGCGAAGGCAACGCTTGTACTGGGCGGTGATCGAAAGCCACACAAGATGCGTCACGTGTCACAACCCAAAAATGCGAACGCTTCGGGTCCGTTGGTATTATATATGGGAACTGCGGTGATCCGAGGCAGCGTTGGTGACCAGAGGCCGAATAAGATCGTGTTGCTTTCCCTATCGATAAAAGGAACAACTCTGCAAAGCAATCTCTCCTCGTTGATCCGACCTATCAAATATGGACACAGTTGCCTTTGCCTTTGCTACAGCCGCAGGCATTGTGGCTGCGCGTATGCGTGGAAAAATAAACCGAAGTGTTGATGACAGCAACACATCAGCTTTGTACTTTGTGACGAGCACGAACGAGCCCCTCCCCGACAGTGAGCTACTATATAACAAAGATCAATGGCACCGTGCGACGTACGTCCTTATCATGCACGATCCTCCCGATATGTTCTATGAGCCGAAAGAATGGTCACACACACCGCTTCTTCTGTGCAAGCTCAAGAACAAAGAAAGCAACGAGAAACTCGTTTTACCTTGGGGTCCGTTACGAAGGGGAGAAACTTATATTGATTGCGGAGCACGCGTACTACGCAGTCTCACAGGCATTGACGTATCTGAACCCGATAATTGCTTGCACCATTTGTTCACTTTCCCGTACGATGCATTTGGTGTAAAGCAGTGGGCAGACTTCTTTGAGTGCGTTCATCGTGGGCCCGTCGAAAATCTAAAAATTGAGGGGAAGGATTTCGTATGCATGTCGCTCGAAGAGCTCAAGGAAAAGGTTATGGAGTCGCCCGATATCTTTGAAGAAAAGTCTTATTACGCCATTCGTCTGTACTTTCAGCGACAAATGGACTTGCGTGCCAAACGTCGTTTGCTCAAAGGATACAGCTCGGTCGATCTAGATAAGTACGGAATGCGTACCGAACCTAAACCAATCGTCTTCAAGGCAGATGAAGACGACAGTGAGCGAGGGGGTGCGTTGGACTACACCATGAAAACTGATGATGGCATGTCGCCCAAGCTGCTACTCAAGGCAGATGTGGTTTTACTCGGAGTTTCTCGTTCAGGGAAAACGCCGCTCAGTCTTCTCTTATCACAGACCAAGGGAATTAAGGTTGCTAATATCCCACTCGTTTTGGAAGTACCACCTCCGCGACAACTGATCAGCGTAGATGCCCGACGAGTGTTTTTGATCACACAGAATGCTCAACACTTGCAACACGTACGTCGCGAACGATTAAGACGCGAAATGAAAAACAGACGAGTAGGATCACGATCTACGTACGCGGACCCAGACTATGTGCAGCGTGATCTGGACAATGCTACGGAATTGGCAAGAAAGAATGGGTACACTATTGTGGATATCACGGACCGTGCTATGGAGGAAGCCGCAAGCTTAATTGTGTCGAAGCTCAAAGAGCGTTTTCCCGATCAAGATTTTGGCGACACGTCAATGCTTTGAAAACTGACTAGAGCCGTACGGCTGCGTTCGATGTGAGCTCTCGAAGTTGAAGAGACATCTTCATTTTTAAAAATGAAGAAAAGAAGTGCAGTGTGCATGCATTTACTCCAAAACCGAAAACAACGTTGATACTAAACACGCGTGGGAAATTCTACTTTGTTCGTCGTTTCTTATTTGCAACAGCTGCTGGGACTTGTCCTTCTTTATGGGCGTCATAGGCTTCTTTCATCCTCGACATATTTTCTTTCGAAACAATCTTGTGATCCACCACAGGACGAGGGTAATTATCCCCAAGTTTGACACCGGCTTTCTGCAAGACAGCAGCTGGAGCTTCCCATGGTTCGTAGATGTACTTGTCAGATAACTTTGCAAGTTCCGGAACATAGTGTCGAATGTACATACCCGTAGGATCATTCTTCTTTTGAAAGCCAACTGGAGAATAACATCTGAAGTATTGGTAAAAGAACCCAGAGCAGGATAGCCACATCCAGTTGAACCCATTTAATGCGTAATCCGCGTCCAACAACTGCGCCTCAAAGTGTTTGGCGCCTTCTTCCCACGATTGCCACAGATCTCCTCGTGTGAGAAAACACGCAACGGCGTGACGTCCCAGATGATGAATCCATCCTTCGCTTGACAGTTGTCGCATGGTGGCATCAATCCATGGAAAGCCAGTTTGTCCCGTTTTCCATGCTTCGAGCAATTTTGGGTCATCATCCCACGGCACTTGTCGGCAGTACTTATTGTTTTCCATTTTGTTCCAACAACCCGGACTCTCTTGATTTGCATCATGAGCCATGAGATTATTGAAATCACGCCATAAAAGTTGGCCATGCAAACTCACTGGTGGTTTGGTTCGCGTGACACCCTTGGCCCGTGTCAAGGCGTCGTCAATGGCAACCCATACTTGGCGGGGGGAGAGACAGCCCCACGATAGATACGGAGACAGAGCTGTTGTCGATGGACGGATAGTGGTACAACTCGTCTTCGGTTTTTCAAACGTGGCTACCCAAGTGGCATCTTGCATTGATTTTTCTAAAGCCTTGAGTGCCAAAGTTTCTCCTCCATGCACCATCGGAGTTAAGCTTTTACAGTCCTGGGGTCCCCATACATAGTCGACTTCTGACTTGGGAATGTTTCGTGGCCACGGTAGATCGATGGGCTTTTTGGGGGGTAAGTACAAGTTCTTTTCAGCCTGATCGTCCGTGACTGGGAAATCCTCCTTCCTCGGTGCCGGTAAGACCTTGTGCATCGCCTTCATGCCGCCGAAAAGTTTTTGAAAGCCCGTCATCGTGGCAGGTACACCGCCTACACCAGCCTTTTTCACATAGTCCTGAAGTGGGTAGAGAGTTTCGCTGCAGACCGAATGTAGACAGATATTCGCGGCGTGTGCCTTTTCCACGATGGTTTCGTCACGGGCCGTCGCGTAGGGTTCTCCCGACTCATCCTCTTCCCAACTCAAGTGGGTGATATCCCAGGCCTCCCATTGCTGAGGTAGCACGACAGTGGGGTCGCCCTCCAAGACGTATAGTCTTGACCCCAGTTTTCGTAAATTAGCATCCAAATCTTGCAAACATTCAATTAAAAAGTTGGTACGTAACGGTGTGCAGCGTAACAACTGGTAACTGTTTCCATCGAGCACGTAAACGGGGTAGAATCGATGGGGTGATTGTTCCAGGCAAGCCACAAGGGCTGGATTGTCGTGAAGTCGCAATCCTTTGCGGAACCAGTGCATTGCATTTTTGGTCGATGTTGTACGTGACATCTTTTTCTGCGGAGACATACTCGTCGCGACGATATCGAAGAGGAATATAGAATATAGAAGGCTCCAGAGAGAGGACTCGCGAAGAATTGTGAACGAAAAGGTAGGGAGACACTTCTTCATCCGCACACTCGAGATCACCAGCAAATATACACGGTATCCATTTTCTTGAGAATCGTTGATGATGCCTCCTCGTCTGACTCGGTCATTGGAGAAAGACGTCGATCGTCTCTGTCAATTAACGAGGATGTTGTAATGTAAATAGTGTGGTTCGTACAGCAAGACTAGGTACTCCTAGTAGCTAGTAGAGAAAAGGAGCTCCATGTGCTGACAGTGACAGTGAGTCATTCATTTTTGTGAGAAAATATGAGACGTGATGACTATGAGTCGATTTCATTGTCTCACAACCGTTGAACGAGAGAGAAAGCAAAAACGATGTCAACACTCGTTTTTGTCCGTCACTCCTATGTGTTACTACTACCTAATGTTCAGCTTGGAGAAGACTCACCTAACTACTGATGTTAGCTAGCAGTAGGTCTCACAATCTCATGGTGAGATATTACAGTTAGCTGCTCTTATCTCTATGGATACTTGTACTAGGTAGATCGTTGTTTGTAAAGAGAACCGAATTGGAGAATGGGGACAAACAAAAAAAATCACAGATCACAGATCATTGATTTTATGATTTTATGATC
>Ga0051981_10001161_pt1 | contig 12864 bp, 10 predicted proteins | sample CryGey13umfilter_3_FD_59644 | JGI IMG/M metagenome (GOLD analysis project Ga0051981, IMG submission 59644) | Groundwater microbial communities from aquifer in Utah, USA - Crystal Geyser 4/10/14 3 um filter | ecosystem: Environmental > Aquatic > Deep subsurface > Groundwater | place: USA: Utah... | reverse complement strand
CATCAACTAGTAAAAAGCATGGTAAATTGGAACATGTATAATGACAACATTATGACGAGCAATGTTGCATAATTGAAGAATTCCCGCAGTTCCCAGAGAATTTGCCATTTTTGTGAGCTTGGTCCAGACAATTTGCCATTTTTGTGAGCTTGGTCCGCTCAATTTGCCATTTTTGTGAGCTAGGTCCAGACAATTTGCCATTTTCGTGAGCTTGGTCGGCTCGATTTGCCATTTTCGTGAGCTTGGTCCAGAGAATTTGTCACGCTCCCCAACCTCTACAGTGCATGTCAGTTGACAACCATGAAGGGTGAACGCCAAAAAATGGCTCTGTTCTTCTTTTATAGTTTTGCATTTGTGTGCCGATTCATGGAGTCTATTTTTGATCAGAGCCCGTGTCAAAGACTGTGTAAATACCACGTACTGTTGTCGAGACGACGATGATGATTATAAGGTTACACCTCTGATCTCTTTTTCTTTCGTTGTCGCAAACATCGACACGTGCATCGTACCAACATCGATCGATCGATTCGACCCAAAATCACCGGCGGTAGAGTGGCTGGCTCCAGTTGGTGGCTGGTATAGTACCGTGGTATATATCCGCCGATGGGCCACAGATACTTTGTGGGGCATCATTCATTTGCCAAGACACTGGCTGAATTGTGCTGGCGAGGGACGACAGCTGCCGGCGCTCGACCTCGACGAGTACGACGGACGACGGACGACGGACGACGGTGTCCGACCACATCCTTTGTGGAATGAGTCGACTTTGTTGATCGCGGGCGAAGATGATTTCGCGTCATCGACAACCAAAAAATGGTCCCAGATACGACATCATGTGGTTTCGAGTCGGATACACCGGTCACAGATGTCACACTTCTCTTACACAAAACAGATCCCAATCTACCCATCGACAACGAAACTCTGCCCGTCGTGGAGTTTGGTAATACGGTTGCCGATGAAAATCCATCCTTGACGTTGCGTCAATCTAATTTATTTGCTATTCCTGATGACATCCTGATGACATGTGTCAGAATACTTACCAACGTGTATTCATAGGTTGGGCTGTCTTGGTGTGCCGGAGATCTCGACAATCCCGTGAATGCCAATCAAGGTGATTCGGGTTCGCCACCGGTAAGTCAAACCAATACCATAAACAACCCAATTGTTGATGATGTCACCACAGCCGAAACCACGTCTGTTTGTACAAATATGGCGTGGTTGCATGTGCGTTGGCAATCCTGAAGTACCAACAGTGTACGCTCGTACTGGTGCTATCGATCCACCCGAAAATTGTGCCAATTTGCCGACCCTCGTATTTTGCCATCCTTGACCCCCCGACAACGGAACGAGAGGTACCCGTACCGGCACCGCTCACACGGAAGACTCGACCATCGTCGTACGATGCACAATCTGACGGACGGCCCCCGAGGAAACCGATCTTTATTTGCGTTGTCGATGACCAAGGGACAAGTGTCAGCCACGACACCCGGAGAGCGATCCCATCAATCAATCTGCACGTTCTGCGTACGAGGGTTACAACGCGTACCACAAGGATCGTACGCGTTTGCGTTTGCGTTTGTGTTTGTGGGTGTGTTGTGTTTGTGGGATGTGTTGGGTTAGTGGGGAGCGTGTATGCGTGTGCATTCATCATTCATGATGCAAGTCCACTTCCCGTTGCGTTCAAAGATCGGGTACAGTGAGACACATATCATGGTTGTGTGTGTGACTTGTGAATCGAAGCATCGAAATGACCTACCCAGGTACTCGGTTTTTGGGTAGGTAGATTTCTGTTCCGCGGGACCAAGTTTCGGCACGCGACGACGGTCCCTCCCCATGAGAGAACGAGTTGCACAGAAAAAAAGAAAAGAAGAAAAAAGAAAAAAGCTCTCTCTCGCACCACAAGGTATCGCGCGAAGCGAAGAATTCCAGCTTGCGGCATATTAATATATTAATACGGCGAAAAGACACCGGTTTCACCGTCGAGATGACGCGGTCCTGGCACGCGAGACATGAAAAAAAGAATATTGAACGCAGCGGTATTCGTTCAACTTTTCGTTCCTCGCGACGACGTGATACTCTGACGGGGAATCATTGTTCCTGGTACTTTCTTTCATAATGGTCCTACCGCGGCGACAATTTTTTCTTTTCTTTTTTGGGGAATGAAAAAACTTATTGAGATGTCACGATATTTAGAAATCCGAATTGTTCTTCGTGCGAGAATTATTTATTTTTTTGATTTGGTTTTCGCTAAGAAAATAGTGTCTGTTACGACAGTTGAAAGACATAGATTTCACGTCTTTACCTTGAAATGAGAAACTTATAAAAGACCGAACAGCTGTCGACGAAGGATGTGCAATCGGAGCCACAGTGATCTTTTGCCGTGCGGAAAGGGGGGTGGTGATGTCACTGTCAATCCAAAAATAAATAAATATTAATATTGGGTTGGCGGGACGAGTTCTCGTGATCGCCACACGGCCGCTATTAATACCCCAGCTGCCGTAAAAAAGAAAAGGGAAAGGCATCAGCGCAAGACCAACCTGATCAAAAGTACTGCGAACCCGCTTTCCTAACTTTCACATGCAACACCAACAACCACATGGCACACGCTGAGCCGACGCTGACAGTGAATGCCAAGGCAAAACAAAATCAGATCACAAGTCACAAGTCAGTATCACAATCACAATCACAATCCACACCGAAACAAAAATTGCTTTCGATTGATCATGCCACCCAAGAAGGCCAAGCAATTCGATGCCGCAACCAAGAAAAGGGTCGCGGCCACACCCGGCATCAAACTCGTGACGGATCTCGGTCCGAACGACGTCCTGATGGGAAGGGGCGCGTTGGCCACGGATTACGAGGGCAACCTGCGCCTGCGCGGGATCGTACACCAGCGCCTGGACGAGTACATCACCACGCAGAAGCGCAATCGAAAGCACCAGATCGCCGAAGAGATCATGCTCGCCGTCATCGCACGGGGAGGGCGCTTCTTGCAGAGCGCCGAAACGCTGGCCGACCTCGATCCGAAGGCGCTGCCACAGCACGCGGCGGCGTGGTTCGTCGTGGAGGACGAGAAGATCTTACTCGCCAAGGTGAAACAACTCTTGCGGGATGTCAAACCGCTCAAGAAAAATGGGGAGCCTCGAAAGGGACACAACTCAGAGTCACCCAACGTCTTTTTGGCGTCTGCGACGACGACGACTACGACTACGACGACGAGTCATGCGAATACGACAGCTTCCACAACTTCTTCGCGCTCGGGGAAGAGCGATCCTCCATCATTGACGACACATCAGCATCATCAACAAACGATGCTGCCACCACAAAATAAACCACAGGCGCAGCATCACGTACCACCACCACCGCCACCACCGCAACAGCAACAGCATGAACAACGTCGAACACAACCGACCATGGACCTCAACTTTCTCTGGCAGCAATTACAACCAGCTCTGATGGCAGCAGCAGCCGCCACCGCCACCACCGCCACCGCCTCATCTACTCAACAACAGCAGCAAACCAACGCGCCTTGGACACCAGCGGCAGCCGCCGTACCGCCGAGAGGAGGCCACGCGATGGAAAAGAACGAGGCATCACCTCCATTGGCGGCGGCAACTCCCTTGCCACCAACGACAATTTCGCAACCCACCGCGGGTATTTCTCAATTCACCTCTCACTTGGGACAAGCCAACGCATCATCCCTGTTGCAGAACTTGACGCAAGGCGCTTCGAGAGATCAACAGTACGATGCGATACTGGCACTTTCCTTGGCAAGTCGTTTGGCTCCGCAGAACTCTTCCACTCCCGTGTCTGCGCGACGTGACACGGGACCGAGACCAGAGGCGAGACAGAACACGAATAGGAAACGAGAGCTGGATCGGGACCTCAAGGCGATTGCAACGGAATTGATACTGCAAAATCAACGCCGCGAACGAGAGCATGCCCTGGTGAACGCCTTGCTGGCGGACCTCTTACCAAGAATCCTTCAGGATAGAGAAGCTGAGAGAAAGTCATCCAATCCTTCCTCGAGTAATTCTTCTCCCTCCCCCAGTCCTGCCCCCCAAGATCCATCCATGACATGGCTATTCAACCAACTGCAATCCAATCAAGATCGAACCACCGAAGCGGCACGTTCGACTGCCGGATTATCCGAGGCGGCTCCCGCGCCAGTTGACTATGGTAGTCTTTCTTCCTTTCTCCGAAGCGAGCAGAAAAATCCTCGTCCCACAGGTTTACTCGAGCAACCGTCACGTCTAGCCGAGTTGGAACGTCTGCTATTGCCCACTTCGCAATGGACTCAGCAGAGTTCCCAACCCAACCCTGTACAGGCACCCGCTTCCTCCGCGACCGAAAGCGTAGAAGATGGGTTGGTCAAGCTTCTGAGGGCGATGCAAAGACAGTACTTCCCACGCCCACCTTCGCCCTGACGTTTGGTCGATCGGATGTTACTGTTAACAACGATGGCTGTGAATCCATGATGCATAAAGAGTTCATCGCATTCCACACCAAAAATCATTGTCGGAGGGAGACGTATTTGCACTGTGGTACGCACATGTCATGCACGCTGCTCTCTATCTACTCTGGGCCCCAGAGCAGGCTTCAAAGTCAAGAAGAGTAAATACTAGCACTCTCATCTTTACTGTCACGTTGATGGGTAGGGGCGGTATGCTCTCCATCTCTTTACTTATTTCAGCGAAGCTTGCTCCATCAAAAATGGCTTTTTGTCAAATTTGTCGTCTGTCCTTACAATTCTTTCTCGTTTCGAGTATAAAAAAATAAATATAACCCTTTTCGTCTCACAGTCAGATGACAGTCTTCCAAATAGATGATTCATCTTTACTGTTATTAATAGGAGAGGGAGAGAAAAAAAAAAAAAAAAGACTGATGATTTCTCACGCATCGCATGACTTCATGATATTAACTCCTACTATACGGAATTTCAGTGGGATGAAGTTCCCCAGGTTGCCTGCGATAGCAACGGTTGGGGAAACTCATCGTATTTTTTTCTTACACAATTTTGAAGTTCCTCACCACTGTTTGTGACCGCCTGGAATGTTTCTACGGTGGCCGGAACAGACAGACAAACACAATAAATATAATAATGACTGTAAAATATTGACAAGTGACCACCAGCGCCCCTCGGGAACAATGACGGTTTCACACCTCCCCGCAATTGAAAAGTTTCTAATAACCAAGTTCCAATTCATCAGCCACGGGGAACAACTCCGATGCCGGACTGTCGCCACAACGCGATGAACGTATCGTCGTTTCGCGGTCCTCGGGGTGAAGAACCGGTCCTTATCACGGACCTGGGTCCGCACGATGTCCTCATGGGACGAGGGGCCATGGCGATCGATTACGAAGGGAACTTGCGACTGCGCGGAATGGTTGCGAATCGACGCGAGGATTACTCGGATGCTCTCCGACGGATCGATAAGCACCGCATCGCGGATGAAATCGTTCAAGCCGTCCTGGACAAGGGGGGGGACGATTCCTGGAAAGTGTCGACAACATCTCCGGAATCGAAACCATGAATATCCCACGAGACGCCGTGGTGTGGTTGATTGTCCCAGAAGGGCGTAGAAATTTACTCTTGAAAAAAGTGAAGCAGTTGTTACGGGACGCCGGGCCGAGGAAGCATCGGAGACGGACAAAATACGGACCCAGTGGGAAAAAGAAGGAACCGGACAGTGAACCTGCCAAGGGAACGCCAACTGTAGACACGACGACGATGGGGCGGGATACCGAAAGATCTATTTCTAGTACTGCGAGTGCTGCCGCGTCCAATTCGAAGACAACGCACGCGCAATCGCACACACAACCCATCGAACCACAACAAGAACACCAGCAGCAGCAGCAGCAGCAGCAGCAGCAGCGTGCCGGGATTCCGTTACGGTATGCTCCCCTGGCTGCCTCACCAGCGGTTTACATCATCCCTCAATCTGTGCAGCAACAACTTAGTGAAGCATGTGCTTCGTCTCAAAATTTTGATTCCACTGGACGATTTGATCCGTCCAAAATACCTCTGCCATCCAATTTACCGCGTGAAATTGCATGGATCGCACTCACCGCTATACGGCAGCAGCAAAGCCAACCACCACAGAGCGAATATTCGGTGCCATTCGATCGTTCGATGGATCATCCTCGAGGACAAGCAGTTACGTCCACTCATGGTACTTCAGAGTCAAACAATTTTAGCGAATCTTCTCAACATGTCGATGATCACGGACAATCCAACGGTCAAACCCCAAGTCATCTTAATGAAATGGAACGATACTTGTTTACCTCACCGGGGTATGGCCAGATTCGCGTATTCCCATCCACGGCGTTACCTTCCTCTCTTTACGCACAACAGCAGCAACGACAACAGCAACATCCTTTACCCCCGGGTCAACCGTATTTGCATCACATGCCAATGTTACAAATTATGCATCATCATCATCATCATCATCAGCAGCAGCAGCAGCAGCAGTATGATCAACTGTTTCCTTCGGTCTATCCATCCGGCGGTCACCACCCGACCTCCTCTTCTCCACTCGGTCCCTCCAGTAGCGACTCCTCGGAATCATAATATTTTTATTTATATTATTTTTGAAACGGCCGCAAATCGGGAATTCATCACTTCGATCGCTTTTGTGTCCCTCCTTTTTCGAAGAAAAACGATCGAAACTGTCCGCCATGGTCTTGTTTTTGAATATGATTTTGCCGCACGTACAATAACAATTTCATTATTCTTGTATCCAACTTTGTATTACCAGCACTATCGAATAATTTACATCGTCAAACAACAAATACAACCGACATTGTAGTTGCACGTGTGACTATTATACTACCTGATATCGTATCTTTAACTTCGTATCCCCTCTCCAAGATAAATATCCTGCAATGAGTGATTTATTTTTCACAATTTCCTGGAATTGGTATTATAATTATCACCATTTGTTTATTGATTACAAATCCGCGTATAATTCACCAGCTTCCTCATTCTCGTCTTCTCTGACGTTGTTCTGTCGTTCTTCTTGTCCTCCTCTATCTACTGCTTCTGCTCCTTCTGCTGCTCCTCCGTTGTCCACATCCATGGCATCATTGTCGGTACCACTTTTTCCGTTGGTCGTTGATGAAGTAGGGTCGGTATCGATCGCAGCAGTATCCACATCCACTTGCAATGGTTCCGTCAATGATTGTTTCAGGTCCGTGATGCACTGTACCAGAGCGGCGAATTGTTTTTCGCGCACTCGCCGTTGCGCATCCAGGTGCGCCTCTTCCTCCCGTGCCGTCCGCGTGTCCCGATCGATCGCGTCCATCCGCGCCTGCAAGATCCTCCGCGGCGTCGGATACCGCGTCGTCACAACCCTTGCCAGCGCCTCGTATTCGCGTCGACAGGCGACCGTATCCCTGGCGCGTTGGTGCGTCAATCGCAATCCCCGTACGGAATCCCTCGCCGTCCGGACGTCCGCATCCAACGAATCCTCCCGTGGCATGTCCTCCAGTTCCGCGCGTTGTCGCCTCGCCCGTAATGCCAATTTGGTGATTTCCACGTACATGGCACGGACTTCACGTGTCATGTCACGTCGAGTCCCTTCGTCACTCGTTTCGTTCGTGGGTTGCTGCCGTTGTTGCCGTTGTTGCTGCGCAGCGACGAGTTGCCTCAAACGACCGACGCAACGTGTCAAGGAACCACGACTCCCTCCCTTGATGGCCAATCCAGCCGTAAGGCGTTGTTGGATACTATCCATGGGTAAGTCTTCCATGCTACTGGGTACTACTATATTGCGGTGAACTGGTTATTGTAGGTGTGGTGCCGATGTCTGTCGACGGTCGACGACTTGGCCTCTCTTTGTGTCGCTGTCAGTTGCGCTTACGAGTTCCTCCTAGCTAGGAGTGTACCACGGAGTGGAGGCGGTGGGGAGGTCGGTCTCGTCAGCGAGTGAACCGAACGACACGATGCTGTGAGCATTTGCAAATTATCGTGAGATAAAAAAGCGGAATCATCATCATCTTTCTCATCATCTTTCTCATGATATGCGAAGACCGTGATCTTTCTCACAGTCATGATCATCAATAAACGGACCTTGACAACTCTTTTTATTTATGGACAACTCTTTACTTTACTTAAAATAACCCTCGACAACTCTTTTGTTGTCGTATATACGACAAAGAAGAAAAGTTGTCATTAGAGTTGTCAAAAACGAACTCGACCATCTTCCAACAAGAAGACGGTCGAGTCGTTACAACCAGCCCATCTATCAATTACGTGAGAATCGTCCACGCGACCACGCGACAACGTTAAGGTTCCACACAATCCCGCCGTCCCTGTCAACGGGACCCGTTGATCTTGGGGAGAGAGGCAATGGCCACACAGAGCTCGTTATCATAAACCTTGACAGGGAACAGCAGCAATCGATTCTCGCTGTCGTAGGTCTTGATCACTTGTAGCTGAACGATGATGGGCTTTGGATACGTATCCATGCACGAAGAAAGCAGCACGCGAGGCAGATCTGGCACTTCCGGTGACCACAGAAAACGAATCACGATACCCTGGAAGCCATTCCGGTGAAGTATCCCGAAAACTTTGCAGCCAAAAAAATCTTCGAGGATCGGGCAATAGATCTTCACTTCGCCTTGATTCAGAGCCTCGAAACAAAATCGGGAAAGAATCCCTTCACCCAAGGCTTGTCGGATGATCAGGCGGAGGGTCCGGCGATGCGGACCCGTTAGGTGGAGCAGATCGTCGTCGTTCGCCGTAGTCATCGTAGTCATCCTGCAGGGAAGCGAAAAGCGATTTTACAAAACAAAGTCGAATCAGACATGAATCGAAACGAACGATGCCTTTGGTGTCGTGATACGTCGACAGGCGCCGTACTTACCACAATCAAACAAAAACAAAAAGAACAAACAACAAAGACAAGAGGTTTTTTCTTTTTTCTTTGAAGAATGTGATATTCGTACGCTTCGAAAAAGCAAAATGAAAGACTCATGCTTCCTGAACAGACAATTTTCTTTGTTTATGATTTTTTATTTTTTTGATTTGTTTCGATGGCGGTCGAGGCACATCACTGTTGGGGATCGATTTTTGTCTCGATCTCGGCGATGGAGGTGCATAAGTGTACAATCACAACATCCGCCAGAATGCGTTGGCACCGTAGATTTGGTCATCGCCTACATCGTACGGTCGGAAATCATGGTTTCTTCTTTTTCTTGTTTTTCTTTTCCCCCTTGAAAAACGTGATCCAAATCGCTCCATCAAAGTGGCCCCCGCGGGAATAGTTTTACATATACCCGGAGTTCGTGATGATTTCTGTTTACATATACCCGGAATTCATGATGATTTCCGTCTACTTTAATCCGGTGTTCGTGGTTATTTCTGTCTACTTATATCCGGAGTTCGTGATGATTTCTGTTTACATATATCCGGAGTTCGTGATGATTTCTGTTTATATATACCCGGAGGTCATGATGAATTCTGTCTACTTATATCCGGAGTTCGTGATGATTTCTGTTTAAATAAATACTGAGTGCATGATGATTTCTGTTTACTCATATCCGGAGTTCGTGATGATTTCTGTTTACATATACCCGGAGTTCATGATGATTTCTGTTTACATATATCCGGAGTTCATGATGATTTCTGTCTACTTATATCCGGAGTTCGTGATGATTTCTGTTTACTTATACCCGGAGTTCATGATGATTTCTGTTTACTTATATCCGGAGTTCATGATGATTTCTGTTTATTTATACCCGGAGTTCATGATGATTTCTGTCTACTTGTATCCGGACTTCATGATGATTTCTGTCTACTTATATCCGGAATTCGTGATGATTTCTGTCTACTTATATCCGGAGTTCATGATGATTTCTGTTTACTCATATCCGGAGTTCGTGATGATTTCTGTTTGGTTCCCCAACAACCGAGCCTACCACGCAACATCAAACATAGTTCAGTAGTCTTTCTCTCAATCTTCCCTCTCTAATGCATTTGCGTTTACAGTTAGGAGTAAGAGTAAACACTTCTGGAATATTCTATTATTGTAACTCAACGTAATATTTATCTCAAAGGACCGTGAAGGAAACTTGGCAGCTTTGATCTACGTCTATCGTGCATGAACTGCATAGATGCTTGTCGCACCGGTACGACAGCAGAAAACGTCATCATCAAACATGCAGTCTAAGGTGACACATTTGTTTCGTCCGTGAATGTCACAAAGGTGATGTACTTCGGAATATTTGGGTGACGATTGTTGTCCATGCACATGTCGAAATCAGTTTTCGTAGCGAACAGCGCATCCAGCCTCGTACCACACACATCGAGTGCTCCTTGGGTCCCTTCGTCGTGTTCCTCATCGGCCGAAAGCGTATCAAGCTCGGCGGTAGCCGAAAGCATGCCAAGGTCAGACAGCGTCAGCATATCCGATGGCTCTTTTTGTACGATCTGACGTTGTTGGGTCACAGTATCGTCATTATTTTTGGCCCAGTACAATGATAATATATAGGAAGACTGGGAGGATACCAAGTTCAGTAGTTCGTCGCAAATAAATTCAACACTCTCAAACAGTGAATCTTGAGCACATGGGTTCTTTGATTTCGTTTGACAGTCAAATCCACTTTTTGGATCTTCTGGAATCGAACCTGAACCAAATGAAGCAGTAGAACATGGATTTTTCCCAGAGTATACTTGTGATTCGAAAAACCCAGCAAGACCAACAGGTAAAATACCTTCGGAATGATGGAGTACATGGTTGTTGGTCCTTGGCGGCTGTTCCAGATGAATGATTTCTTCTGTAAAATCTTGCAAATCATCAGTACGTATACCACCTTTCATATTCGTAGATAACTTTTCTTGAACCTTGAACCCACTATTAGCATATATCCAATATGGCTTGCTCGGGTCAACCGCAACGAGATCTAGCTTGGGGCCAGATTCGTCCTCATCAATGATTCGATCAAAGTCCCAAGAAACGCCCATCGAATCGCTTCGACCAAATTCATATTCTGACCTATCTATGCTATCTATACTCTCTGTATCCTGAATCCAAGACGAGACTCGCTTGGGGAAAGTACTAGCTCTCTCGATAGAAGAGTGAATGCTCATGATCCTTGAACGGTTCCGGCTCATGTCAGAAGAGTCTCTTTTCACGTGTTGTGTTTTCGACGTTATACGTCTAAAGAAAGCTTGTTTTCTTTTGTGTTGATTGAAGAAAGATCGTGTTTTGGTTTTGATGGTTGTTTTTCCAAAGGCGCTTGCGCTTTCATTCTCTCGTTGAAGGGTATGTGTTTGGGATAGCAAGCTTTGCGTACATGATGAGGACGTATGATCGTCTACATCTACCGACAACCGTCTTTTTTCACCATTGACATTTTGATCCGTTCCAAGTCGTTTACATACTTTTGATTCATGATTTTGTTCCCCTGATATCAGATCACTTCTGTTGTTACACTTGTGATCCAATCCATCGCTTTTCTTTGACAGTGGCAAGTGAACGTGGAGGAACTTGCCACGATGTTTTTTTACGACGGACTTGGCAAATTTCACCAGAACCTCTCCTCTTGACTGTGATTCCATCGTGTCTATCAAAATATATTTCTATTATTGTCCTGTATTATTGTCTCGTTGAATGCAGCACAGCACAAAGCCAAGCCAATGGGTGTGCTTGGGTTGTCGGCGGTCTTAATGTAAGCTCGATGAATGTGAGGGAAATTTCAAAAGAAAGTTTGATGTATCCGTAAAAAATAATGATGGGAATGTTTTTTCGTTTTCCTGGCCGCCGTTTTTGTCGAATCTAGAGAGCGCCAGCGCGCTCATTCAGATTATTTTTTCAGTTAGGTGCTCGCTGTAATTCTCCGGTTCATTTATTTATTTGATTATTTATTTTTGAATTTCGAACACACACACAATTTGTGAACAAGCCCCCGTTCTTCTTTTTTCTTCGGTCGAACCCACAGTTACCTCCTGCACAGCAAATCTTGGGACGGTTGTACGACCACAAGATACGTTACAGTTGTTAACGTAAGTTACCTCACCTTTTCCACAAGATTGGCAGTCTACCTACTGCCATAAGACTCCACCTAAAGAACGTCGTTCAAGACTTCTCATCTCCCCTATCTGTTCATTGTTCATTACCACCACTACTTCTGTCAGGCAACGACTATTATATCCACATACTACTGACAATCATAGATCAGATCGCTTCGTGACAATTTCATAAAATATTACATTTTGATCATGTCAATTGCTGACAGTGAAATGCAACCAGGCCTTGTTCCTTGATCGGAATTTTGATGATGTTTTGATACGATACATCCGGATCGAACAACCACTGCTTCCTTTTCTGCAAAGACCTCTCGATCGGTCGGTTGGTGATGGCATTTGGCTGCCTGGCTGATGGTATTTAAAGGTCGATCGGATGGGGGCAATATACACCGACAATTTCAACGGTCGAAGTAGATTTGATGTAAAGGTAAAAGAGATCGATTTAGAAATAAGTCGAATCGGAGTGCACGTTCACAATTAGCTGGTAGAGGTCTAAACTATGGGTCGAAATGTAGTATACGACACGTGCTTTGTTTTTTGGCACGAATTATTATATCCGACTGAAAAACTCTTCAACCATGGTTACTGTAAGTATAGATGTAGAACAGCCGTGACCAAAAATACGAACCCAAAAATCTTTCGTAACGTCCATCTCCTCGACCTCTCCTTCTTCTTCTCCTCAAGAGCGCCAAGACTTCCCATTCGTACTGACTGTGAGAGTAACAAACATAACATTCTGCAAGTGTATCTGCAACACAAGTCAAGCCAAGGAAGGAGGAAGACCCTAGATCAGCACATCTTCCAAATCACACACACACACACACACACACACA
>Ga0051981_10001155_pt1 | contig 12888 bp, 7 predicted proteins | sample CryGey13umfilter_3_FD_59644 | JGI IMG/M metagenome (GOLD analysis project Ga0051981, IMG submission 59644) | Groundwater microbial communities from aquifer in Utah, USA - Crystal Geyser 4/10/14 3 um filter | ecosystem: Environmental > Aquatic > Deep subsurface > Groundwater | place: USA: Utah... | reverse complement strand
TGGTGTTAGAAGTAGCAAATGCCAGGCTGGATCGGCTTTTGCGAGTTTTGTATCTCTTTTAAAAAAACAGAGGGAGTATTATTTACAAAAACACTCGAATCTAACTTTAAAAGTGGTAGAGCGGTCACCACAACAAGCGCCCATCTATCCTACATCCCTGGATAAGGAAAAATAATAATAGATCGAAGTTTCCTGCCGCGGTCCGTTACAGTTCTAACAGTAACATAGTATCATAGAATTCGGGAGGAAGGATTAATGTAACTCTGACGACGAAAAAGAAAAAGAAAGATGCCATGACCACAAAAACCAAAAACACCGCCCAGACAGGTGCGACGACGGGGCGGCGCCGACGGTCCCCCAAACAAACGACCACTGCGTTGATGATAGGACTCGTCCTGTTTGGCCTTGTTTTTGGAGTAAATATCATTCGCCTGCACCGTAATTTACCTCAGAACGATAATGATCCGCGACGATCCTTCCACAGCGACATGAGGTTGCGCGGTGGTGGTAGTCGTCGTCGAATGGAACAATCGGATCAAGAACAACAACAACTCGCGGGCGCATTTTGGCGTCGTCTCCAAGACCAATTGGAGCACCGAAAAATAAGATGCGGTGTTCCGGAAACCATCGTAGCAGGGACTAATTACAGCAACAGTGACAACAATCATCAAACTTGGGATCTTGTCGAGGCGGTACGTGACTATCGCAACAACCACTACGACCACAACGAGAATGACATTTCGTGTTATATTCCCTCCTCTTGTCCCTTGTCAGTCGCGGAAGCCAAAGTGGCTGCAGTTCTCGTGATAGATGATGACGATATATATTACGATAAGACGTATACACTGGATTGCCGGCAACTTTTGGTTGCATGTCTTAAACTTTTACCAATCGTTGAAGAAGTATGGGTTCTCATCTCCGAAAAGGTTTGGAGCACTGTTGAACATAGTTACAAAAATATGGACAGCGATGAACTCTACTGCGAACGATTCCGCCAATGGCAGAGCCAATCGCATTCTCGTATCCATCCCCTACTTGTGGCGGAAAACAATGGATCTTGGATCGCAGCTGTTCATCAAATCAATAGCGAAACCATGTCCCCTACAATCGTATGGGCCGAATGGAAAAACTTGCTACCTACCAAAATATGCTGGCAAACCTTTGTCCAGAGACGGGTTGAGGAATGGAGAAAGATACCGATGTCACTGCATATTTCACATGAATTCAGACTTTCAATGGAAGCGAAAGATAAGTACGATGACATGAAACATCATCCCACCAGTCCCTTTCAAAACTACTGTCTTCCCCCCGAAATAAACAATGCAACCAAAGAAAGCCTGCTATCCCTGCAACTGGAAACAGTTGTTGGGGATTCTTCCCGGATCACAAACAGATTGCTCTTTCCATCGATTCATGGTGCAGTTCACAATACGGCTTGGCTATGCTACTGGGCACATCCCGTCGTGTCAAGGTTTCTGCAACACAACGACTGGAACGTCGTGGGCTTCAATGTTGCCCTTTGGATGGCGCATTTAGGAGGAATCCAAAAGATTGATGTCGAAGAAAAGATTTCAACAACACGAGTAGAGGCAGTATCCCAACTGTTTGGCACCATGGTGGAATCTGTCAAATTTTTTGGTGGACCTTTTTTACCGCCAGAGAATAACAGGACGGTGTCCCAACTTTGTCCCGTGTGAGAAGAATTTTGTCGCTAGTAATTGGTAATCAGTTTGGTCAGGTAGTCCACATCAACTGGTCACAGGGACCATGAATCAATAGATTACAGAAACGGTACTTGCGAACACGGCGACCCTCATTTTTGTTGAACAAATAATAGAAATAACTAGTGTGCTTCATAGCGAACAACTGTATACATAGAATTACACACAACTTGATAGTTTCAAATAGATATTTAAAACAAGCACAAACTACTTGTGGAAATGGAATCATTTGTTAGCGATTAGCTCAAAATCAAAAGAATCAAATAGGCACGACTTATGCGAGGAGAGTTTGTTCAACTTCTTCATGTCGATCCAGTCGGTTGGTTTCTTTTTCATGGGGTTGTAGACACGATCGCGCCGCGCCAGAACGGCATCTAGGCGATTCTTGAAAGCCGACGGATCGTCAACCCCGTCAAAGGCATCCCGTTCGAAGAGCAGGCCACAATAATCCCGAACTTCCGTGGAGGAGAGGGGGCGGTTATCAATCAGGTCAAACGTTCTGTCGTGATAACCAAATTCTCGAAGGCGGTGCAATTGAAGAGAGTAGGTAAGCCATGGGTTCTCATCGTACACCTCTGCAGCTTCAGCGAAAAAGTCATCCAAACATCAATACTGAGCTCAAGATAGTTGTCGAGCTTGTTATAGAAATCAACACAGTCGCCATCGTCTGCGCAGAGACGAATGACACCCCAGACTGGGAGTCCTTCAAGGAGACGGAGTGCCTCCACAAATTCTTTCTGGTATGCAATGCCACCATAGCCTCTTTCATCAGTGGGAAGACCATCAGTTGCGATTATCAAAGCAACGCGACGTCCTGTTTGACGGAGTTCAGTCGTCATGTCCGAAACTTCTCGGTGAATATCCAAAATATGCTGGGTGAGTGGCGTACAACCACCGGGACGAACACGGCGAAGAAAGTTTAGAGCGTCTGTGACTTCGTTTGCCACAGAACCGGGATTTTCAGCTATAGAGAAGTTTGATGAATTATTACCAAAATTTGGGTGGTTCAAGAGCCTGAATCGAGTTGGTGCGTGCAAAAGCGACGCCATCCGCACATGGTACTCAACGCAACAGCGGATTTCATCCCATCGGGAGCAATCAACCATACGGAGCTTGCCTCCCTTGAAGTCATCGATAATGCGATGACCATCATTTTGTTGCATACTTCCTGAGTTGTCAATGATCCAGATACGGAGGGCAAAGGCATCCTTGGTCTCGTTCAGTGATTCTGCAAGCCCTCGCGTAAATCCTTGTTCCATCAATTGCTGAATTTGCACCTCTGAGAGTATCTCTCTTGAGACTAGGGGTACTTCTGTTGCAGTAGAGGTATCAGGGACCACCTGGACGGGTTGTAAATATTTGTAATAACTCATTGCTCCGAGCGGTTTTGTTTTCGCTGTAATTGATTTTATGAGAACAGTTTCAGACACCCTTATTTGGAGTCGTGATTGTTGGCCAGGTGCAGTAGCTTCCGAATTAATTCGATGGATTAAGCCCTTTCCGGATGGATGGCTGGGAAATGATGGTTCTTTTCGGGCGGCAGACAGGCTCGGCTCCTGTTATGCACGCAGCGAAATCATGTATTCCTAGTTATTCCTACTACCTCCATTCTAACAGTGAAGTAGGAAGAACATGGGCGGGAAGCTACGATGCTACGCTCATGGTTTGCAAGCTTGGGCGACGTGGTTTGACTGTGAAGTGTCTATGATTTAACACCGATCCTTACCACTCCCGTTAACTTTCCATTGATCTTTCCATAGAAATGTTGATCGAATTTAAACAACAACATCAATTTTAAAGAGTGATAGTACATAAACTAGTTGATCGTGTCCCAATTACCCCGACTTAATCTGAGACTTAATTGTCATTGCTTCCCTATTAGTGAATGATGGTTCTGGGCGCGGAGACCTTCAATTCAACACGTGCTCCCCTCTTGTCGAGATCAAATCTTTTAAAATCCATCTGCATGTCTGCCCAGAAACAGTTCTTCTCGAGCTGAATCAAGGGAGTCTGATTCTTTTTGTATTTTTTCCAGTAGAACTCCAAAGTCTTTTCGCGGAGCGTGGCAGGAATGTAAACGCGATCTGAGAAGAAGACAAGGCTTTTGCCATGGACTTTCCGAACTGTCATATTGGGTGTTTTGCCTTTCATCAACAGTTTCCGAAGGACAGGATCTTTTCGTTGCTGCTCAAAAATGTCCGCAGACTTGTGAGGTAGCAATGAGATGCTCTTCTTTCTAGGCTTGGTTTCGTGCGTGTCAATGGTCTGTACACTTTCGAGTGAACAACGGCGAGCCATTCTACCTCCGCCATGTTGCATGGTCTGTGCAGGTACATCCTCAGATACATCGATCTCGACATCTTCATCACCTTCGTCACTTTCGTCGTCTTTGTCTTGTGTTGTTGATGGTGCGCGGCGAGTCTCGAAAGTACGAGCACTTTGGCGGTGCGTACGGGGTGGATTCTTTATCGCTTCTTCATCGTCACTGTCAGAGTCATTATCCCTAAAGGAATTCGTTTTTGGCTTGTAACTATTGTCGCTGTCCGAATCGTCAGGAATCTTGAGAGGTGGGCGAGGGAGGGAAGGGGCGGCTTCCGAATCACTTTCGGAATCAGAGTCTGAGTCCTTCACTTCGATGGTGGGTTTCTTTGTACCACGGGGGCTATCCGACTCTGGTATGATGGGTTTCATTACAGGATTTAATGTGGTCTTCTTGGCCCATACAGGGATACTGCTCTCGTTCTTTGGAGACGCCGGCCTTGCAGCGGGAGGGCGCCAACGTCGAGTTCCGGGTGGAGGCGACGGAGAACGAGACGATGCTTCCTTAGTCTGCGCCTCCGCATCCAGTACCGCTTTTGACTGTGTCTGATATCCCGACGTAGAAGCTTCCTTTAAAGCCTTCTTTCCTTCATTGTCGGCTTCAGTGGCTTTCAATGAAACGATCTTGATGTCTTTCTTTAAAATGTCGATTTCCCGTTGTTGCTGTTCGATTACTTCCTTCTGCTCATCGATCTTTGTAAATGCCCCTTCCAAGTTTCTGACTAACTCGCCCCTCTGTTTCTTCATGGATGCGTGCATTTTCTCCACGTCGTGCTTGAGGTATTCAAAGTCCTCCGGCGAAACGTCCCCTTTCTTTGAGTTACGATCGGACTTGTGCCGTTGCTCTTCCAGGTCTTGCACCGCTTCCCGTAGTCGTTGGATCTCATCAGGGAGATATGACATTTCTAAAATCACTTCTCGAAGTTCACGGACCTGCTCACGAAGCTCTTTGATTTCTTCGCGGCTGCTGTTGTGTCCCGTACTCTTTTCGACGCGGACAGGTTTGAGGGCCTTCATTTGCTTTTTGAGCAAGCTCAGCTCTTCGTTCGAAACGTTTTCGTCTGAAGTCATCATGGAATGGTGTCGAGGCTAAACGAAAGACAGTCTGTGACGACCTTGATATTTGTAAGTAGAACTGGTAAAAACAGAAACAGATGATGGATGGGTTGTTGTCCCGTTGGTGGCCTTCGCTCATCATTGTGGAGCGACGTAAGGGTGAGGGATCGATCCCAAGGACTGACCGCATCAAGCCCAAACAGGTCCCAAGCTAAAGGCATTGGAATCTAGAAGAGGAGGATGACTCTTCGTCGGTATACCCAAAAGTGTAGTGTAATTGGTCGCGGCAAGACTACCATGCGTCATTTTGGGCTTTTACCCGGTTGAGACTTCGGACACTGGTTGGGTGCCATCTCTTTGGGCAAGTTGATAGGCTCTTCCCTGTTGCTAACTGTAACTGTAACTCTGCGCATCATCTGAACCTCCTCACATTTTCAACACCTGCAAGGTTTCCAATTCCACTTGATTCCGTCCCGTTCTTCTCAGCCCAAACACTATTTACAGTTAGCTTCTTTTCTATCAAACGAATTAGGTTCCGTTGACATTTAAGAGACAATTTATATTTAGCTGACGGTTATTATTCTGACTCGATTTCCAGTGAAATTACCATGCTGACATGAGAGTACCTTTTACGACACATCAACCCAATCATCGTTGTCATCCAACACAATTGCCGAAGTAGGACCCATCCCCAAAGTATTTTCCGTCTGGCATACGTCCTCATTGGTCGAGTATAGACTATGCGAGGTACTCAGAAACGTAACTTCTTGGAATTGTACTCCTGCCGAAAATTTAATCATCTCCTGCATTTGCGAGCGCATGCGTTTCATTTCCTGAGAAAGATCTATCATCATTTGCTCTAGACAAGAAAGATGGCGGAGTACGAGAACATTGTGAGTTTCGCGGTGAAAGCTGAAATCGTCTTGATCAAATAGAACTGTTTCCAGGTCGGGACAAACATTGACATTGTCGGCTTCGTTTTCGCCATTTTTGTGTAGAAGTTCCTTGTGTAAATTCTTCCCGATATCCTCGATCGACGTAGGACGAACAGCCGTCTTTGTGTCAACGTTGTGTTCTTTCTGAGCATTTTGCATCTTGCTTTGAATACTGTTCAAAAGAATCAACCGATCGGTCTGAAACTGCCTCGTTGACGAAGTGACTTGTTTGAGCTGTCGGTTGAGTTGGATCCGCTTGATAGATTCATAAATTCTTTTGGCTGCGTCTGTCCTCTCAAAGTACGCTGCTCGAAGATTCCTTATGTCGGACAGAGTCTCTCTGAGACACCGCGTGTGTATCGGAATCTGTTGTAGTGCAAGTTTATTGACATCACGGTTGGTCTTGCTCCGAATAATTGATTGTCGAATGAGTAGAGAGGCCGGATCTTTTCTCTCCAAGTACGGGTTTCGTCGGTAGCGAATATCCTCAAGAACCCCTTTGAGAGGATGCAATTGTGGCCGGTGGGCCTCGTAGGGATCTTTCCACCCTCCCATTTTGGATCGTTTTGCCTGTTTCAGTATGACTGAAGCCTGCAATTCTTGGTGAAGAGTAACTTTGACCATTTTGCAAGCTTTGTTCGGTGTAGTGAATCGAATTGCTTCAGCAGATTGTGAGACCTCCTGGATCTTCCTCTGGAAGCACCATCAGCTAGGTTCCATGTTTCAAATTTCGTTGGCGACTGCGAACTGGGGGAGCACGGTTGCCTCCTACCCGAATCGCCGGTGGTTCTCACATCAAAAAGTGGGAGCAAAAGGTGGACAAAAAAACGAAGTTTAGCAGGATGGAGTACGAAGTGACTGTGAAAACGAAACCTGCAACAGCCCATATATTGATTTTTCCGACGAAGCAATGTGCGACCGATGTAATACGTGAATAAAGCATTCACGTGATTGATTTCAGATGGACCGGAGCCGCTCATTTCTGTCCTTCCTTACAGTTACATTAACTTAAGTTTGTTTACTGTTTGTGCTTTCTACTGGCGAGCGATATTTATTAACTTCAGATTACACCAGAAGTATCAAGAATAGACCCCTACCCGTAGCATTATCCCCATGGGAAGACAATCAGTGCAACAGCAGGAGGCGATTCCTCTGTTGCATGATGGTCCTTTGCTGAGTCAGGTCGAAAATCTCGATAGCTCTGCTGGACCAGCTGCACTCTTCCTCCGTCAAACTCTGACAGAAACGCTTGAACTCTCGTCGACTTCAAGTATCTGTGCCGACTTCTTAAGGAACCTATCCGCGGCAAGACGGATTAAAGATCAGCTTGCGACTCTTCAAGCTTTCAAGAGCACCATCATTCAGAAGAATCGAATGAAGAAGACGTCAACGGGAAACAATTCGTCACAAGATGGTTTCGTCGAAGTCGACTGGAGTGAACTTGAATATGTATACCACATTTTACTTGATTGGTCTCTCGGCTACCAAACTCCATCACCTCTCCGTCGTACAATTCACTCGATACTCGAGGCCGTGTATGAGATTCACCCTTCTAGATCTTCTTTGGAGTCCACATTCGTCCGTGTACTGGATTCAATTTCCGTGGATGGATCCATTTGGCACGAGCCCTTGGATTCGCTCGACGCCCTTCTATCCTTGGCGCTAATACGGCCAATTCGCTATCGTGAAGATTTAATCGGCCCAGCCATTTCTTTTCTCTGTCGAAAGGCTCAATCCATTACAGCACAGTTGCAGTCCAACAACGACGACGTTGCGAGCATAGAGCAGGGCGTGAAAGCGGCATTACTCGCCAAAGCAATTCTTCAAGACGACAAAGTTTTGATTGAGACGGATCTCACTGCTGTGGCGAGGCTTTGTTGGGATTTACTACAGCATCCTCTTACACCGGCGGACTCGTTGCCGGTGGCTGGCATGGCGTATTCGCGTGCAGTCACGTTTGCCAACAAACCCAAGGAGTGCCTGGTTTGTCTCCATAGTTATGTTGAGCAGGCCCATAGAGAGCTTCAGCCTTTGTCCCAAGTATGTGCTTTGCAAGGTCTTGCAGCTCGCGTCCCAGATGATGTGTGGATTCTCCCGACTGAGAGTACAGATGCTTGTCGAATTTTTCAAAGTTTCTTTGGGGAGACGGTACGCCATGCGATGGATCCCGAGGTCCGTCTGGCAGCTCTCAAGGGAACGCGAACCCTTGTGAGCCGATCTATAACGCTCCTTGGATCGTATTCGATCGATAATCACTCCTCGCACTTATCAGTCATGCGCGATGTCTCGGAATATGTCCTTGAACTAGTTCTCCAGGCCTGGGAGAATCCGCCCACGAGAAAATTGGCCAGTTCAATCCCTCTACTGTTTCAGGCGGTAATCGATTGGAAAGAGAATTTAGCGAAGAGGTTAGATAGTGACAGCGACCTTAGTACTCTGTCGATGGATATATTGGTTGATAGGCTCCTCGCACAGCCCCCTTACAGAAAGGGAAAATACAAGGCGCTTGAGTGTCTGCTGGCCAAAGTGGGAGCTGAAAGGATTTTGAAGATGAAAGCAGACGATCCTTCGGGTGGCTTGCTTTCGGATTTACTGACCGGGGTTGCAGATGCGAGCCATAATACTGGCGTAATGGCTGATCTGTGGGCGAAACTTTTAAAATCATTTTTCACGGATATGCACGAGATCCCAGATGCCGCATCGAAAAAGAAAATAAAAAAGAAATCTGAAACAACTCCGTCAAATACACCAATGCTCGTGTCGACGAAATGGTTGGATGCATGGGTGCCGTCTCTCGCAAATGCTCTCGTCTCGACAGAGTGGAAAAGAAGAAAACAGGTTGCGGCTTTCTGTCTTGCCAGAGTCTTGCCGATGGTATCTGAGAATGTAGATGCAGCAGCGCAGTCGTTTGCGGCCCTACTCGACTGTGTAAGCGGGAAGCTATCGAATGAAGTCGCTGAGGAAGCTTACACGATTGAACGAGAAGGGAGTAGAGACCGTACGCTGTGGGCAATGATGGAGATAATTCGTTACAGTGCGATAGAGCTGAACTTTGGGGGCAACAGAATTTGCGGGAGTAATGATGTTATTGTCAAAGCTATTGTTGCGAATATTTCTATTGATCGCCTCTGTCAGGGACTAAGGCATTTTTCTTCCACGATTCGAGTCACTTCTTTCCAAGCAATGGAAGGAATACTTTGTTGTATCCTTGAGACACCAATGGAATGTTGCATCTGCGAGGTGGATCTCTGGAAAGCTACATTATCTTACGCTGCAAAGGCAGATCCTAAAGAATACCTTTCGATTCTCTTTCATCGTCTTCTCTCTTTCTTGGACCGGCTTTCAAAATGCGAATCAAGCGAGATCGGTATTGAAGGAACAGATTCGTCTGGCATCCTCCCCATCTTTGGAAATTTCGTCAACGACTTCCTTTTGGGCGAAATGGTGCAGTATGTTACCTATCCAGACTCAGTTGTTGCCAAAGAAACCTTTGGTCTATCATTACTGGAGTCTATTATTGTTTTTTCGTGTCGCGATCTCGATATCGCATTTGAAAGCAGGCTTTTACCAAAGACCGGTGCCATGTACGAAAGAAGACGTTCTGCGGCCGAGGAACAAACCTTGAAAGGTGTGAGATCTAAACTTACTAGCCCAACTGTTGTTGGGTCACTCCTGTCTCTGCTTCACTCGTCATCGTGGGAGGGATCGAAGGCCAAGGCATTTGAAATATTGTCCTCTCTTATCATTATGGCTCGACACGAGAGGCTGTCTCTACCCGAACGATTCTTTGAGAGCTCAAGTTTGTCGCGGACGGAAGAGAGTGCGCTTAAATTGGCTTCATCCCCCCGACCACGAGAAGCAGATACTGGGGCTCGGGTTCTGGCGATTCTGGGTCTTTCTCGAGAATCCTTTCGCCAGAGAATGCAGTTCGTCGAACACTTAGTAAAATTGCTCGAGGAAAGGCTTAAGGAATTGAAGATTGCTCTCGGATTTGTTTTAAAACCTGACATTGACATTCGGCTCGGCAGGGAGGTGCCTTTGGTACACGGCATCATTCGGGCGCTACGGCTCATTATCGAGTCCAGAGCCTTTGAAATACCTCGTTGTGCTTCACTTTTGATACTTGACAACTTGTCTAAAACTCTTTGTAATGCAATGCAGGTGTCTTTGGCTGTGGTTGGCGATGTCAGGGACGGGGAGAATCTCGAAGGGACCGAGGACGACTGTGTAATGGTTGCATTGACGGGCGACGATCCTACTAAGGGCAAAATCAATCCGGGTGCAATCGGAGCCAACGGTATATTTTCGTCAATCAAACGTGTAGATGAAATCGAGTACGAACGCCGTTTGGCATCTCAGCGGATCATCGTGGGCTCTTGGTTGCTGACGAAAGAAACATGCGCTGCTGTTGCATCCGTATTGACGACGGTGGGTTATAAACCACCACAGACGATCTCCAATTCAGCCGGAACGCTACTGATTAGTACGCTCACGTCGCTAAAACATACGGGAGCGGCGTACGCGGCGCACTCCGCCTTGCAAAAGATTGTTAAGGCAACCCTCGACTCGAGCGATCACAGCTGTCTTCCTATCCATTGGGTCGACCGCTTACTCCGAGAAATCACAAGCATCGACAAAATCCGCGATTCTACATTAAGAAGAAGCACTGGGTACGCACTGGGTTTCCTCTCCGTGATGAGAGCTGAAATAGTGTTGCGTTCTGTTCCCCGGTCGATTTGTCTAAATGTGACCCATCGTATTCTTTCGTTGACCTTACCTCCTCCTAGTCGACTTCGAGACTTTCTCTCGACGGTCGGACTGCCACCCGAAGACCATCTTCAGATATTTTCGTATTTAAATGAGGAAGACCTTGTCAATCATTTGCACACCCATAGCACGAGGTCCCGAGTACACTCCTTAAACGTCCTCCGAATGATGATACTCGATGCCCCTTTATCTCAAGACGTGTTTCCATTGGTCGGTACGTGTAGTCTGAATGTCGTTATTTCAAAGTGATGGCCTCTTATATTTTTTCAATTAATCAGGTGACGCCATTGTGTCTGCAATAATGGGTTACGTTGACTCCGAGTGGTCGGTCCGAAACTCGGCTGGAATGGTTTTCTCAGCTTGCATGCTGAGAGTGGTCGACGCTGACAAAAATGCAGCCAACACTGACACAACCAGTAAAAACGCCATTTCTTTTTCGGAATTATTCCAATCCTACCCAGCTTTGTGTGGCGTGCTTCTGGCAGTGCTGGCTGCGAGTATTAGCGGAAAGTTAAAGGTCGACGGTGGCGGGTCTCTACCTCCTATTCTACCCATTCTTGTTCTACTTTACCGTGCACAACCGTTACACAACTGCGATCCCGATATGGTAAAAAAGATGCAGTCATTCTGTCCTTCTGTCTCGGCGTGCCTCGGACATCCCCACTTGAGTGTACGCCAGGCAGCAGCGCGAGCACTTTGCAATCTCAGAGGACGGGGGAATGGCTCTGCTTTGGCTGTTGAGTCTCTGCACTCGAACTGCTTCAGAACTATACGCTCATCCGCCGATTGGAATGTCATACACGGAAGTATATTGCTCCTCAAAGAAATCTGGTCGGCCAAAAGATCGGAACATGAAAGCATTGCAACTCATCCAGATGTGAACGTTCTGCTTGATCTCATGGAAACCTCCGACCGAGGGTTAGCCGCTCCTCCGCTTTGTATAATGGACTCGATTCAAGCTGTGGAATCTGTGGGAGATATGGAAGGCTTACAACATCAGCTTGTAGGAAGTTGCCTTGGGCTGATTGATTGGATATCACAGGACACCAAGAATAGGCTCGAAATCGCGGGAATTTCGGAATTATGTACAACATTATCTAATGCCGCTATCAAGTTGGCGACAAAGAAAGCATTCCAGAACAGAGAGCCTGAGCAGCTGACAAGGCTTGTCGATGAGTTTTCTTGCCTGCTCGAGAGCGATATTTTTGATGTCCGTGTGGCTGCAGCAAAGGCTTTCAAGAAAGTGATCTACAATTGCGTTGACTCTCTAAAATGCGATTCTTTGCAAGAATTGAATTGGTCGACGAAAATTCTTCGTACTGTATCTGAAGCGGTCAAGGCGGCCCTTGCGAAAGAATTGTCCAGAGATTCATCTAAAGGAGGAATCTGTTTGGGTACCCACCCACCAACACTGCGTCGTCTCTCGCGTTGCTTACTGGAACTGAACGAGGCACTTCGGCTTGTGAGAAACGATAGTAACATGCGGAGTGATCATGGCCTCCGCGAGCTCGGTTTAGCCATTTTGGATCGGGAACACCTCGAAACAGAATACACAACTCCTTTGGTTGGTAATGCTGTCGAATTACTGGCCGAGGGATTGCTTGATGAAGACGCAAAAGTTCTCTTGCCTTTATTGGAAAATCTCTCGTCAGCTGCGCAACCCTGGAGACTCCGTTATAGTGTTGCGTGTACAGTCGCAGCGCTCTGGCAAGACCAAATTGGGTTGAGGATCCATTTGCGTCATCTCGTGAGCCGTCTCTTGCAGGACGAGGATCCTGATGCACGTTATACCGTGGTAAAAGCCTTAACTGACGGCCGTGCATCAGGTCTCCCCGTTCCGGAATATGTTTTGGTGAACTTCATTCAGAATCAGGAAACCACCCAGCATCATGCCCGATCTTTCGTTGCGCTTCTGTTACACCGAGCCAAAAAGTTAATGGCCCAATTGGTCCCGGAACAAAGTACTCCCACTACCCAGCGAAAGATTTTCGAAGTCGAGGACCCCAACTCATACCACGAGCCCGCATTATCCGACCAAGCTACTCTTTGGTCTCTGTGGGAAATCTTGGCGGCGGACCCCAGCCTCTCTT
>Ga0051981_10001153_pt1 | contig 12901 bp, 5 predicted proteins | sample CryGey13umfilter_3_FD_59644 | JGI IMG/M metagenome (GOLD analysis project Ga0051981, IMG submission 59644) | Groundwater microbial communities from aquifer in Utah, USA - Crystal Geyser 4/10/14 3 um filter | ecosystem: Environmental > Aquatic > Deep subsurface > Groundwater | place: USA: Utah... | reverse complement strand
TGTCTGGTCGGACCGACTCAGCATCCAACATAGCAGCTTGAGGCGGCCCGTTAAAAGAGTATGACAAGAGAGTTGGCTGAATCATGACCAAGGAATTGGTCGTATTCTCCCGCGTCAAAATATAACGGTAGTATGCCGCCTCATCAGGACTCGAATTAAAGACTTGGAGAAATTGGGAACGACGCAAGTGGAACATGAATTGTGGATAGAGACTAAATTCAGGCGACAAGCGGAACGACTGTGGATTGTCAGGTTCGTACTCGGCAAATTTAGCACAAAGACGAATGAGACTCCTGTCAACCCATCGTAAGACATCACCAACCTCATCCGTTTCCGTCTGTGCGACGGCCATTCGAGCCGTCAGGACAGCAGCAGCTTCTTGATCAAAGGACATACGGACCGGCGAATTGATCATGGCCTGTCTTTCGGCTCGAGGGTCGTCTTTGGGTAGCTGCGGTGCATTGTACCAGGGTCCCACAAGTGTCGTGGCACGCACGCGCGTTTTCCCGTTGGCGTGCAAATAACGGGTCAGGAATTGGATACAACGCCGTTTTCCATCAGGAACATTCCCCGTGTTGGATATATCAAAGTAAATTGCCACGGTAGTCGTTGGGTCAGTCCCACCGAGAGACCAGGCATTGGTCCCTCCCACGCCAACAGTGATCTCCGAGACGTTTGATCCAGCCTTGTTAAGGGACTTGACGGAACCAATTGCCCCTGAAATCTTGAATTCACGAGAGGTCAGAACTTCCAAAGAAGTACTGAAAGCCATAGATAGCTGACCCCCATCTTGAGGAATGTCGTCGGGAAACCGATTAAAGACGCGGCGAAGAGATTCTTTAAAAACTGACTGTCCGAAGGAATCACCCAGAACCATGAGACCGCCAGTAGCTTCCACCAATTCCTTCATCTCCAACAATCCGACCTGATCCAAACTACACGCAAAAATATCCACAACGTGATACGGCGCAGACGTAGTAGACGTCTTGTCGTGTTTCTTCTTCTTCTTATCGTCGGGGACTCCCACTTGAGAAGGATTGGCCAATTTGGCGTAGAATTCACAAGCCGGCTTGTGCAAGGATTCTGCGTTTTTCGCCAAGTCAGCTCGACTGCGGATGTCTTCGTCCTTGAGACGACTCACAATGGCCCCAGGTCCACTTGTACAAGGACCCGTCGTAAAGAGCATGATACGTGCACCTCGACGAGGGATAGCAAGATGCAAGAGCGACGTTGCCACCGAAAGTGCACAACCGGTAGCACGAGCGGGTCGCTTATCCGAAGGGACGGGCCAAGGATCCTTGCGCAAGTCATCCAAAATACTTTCCAGGACATACGAACATTCCGAAACAGGTAACAGGAAGCGTTGCAAGACTTCTTGTCCGACGCCACCACCAGCGTTGGGGGGCTGACCTCCCTGTCCGGGTTGCGGCGGGGTGGGACGGTGACAGCCCAACAACTCCGCCACGCGACCCGGACCGTACTCACGATTACCACGGAAAATATACGACTTGGCAATTGCTTCACAGGCTAGTTCATATACAGAGACATTTGTTCCGTATGAAATCAACCCCACCAAAGCATCCGGAGGCAATAAATGCAATGCCTGTTGGAGCGAATCCGCCAATTCGGCTAGCTCTTCCTTGACGGCTCCTCCTCCACAGGTGTCCACGACAAACAAAAAGCAAGGTGGACCCGCCGGAGGGACCGTATGCAATTCATATTCACAAGTCGCGTACTGTGGAATGAGTTCCGCAGGTAGATTGGTTTCCGTGATAGCCTCGGCATAATGGGGAGGAAACTGATTTCTCGTCAAGCAAAACGGGCAAGACCAAAGCTTGGAACGAAAGTCGACTTGACAGTAAGGATTCAAGACAGCATGACAAGACGAACAACGAATCGGATCATAGGGCAAAGCTTCCGGTGGAGCACACTGAGGAGGCAACTTTTTCAAAGGCGTGTAGAGAGCACCAAAGGGAGCCACCGAGCGCGTGGCCTCCAAACGGTGACTTGGCCAGCAATGAAAGGACAAGCGCGTCCCGCTCATCTCTTCGGACGCTGTCACGTCCCAAGCACCTTCCATGGTTTAAAAGAATACAAGGAGGATTACTGTTTGGTGTGCGGGGATAGGATACTTGTTCACAACAACAGCAATGATATGACCGGTGCGCTGGGTAACCTTTTGTTGTTGAATGACGGCCGTTGCCAACCAACAAAGACGCAATTGGGGCTCTCGCTTTTCTCCGATTTCCGAATCCTAAGATTTCGAACGCAGGCCAGATACCTATCCTGAAAAAATAAAATGAAAATGACCAAAAACGAAACCCCGGAGATGAGGGTCTGTTAGTGTCAGTGAAAACAGTTTCCTTGCTTACAATAGTTACAACTCAAAATCTTATCCTCCACGTGGAATCAAATTTGAAATCTGACCATAGCACAAAACCGTGCCCCCCGCGCGCGCGCGGTTTCAGACGTGCAGTAGAACAAGACTGACGTCGTCGTGCACGATAGGTGAAATAATAATAACCAACGAAAACAACGCCTATCGTGGATGAAAGCCTCATAATCTTTACGAACATCAAAATCGAAAGACGACGAAAAACCAAAACAAACAAACGACCAAACAAACAAACAATGAGTGGTAAGTAATCCCGACAATGAACTTTCGTTTGTGCTTGGCGATACATCATGGAAAATGCCACGGTAGTTTGCCTCGGAGCGTGAAAACGCGAACGTGTCGGTCGTACTAAGTGGCCTTGATCGCGCAAATGACACAATCATGGTGCGGGTTTGGGCGACATCACAAGTTCTGATGAGTCTTTATAATGCTTTTACGACAATCCTTTTACGACCATTATCTAACACTGATTCATCTCTCTTCTTTGATGTAAACACAGTAACTGGAGAATCTGTTGGAATCGACTTGGGTACCACGTACTCGTGCGTCGGTGTGTGGCAGAATGATCGTGTGGAAATCATCGCCAACGATCAGGGTAACCGTACTACCCCATCTTATGTGGCCTTCACGGATACGGAGCGTTTGATCGGAGACGCCGCCAAATCTCAGGCCGCCATGAATGCATCGAACACTGTTTTCGACGCCAAACGTTTGATCGGACGCAAGTTCAGTGATCCCTCCGTGCAAGCGGATATGAAACACTGGCCTTTCAAAGTCAAGTCTGGACCTGGTGGAACCCCCATCATCGAAGTTGAATACAAGGGAGAGACCAAGGAGTTCAAAGCAGAGGAAATTTCTTCCATGGTGTTATCCAAGATGAAAGAAATCGCCGAGGCTTACCTCGCCAAGGAAGTGAAGAACGCGGTCGTCACTGTACCTGCATACTTTAACGACTCGCAACGCCAGGCGACGAAGGACGCTGGTGCCATCGCTGGCTTAAATGTCCTCCGTATCATCAACGAACCCACTGCGGCCGCCATTGCGTACGGTCTGGATCAAAAGGGTACGGAAAAGAATGTTCTCATCTTCGACCTCGGTGGAGGAACTTTCGACGTGTCCTTGTTGACGATCGAAGAAGGTATCTTCGAAGTTAAGGCGACTGCAGGGGACACACACTTGGGAGGCGAAGACTTTGACAACCGTATGGTGGACTATTTCTTGCAGGAGTTTAAACGCCGACACCGTAAAGACATGTCTGAGAACCAGCGTGCTCTTCGCCGATTGAGAACCGCTTGTGAACGTGCCAAACGTACTCTGTCTTCGTCCACGCAAGCACATATTGAGATCGATTCCTTGTTCGAAGGTATCGATTTCAACTCCACCATTACACGAGCGCGTTTCGAGGATTTGTGTATGGACTACTTCAAGAAGTGCATGGAGCCATGTGAGAAGGTTCTCCGCGACGCCAAGATCTCCAAGAATCAAGTTGACGAAGTCGTACTAGTCGGTGGTTCGACGCGTATTCCCAAGATCCAGAGCCTGTTGTCGGAGTTTTTCAATGGCAAAGAACCGTGCAAGTCGATTAACCCCGACGAGGCTGTCGCCTATGGTGCTACCGTCCAGGCCGCCATCCTCTCGGGTGCGGACAAGTCTGAAAAACTTTCGGAGCTATTACTCCTAGACGTGACTCCATTGTCTCTTGGTTTGGAGACGGCTGGAGGTGTCATGACGACGCTCATCAAGCGTAACACGACGGTTCCTGCTAAGAAGACACAAACGTTCTCAACCTACGCTGATAACCAGCCTGGTGTGTTGATCCAAGTCTTCGAGGGCGAACGTTCCATGACCAAGGATAACAACTTGCTTGGAAAGTTTAATCTCGATGGAATCCCGCCCATGCCTCGAGGTCAGCCACAAATTGACGTTACATTCGACATTGATGCCAACGGTATTTTGAATGTTTCCGCCATTGAAAAATCGACAGGGAAAGAAAACAAGATCACCATTACCAACGATAAGGGCCGCCTATCTCAAGAAGAGATCGAACGTATGGTATCGGAAGCTGAAAAGTACAAGGCCGAGGACGATGCCAATAAAAACCGAATTGAGGCAAAGAATGGTTTGGAGAACTATTGCTACTCTTTGAAATCTTCGGTTGGATCCGATGAAGTGAAGGACAAGATCCCAGACGATGATAAGAAGGCTTTGGAGAGCGCCATTGAGGAAACCATCAAGTGGCTCGACAGTAATCCCACGGCCGAAAAGGAAGAGTATGAAGAGAAACAGAAGTCGCTGGAAGGTATTGCCATGCCCATTTTGCAGAAGATGGCCGGAGGCGCTGGAGGAATGCCGACCGGAGGAATGCCCGATATGGGCGCTGCACCTTCAGGAGGAGGCGCGGATGCTGGCCCTACAATTGAAGAGATTGATTAAGTTCCGTACAAATAGGAAGTACACTTTTTAGTTCGCAGTGGACCTTTCATACAACTATTAACCACATAGTTCGCCGTCGGCTGACATAGGAGTGCCACGGCCAACTTTTTTCTTCTTTTCTTACAGTTACTTTACTCCTAGCTAACAAGTCATCGAGACAGTGTTCGCTGATTGTAGTTGCGTGTTTGCTTCTCGACTCATCATCATTAACTCTTTGCTGGGGTCCCGCCATTTCAAGTCCAACAGTGTGACAACTTTGTCAACATTCAACGCGTCCGAAAGCATATCGTGTCTGAAAGCAGTTCTTGAAATGCTTACATCACCGAAGAATACTGGATAACAATTGTAGGTTGCAATTGTCTGGTCTGATCTTTCACTCGTCTAGAACCATTTCAATTCCAAACAAACGATAGCAACCGTTCCTGGTTGAATAGTCATTTGCAGCTTTGTTTTGTTGTGTTTACACTTTTAGTGTGAAAGTGGGATTTTGTGAAGGAAAGTATCGTCCCACCTCCCCTGAAAAATAAAGATTGGGCTGACTCCTTAGACAGAAACCAAAGGACTTGTTTACATTTCCGTAGTAGAGTATGGTCGAGAAATGATGAGAACGTCGAACACACCTAAGATGGTGACAAGTTATCGAACGAACACTCTTCGTTGTATTCTGTCTCGGTAATTTCTTTTTGTGGAGTGGTCGAATGATCCTCTGGAATGTGCGAATCTTCATCTGGCTGAGGTGATTCGTTGTTCGTGCGATTGCTATCCGAGTGCACGCCGCCGTTGGTGCCGGTCGGAGTATTCGACATGGCCGCGCTGGTCTTGTAGTTAGAAAGACGTGGACGACCGAAGGACAATTCTGCGGCTGTGCTGGAAATGGACTTTCCCGTCATTGCAGTGTATAGCTGTGATTTCAGTTTGGAACAAGAATATACATGAGATGGATGACTACTATCTTCCACAAACAGCAGCAGAGTTGACCATACCTTGGGTAAAAAATAAACTAAGAGTGACACTGTTGTATCCATTCCTCTGATCAAAGTCCTGTATCCAAATAAAATCTGAGGCGAAAGGGAAGACTGGAGAAACATCGTCATCAGTTGAAGAATGGCAAAGACAAATCTGGAATATATCATGAAAGCGAGCGTGTGAGTTTCGTTGAACTCTTGACGAACGTCCAAGCTTTGAAATGCTAAAACCGAAGCAACCAGCAAAAGGACGCAGTACCACCCGATCTCGAAGTAATTCCAGGCAGGAGTATTCGAATCACAGTAAATACTCTGTTCAACGATTGTGTCTCCAGCATCATTTATGTTTGTGGTCAGATACAGTTGCGTTCGACCGGTCATCGGATCCAAGGCAGTGCGCAAGCTCAAGTACACAACAGCACAAGCCAAGACAGCACCGACCCTCCAGTATAGTCTTGCTCGGCTCATTTTCACGCGGCGACAACTTTTCGCAGCTTGGTGCAGTCGGTTGATTGCCGCAATCTTAACAATAAGTGGTACAATTGAAAGGTTATAACCAAGTACCAGGAGCCAGTTTCCCGTAGTACAAGACCAAGCCGAGGGGTCCCATACTGCCGCAATGCATGTTCCCGCCGAGCTAAGAATGAATCCAACCAATACCATTTTAAGAAAAGTTATTTGCGCAACCTGGATGGCCGGCTTCTCCCTGTATTTAGCCACGAGAAACGTCGTAACTACAACTGAAAGAGCAGCCACGCATGACACAAAAAGTGAAAAGTCCCAAACCAGAGACCAGTCTCTGTGTTCTTGGCGTCGAGGAAAAGTCTTCGGAACGAACAACCTCAGAAAATCGATATTTTCGGCTGCCCAGCGGCATGTTGCCTGAAGTGCAAGATACACCAAGGTGTGAGTTGTGGTCATTCTCATACACATATGCAAGTCTCCGGAGACACTTACCTCACGAGAATCAAAATTAGCCTCGTCGATACCCCGAGAATACCAATAATCCAGGATGTCACCAAGTTGAAGCTCGGACAACGTGAGACTCTTAATGGCTTCGTATGCTGGACTCCGTTCTCCTTCAATTCGCGACGCCTCCAGTTCTGCCAGAGCGCTCGACAATACTTTTTGCAAAGAATGCGATTCGCCATCGCACGACCCTAGTTCGTCACCCACTCTATCAATGTAGTCTTCCGAACAACGCTCTTCGGGGCTTGGTCGATTCGCGACACATTCCTGTCTGGGTGGACGAAGTTGCACATGTAGAAGTTCCGCTTCTTGTCCAAGGAAGCGCTGGTAAAGACCTTCAGGTTTCCACCAAAACAGAAGTACAGGGCTCCGAGTTGCATTTGCCGCAAAATATATTTGTGTTATTTCACCATAAGTATAAACATTGTTAGCTCCCACATTTCCACTCGACTTAACGTTAATGTCGTGGTAAAAGGCCTGTGATTCTACAAAGGTGGACCACTCACACGGTACATCGGTGATGTGACCTGTACAAACTTCTCCGAGTAATCTGCTGGAGCAGTTGTATAAGTTATCCGCTGTCATCCGGAAATGGCCTTTGTACAGTCCAGGAACGTAAAATTTATCATTTTCTTCTTGTGTGATGGGAGCCCGGCGGGCAATTTCATCTGGCGTGGCACATTCCAGCGGCGATACATCTTGACAATAGTCTTTCCAGCGTGTGGGTCGTCCAAAAGTCATAGCCACCTTCTCTCGGTTCTCTACGCTTCGGATACCAAGGTATTCCAAAAGAGAAGAATCCTCTTCTGCCAAATAACGAGGAATGAACCATCCTAGTTTTCCCACCGCGCCACTGCCCACGGGTTGTTCGATGATCCCCTCTGTAGCAGCCATTTCCCGGATCAATTGAAACTGTCCATTCCAAACTTCGGGAAGCACGTGGGCACATGGTTCGCTGGTCAATCGACAGTCTCTAACCTTATACGCGGTACGCAACGCATCGTAATCATATCCCATTGTTCAATACTGGAAAGCGTTGTTTGGATCGTAAAAGTTCGCTTTACGCTTGGTAGACGATGTTTCAATGGTGGTGGGGACGTTCAAAAGTTCAGATAGCAATATCTGCATCACCCAGGCGGACAAGAGCGAGGTTTCCCAATTCTGAGCCGAGATCCTAATCTCGGGATAGTCGAATTCGGAAGGAGTGCATATGACATTCGGATCTTCCGGATTGTCATCGGAGTTACAGGTTCGCAGAACATGCTGAAATTCTTCCAAGTGCTCCCGTAGACAACCGGATCGATATGGGTTAGTACAAATGCCCTGTTCATTGCACTTGGACCCAGGACGCAAACTCGATTCACAAACGGAGTCATCCCCAGGTCTGCATGCAACGTGTCCATGGATAGGACGGGTCAGTAGACTCAAGAGCGCAAATCTGCACAAAAGCCGAAGGACGCAGCTATTGTTTTGTAACCAATTACCACTGAGCGACATCCTCATGTTGGCCTCTGTTGTTGTTGTTGTTGTTGATGTTGTTGTTGTTGTTCTTGCCATTGTTCTCAAACGAAGGGGCAAGAATCGCAATACTTCTTCCGCTTGTCTGTCGTAGCAGAATTCAGCAGTTCCAATCGCACGGACGGGTAAGCCTGCGAGATATGATGTGGTACGAATGACATATGATACGCTAGTGCGATTGCCTGTTCGTCCGCCGACGATTGTGATTCGGTGTGCCCTTCTCTCTCTTATTATCTTGGTATACGTAGTACAATTACTCAATTTTCGTACTGTGAGGAAAGGCGCGAATATTTTCGAAAAAGATTCACACTATCTTTTCCATATTAAATAAGGGAACCTTTATCACACAAGACGAAATGTCCAGTTGTATGAAATTTAGTACTTTGTAAAAATTCTTTCTGTGTCACTCGGGAACGAAGATTTCTCAGAATTTGTCCTAGTACCGGATCTGTGGCATATTTAATACCGGGGACGCATCCGGTTATGTGCGCTTATTCTATATTTTGTCAAAAACTAAGATTTTTTCGTATTTTTGTGAAAAATATTCTTGATTTTTAGTCAATAATAATGTGTTTTTAATAAATTTCTTGTAAAATTTCCGTTAAAATTATTTTTCGCCAAATCGAGAATAAGCGCACAAAACCGGATATGTCCCGGGTAATCATACAATGGTCATGTTGAAACTTACTGTTAAACTCAGCGGTGGAATTGTGGAGGCAAAAAATATCCGAATAATTTTTACAATCTGATTGGAATTAGGCTCTCTTGTACATTAGTGAATCATCTTTTTCCGTACTTTCGTGCGACGCCCGGAGTTTAAAGATCGTGAGCACAAGCATAAAATCGATTAATCCTAGCATTTGTATATATTGTGGATGACAGAGAAGCGGAGAGAATCCCAGCAACTTCAGGTGTTCACATCGGCAAGGCACAAGGTTGCATTCAACGGAATATGCCATGTCCGCTTTAAGAAGCTTATTATTGAGTTCATTCTACTCCGGGTAATATGACTTGTAACACATAACAGATCTTCATCCAATGTGATGCTTCTGTTCATGACGAGACGGAAAGATACAGTGACTTTGACGACGCGCCGCTTCGACTAGCAATAAAAATGAGAAAAGATAGGCACGCGATGCTCGAAGCTGTCAAACTGTTATATTTTGACGTAGTTTTCCTCGTACTGTAGGTGAACCCGCGACAATGTTGCTTACGGAATCTGTGGCCTGGCGAATGGCGAATGAACATTAGGTAGGACTGCATAATATATCATTGCTATTTCAGCCTTTTAAAAATAAAGATTGTCTCCACTGACGTGTTCCCGCGCATGATTCTAATCTCGTCGTCAAGGTATGTGACATCTAACAAATTCATCGGACCCAAACTCTTCCAGTGGTCCGCCCGTGTCGATGTGGGGCCGTATGTAACCCGGTTGGGCTCCACCGACAAGACAATTGAAGGTTCGCCCGTGAAGAGCGAAGTACTTTTTCGTAGGTCCCAATTTCCGTCGATTTTTACGTAAAAAGAAGAAGCGGATGGATTGACTTCGATGAACTCTCTATACTCTACGTCTGACATGACAGCAGTAGTCTTGAATGTCTGCTTGAGACCGCCGAACTTGCCGTTGGGGAAACTTCCGCCAATACCACTCAGGCCTTTGTTAAATTTCATAGCAGAGGAACTAGAGTACAGCATTTCCCATTCTCCTGACAGGTCAGACGGTTCAATATTCCCTTCCCTTGACCGCACAAGATTTGTCTTTTCTTTTTCAATTTCGGTCACTAAGTCAAGGATAAGCTTCTCCTCTTTTTCCGTACTTTCAAGACCACACGGCAGGCGTTCTTCGTCGTTGTTCATAACATTCAGGGCACGCAACAAATCTTCTTTGAAAGACGACGATCCGACTGTATCGTCTTCGCTACGTTGGCCTTCTCCATCGTCCTCTTCGAAGAGATCATCGATAGCCTGATAAAAGGCCGTAAATCCTGCACGGTCAAGAGCGCCATCTACTTTCGAAACTTCTAGAGCATTTTCAAAGATCTCGTCCACTTCAGTCGGTGATATTTCCTCGTCGGTGATCATCTCCTGGAGCTCACCCCACCGCTTCAGTTGTTTCACACCAACGACACCGTCGCGCGACTTGAGCAACTCGAATAGTTCCTCTAGTTCTACTTCACCTTCTACTACGTCAAGAGGTTTACTCGGCTCTCTCGCCACAACGGACTCTTCGACTTCATCTGCCAATTCATCAATGACTTCGTCTAGATCCTCGCTATCGTATTCAAACAAATTATCCAACAGATCGTTAAACTTCAAAAAGGACGCCTGGTCCATGGTGGTTGATTTGCAGGAATCCTCCCAGAGCTGGTCGAATTCATCTTCGCCAAGCATATTATCGGCAATGAGTGTTTCAATTTCGTCCCATGTTTTTAATCGGGCCTTTGTCAGCTTCCCGTCCTCGGCAATCGTTGCAAATACCTCGACGAGTTCTGATTCTTCTTCGTCTAGTGAAGACTCGTTGGGTACCGAACTCGTGGAAGGTGCAGGCGCCGCCTGGTCAACATCCTCATCTTCGCTCTCAAACAAATCATCAATGGTCCGGTAGACTAGATAGACACTTGATTAGTTACAAGGTTTAAAAAAGGCTGTCCTTTCAGTCACTTCTATTCACTTACTTTGTACAAACGAATCCACGTCTATTCTGTCTTCCTTGACGTCAGGGAACTTTGGCGCACTTTCCCATATCTCAGTGAGCTCTTCGGGTAGGATGTCTCCATCTTTCTGTAAAGGAAAAGGCCGTAATGAATGAGACAATGTTCATGAATATAGAAAAAAAAATTAATTCAAACTAGCACATGTTTCTCAGTAAATTGGATAAAGGTTTCCTGCATAATGGCGGAGTAATTCTAGAGCAAATTTGATCCTCATCGAAACGAGCACTTGCTGAAATAGTGTCGATTCTCCAATTGCAGTATACTTACCAGTAACTGCGAAATAGCAGGTACTCGCATAACGTCGGCTTTTGTCATGAGACCGTCCTTGTCGGAGTACTGGTCGAAAACTTTCTGAAGCAGCTCCACGTCGTTAGCGTCGAGCACTTGGTCATCCGTCGATGTAAACAATGAAGTGTCGACGTTCCGTGGGTACAATATACCCATCGGCCTGCAGGTTGATAAAGTCGGTGGAGGCCGAACCAAGCTGGGTGCAAATGCCGATGCCGACCATTCTTGTGTTAAGATAACGGTGTCCGTGAGCAGTGATAGAACGAACAAATTGAAACGCATCGTTTTTATATTGCACAGCTTTACTTGTTTCGTTGTGTAGATGAAGAGAGGCCAGTAAGCTGCTTGCACTAGTTCAAATGAATGGGTGGTGATGGGTTGGAGGTTGGAGTTGTCTAGTTTCAGTGGAATCCTTCGTGGAATGCAAGGTGGTCTCCTTTCTGTTGTCGCGTTCGCGATATCTTCTGCTGACAAAGTTTCATCATGCGGTGGGTCGGACAGAGATGGGGAAACCGATACACCATAACGCACCACAAAATAATAAAATGTCGTAGCGTAGCGTAGTAGATTCGTGTTCGGTTGGGTTTCGTTTTTTGCGCTGTTCAACGTGACGTCACAATTTTGTTCCACTCGGAGCTTGTTAGGCGACTTACATTACTGTTAGTCCGCCACCCGTTTTTGTTTGCGATTCTCACTGCACCTCCATTCAAAAACATGAGCGCTCACAGCACACGTGGTTAAGGAACAGAGTCGCATCCGTTCCAAACTGCCATGATGGCATCACCCCCACTTGTCAAATCAACCTAGGTAGGTACCCTTTTTTTAAAAAATGTATACCATAGACTTCGACAATATCGGGCGGCAACAACCACATGTCTAGACAGCACGAGCTGTCGCATCAAGTACCCTACTACGATCCCGATACTTAGTGGTACGATGGGATTTACCCTTCGGTACACGACCTGCACGGGGACTCGCGTTGATGTCTCCGTGCAAATGATTTGTACTGCGCCATGATCTGACAGTTCTGAAACGTCCGGCTCGAGGGGGACCAAATCAAATCGTACTCGATCACTAAGCAGCTGTACCTCGGTATTTTCTAGCAAATCATCCAGAACACCAAGTACCAGACAGTATACGGTAACATGCATTTGTGTAATGAATTCGTTGCTCATGGAGTGAAACCACCGCCGGAACCATCCACATTTTTGTGTTTCCATGGTTTCGTTGGCCATTCGACGTGCTACATCCTTGATTTGCACCATATCGATACTGGCAAGGCCTCCCGACGACGATGCACCAACTCCCATACCAGCCACACGTTGGAGTGCTGACTCTTGTACAGCATCTCTCGTGGAGGGTTCTAAGTGTATACGAATGTCATGACCACAGATCGTGATTCGAAAGGAAACGGCTAGTAAATCCAATACCCGAAAGATAATTTTTAGACAATTGGCATACAAAGCCCTTTCGATGACATCAGGAATTAATGGTTGATTGACAAATTTGTTTTGAAGTAGCTTATCTGCTACTTTCTCTAGCACCTGTCGTGAAGAACACAATCATGTAGATATAGTATTAGTGCGTGTGTGCGTACATCGGGAGAAGAGTGGATGAAA
>Ga0051981_10001150_pt1 | contig 12910 bp, 8 predicted proteins | sample CryGey13umfilter_3_FD_59644 | JGI IMG/M metagenome (GOLD analysis project Ga0051981, IMG submission 59644) | Groundwater microbial communities from aquifer in Utah, USA - Crystal Geyser 4/10/14 3 um filter | ecosystem: Environmental > Aquatic > Deep subsurface > Groundwater | place: USA: Utah... | reverse complement strand
AAGGTACTCTCGCCAGCAAACGATGGCCGCCATGAGTGATGCAGGCTATCGCGGAGAGCACGACTCGATGGCAAGCGAGGATGATCTTACGAAAGAGAAGAATAGCGTAGCACATCGAGCACAGATTTCTGCAACTGCGACTGTTGGTGGTTCAGATCTCTCAGTTGAACACAGCGTGCGCCATGAGACAGTTCCGGTTGCTGTACCTACTCTCAGGCATTCTTACCATCAAGTTCCTATCGGTGGTTTCCATTCACGCCTTGGTAGAGATATACTTCATTTTGTTGATTCTATCAATGCGCAGCTACAGAAGCAAGATACGCGGAGAGCCAAAGCTGTTGAAAGGACGACAAGACTCGTGACGGCGGTTTGGCCTCGTGCTCAAGTCAAGGTATATGGATCCCACGTCACGGGGCTCTGCCTTCCATCCTCGGACGTAGACTTTGTTATTTGTCTCCCAGCAGTCCACAAGAGTCCGGCTTCTGTTGCACCTGGTGCCCTGGAAGGCCGAAACGCCATAAACGAAACATCTCAAAAGCTCTTGGCACGCAAACTCAAAAGCGAATCTTGGATTGACACTCGCTCAATGATGCTCATAGACAGAACAGTTGTTCCTGTCATCAAGGTATCCACAAAGGATACAAAGGCACGGAGTGTACATCTTGACATTACATTTGATAGTCCAAATCATCATGGGGTCGAAGCTGTTGACATGGTCTTAGAGTGAGTTTTGCGAATCTATGTTTTCTTTTCGCACGAGCGCTTTTGTACTAACGGCCTGCTTCTTTCAGTATCATACAGGAATTACCGATGATACGTCCGCTTGTTCTAGTGTTGAAAAGATTCTTGGATGATAAGAACCTGTTGTCTGCCTACAAGGGTGGACTTTCGTCGTATTGCCTGTTTCTCATGACAGCGAGATACTTACAAGAACAATCCTCTTCATGGGGAGATTGTGGATCCCTCCTCATGGGGTTTCTTGATTTCTACGGTAACCACGTATGTTTTTGATCTTTGCAGAAGGGCGTGAATGTGATGCACTCATTGTTTCTTACTGCTGTTACAGTTCAATGCGAGGACTACCGGGATAAGCGTGCGCAATCGACTGTATTTTGTGCGACCAAATTATTCCCCGGTGATGCAGGCACAGCCCATCTGGGCACCTCAGATAATACCGCATCATCAGATGCATTCTTTGCCAAACGGCAATGATAAAGGATTCGCTAGACGCAATAGTTTCAATGACAAAGGAGGCATCGACGGCGTCCGAGGCACAACAACAACTGTAGACAAGAACGAGAGGTTTCCTACTGTGGGTTTCCAACCAATCACAACTGATATGGATCCCAACCAATTCAATCATGGAATGCCATGTACGTTTGAATTTGACCCACTTTTCGTGGAGGATCCACTTTCTCCCGGCAACAATGTTGGTAGAAACGCTTTCCGCTTCCCCCAAATCCAACGGAGTTTCAGCGACGCACACCGTGCATTACTCGCTGCTCTTGAATGGGATTTGGAATCAACCGAAGAGCTCCAAGACGGATCGGAATATCCCCTACTGAAAAGTCTGTTAAGAAGTGAAGATGTAGTGTGCGATCTTTAAAGTATACAGTAACGAATATTTGCTCGTGTTGGTTTGATCATTTTAGCTCGTTCACAAGTGCCTCAAACCCAGCCTTCGGGCCGTCCGTTTTCACGGATTTCTTCAATTGAGCTGTCTTTACCTTTTTCGATATCACATCTTTCATACCAACTTTGCAGAGGGCGACCAAGACGAATGCACCTCGGTTCGTGCCGGCGATGTGATGCAAATCGTTTTCGAAAACAGAGACGAATGCCTCTGCGAATACATTTTTCTTGGCATCGACATCTTCCATTATAAGCTGTTTGAGTGCCAAGTGCCCAAGAGGGTCCTCAAAAATATTCTTTTCTTTGTCGAAATCCTTGCAAGCCTGAATAATAGATTCAACGAGTGACGTAGGCTGTCCCAATGCAGTGTAAACGTGACGTAGAACAACCGCACCAGGTCGAGAGAGAAGTAAAGCTCCTGCATTATCCACACAAGTTTGTAATAGACTTTCTTTGATATGATCAAGTACCTGCGTTCGTCGGAGAGATGGTTCTTTCTTGCTGGTGGGTGTCTCCTTGCCATCGACTTCAACAATAGTTGGATTTTCGTCCCCGACAATCGATCGTTCGTAGGGGTCTAAGAATTTGCGTTCGGATGCGTCTGTGAGCTGCATCAAAAGAAACTTGGAACCTGTATCCGACAAACTTAGTTGCATTAACGGATGCAACTTTTCTTCTTGGTCGTCTTTCTCTACTTTGGGTGCCGTGACAAGTTCCTGTAAGATGTACTTGTTGACCGTGACCGTGTCGTCTGTAAGTTGTACCAAGCGAATGATTGCAAGGTAGGCATCTCTATGCAAAAGTCCTGAAAGAGCATATCCCTTGAGGGACTTGAGCAAGGCTTTTCGATCCTTGGGAGTGCTGTAGGTAGCCAACAAAGCCGCCGCCCTGGTACCCGTGCGACCAGCCAACAAGTGTACGGCATGATCCGAAGCGGTGGAGCATAAATTCTTGCGAATGTCGCTACCACTGGCGTTATCACAGTACTCTGCCATTAAGTCTTGAAAATAATGGAACCCGTACAGTGATTTTTCCATCCCCTTTTGCAACAATTTCAGTAAAAATTCCAAAGCCTTTTCCTTTTTGGCAGGATTTTCCTCGAGCAACTGGGTCAATGATTTGGGTGTAGCTTCGTCGCCAGCTACAAACAAACCAAAGTGAGGTCCGTACAACTCGTAACGTAAAACAGCGATTTTCTTGTCACCAAACATAGTCCACATACTCTCGACAATCCGCGAAGCTACGGCATGGACTACCAGCGTCGGAAAGTGTGTCCGAAAATTCTTTACCACAAGCTTGGTGGCCACCTCGTCCGTATGACAATACTTGATGAGTTTGAGGACGCAAAAGTGAGCGTATTGGCTTTTGGATAGTTCCACCAAGCTTCCAGGTGTTGCTGTCAACTCCTTTGCAATTTCTTGCCGTTCTTCCTTGGACCCAAACTGAATCGCTGCCTGCACCACTCTGGAAGCATCGTGCTGCAGAGCAATCTGATTGGCCTTTCCGCGAATCAAAGGCATGAGTTCATCCATTAACTTTCGATTGATTTCTGGAGTATTGTTCTTCTGACGAAGTTTGTTCCAGATTTCCTTGGCGGACACCACGATCTCGGCGTGACGACGAGTCGACTGACGCTCTTGTTTGAGCTGTCGTTTGTTAGTGGCGGCGGCTCCGGCACCATCGTTCTTGGTTTTTTTGGATTGCTGCTCGCTGGACTGTGGTTTGCGTTTATTCCCCGATATTGCCATGGTTCCTTCGTTCTTCTTGTTGATGTCGGTAAAAGTGTCAGTGTGGATACAAAGCTGTTGATAATCGTCAATGTATCGAAAAAAAATGAGAAACGGCGAAAAAAAAATGGGTGGCGGGGACTATCCACTGTTTCGGTTATCGAGTGCTATACGGGACTGAACTATTACCTCATTCTCGTGAATGACACTACATCTGCAGTCCCGCCGTGTGAGATCGGCCAAGAATCCCCTCGCTTCGCTCTACAGTCTTGTTTGGACGCAACAACAGCATTACTCCTCTATCAAAAACCCTGCGAGGACTGTCATCACACCATGGAAGGAGCAACTTCGACGCTTGCCGACAACTTGTTGGATGATCTGGATGATCTTTCGGATGCTGTAGAGGATCAAGATGACGAAGGCCAACCAAAAGAGCAGAAACGAGATGATAATGGTGACGAAGGAGATGATGATGATGATGATGATGATGCTGTGAACAAGAAAGCAAGTCCACCGCAGGCGGGTCTCACAAACGACCTCCCGCGTCTCCTACAGGACGCCTCGCTACGATCACACTTGACGGCGATACGTGCATGGGGCGTTCAGAATCCTTCCAACAGCAAAGAGGACGCTGAAAGGGAATATAAATTGATAGTCAAGTCGAATAAATGGTTAGCTCGACTCGGTGATGAATTGGTGTCCACACATGTAACGTTACGCCAAGTGTACGATGCAAAATTTCCCGAACTTGCCGATTTGTTACCCGATGCTCGACAATATCAACAAGCCGTCGAAGTCATTGGGAATGAAACTGACATGACAAAAGTCAATGATTCGTTGCATGAATTTTTGACGGCCAATCAGGTCATTACTCTCACAGTTGCCGGGTCTACCACGGCGGGCCGTTTGTTGACGGAAGCGGAATTACAACGATGCCAAGAATTGGCGCACTATATGAATCAAATTCATGAAACACAAAATGAACTCACCGACTTTGTGGCGTCCCGTATGCAAGATCTTGCCCCGGCGGTTTGTGCGCTGACAGGGCCGGAAGTTGCGGCCAAACTCATCGCCCTGGCGGGAGGTTTGGTGGAATTGAGTGTCATTCCAGCGTGCAATCTTCAAGTTATGGGACAGTCTAAACAAACGAGTACAAGTAGAGCTGGCTTTGGTAGCCAAGCGGCGCAACCGCACATGGGTCTTTTGATGCACGCGCCATTAGTGCAATCCGTGCCGCAAGGTGAAAGACGCAAGGTGCTCAAATGGCTGGCGGCCAAAGTTGCCCTGGCGGCGAGATGTGATGCGACGGCGGTTCAACAGAGACGACCTCGATCAGCCTTGCCGGGGGAACGCTTTCGGGAAGAATTACAAAAAAAGATACAGGTGTTGCAAACCCCGGATCAGGCACCAGTCCTCAAAGCACTACCCAAGTAAGTACACACTTCAGCATACAGATATGTAATTGTATGGCACGCTTTTAGCTTATTGCGTTGATGATCTTGTTTCTAATGTTGCGAACGTCTGGCCCTATAAGCAATTTCATTTGCCAGAGTCATAGGGTCGACGATCGCGTGTGCGTGTCAAACGCCGAGATCTACGGAATATAGATGCTAACTATGTATTTTGATCTTGTGTTAATTTCAGGCCTGATTTAAAGGTCCGAAAGCGTCGTGGTGGAAAGCGTATTCGTCGGCTGAAGGAGCGTTTTGAAGAGACGGCCATGATGAAGCAAGCCAATACGCGTGCTTTTTCGGTCCAAGCCGGAGACTACGACGACGATGCAATGGGATTGACCCGTGGGTTGTTGGACACGGAAGATGCGACACTGGGTGGCAATGTGCGCCGTCAAACGGAGAAGCGCAAAATGAGACAAGCCAATACCAAGGCATCTCGGAAGAAGGCTGCTCAGATGGATGCCGCCGTCAAACGTCACCAGCAGTCCAATGGTCTCGCGAGTACAGTCACGTTCACTCCCATGCAGGGAATGGAACTTGTCAACCCAGATGCGCAAAAAGACCGCGTTCGACAGGCAAACCAGAAATGGTTTACTGAAAATGCAGGATTCAAATCTGCTCTCCCGAAAAAGTAGCCGTCTATTCGTGAATTTACTAGGTGTATCAGTCCTTAGATTTCATAGTTCTGAAATGTTCAGAATGATCTGCGGCGAGCGCGTGGGCCCTCAGTCATATTTATTTTATTATGATTCAAATGTAGTCTTCTTGGGATCTGACGTACGGTAACTTCAGTTAGTCGTGTAATCCTGAAAAACTTGATACCGGTAGTAGAAACGCGAAGTGAAGAAGTATAAGTACAGAATTGAACTATTCCTTTAATCTTGATCCAGACTTCGGTCCCATCGACCTCCCCGTAGCAACTTTTGATTGCGCTTGTCTCGAAGTCGGCGCATTTTGAAATCTTGCATAGCTTTCGTTACCGTCAAGTGTCCATCTACTGTCAAGGGACGTACGCGTCTGCCATCCGCTGAAACGACTCGTCCACCCAAAGCATTTCGACTCCAGCTTACAGGGATGATTCTGACGCCCTCCACAATTTCACTGGGTGTGATGACTAGAGTCTGGTACTGATCTGGCGTTGTAACCTCCATAAATTGTTTGAGTAAAACATCATCCACCATGCCACCTTGACAAGCTAAACGGAAAACCTGATCCACAATCTTGGAACGACTTGCTTCCTTTTTAACAAGTTCCTTTGCTGCTTGTAATAGGTACGTGTAAGTAGACTGATTGGGAACGACACCGCACTCGGACCGAAAGCGCTCCACGGCTTGCAGAGCCTCGCGAAGAATGGATACACCTTCTTCGCTCGCCACCGGCTGCGGTGTTGTAGCACAAACGTGGACAAAACTGTTCAACACTTCCACAGCAGCTTTTCGGGCCGAGTAATGAACATCACTTCGTAAAATGTAATCTTTGCAGCGCAGTAAAATGGTTTTTGCCAGCGGAATACGATCCCGGGACGGGATGGTCCGATACACATCCACAACGAATCGATACGAGTCAGGGTTGGGTGCTGCCTGGTGAGCTCCTTTGACAAGACTTTCTTCCATTTCTTTCAGCAAAGTTTCGGCCAACGCGGCACGTTGCGAGTGCTCGCTGACCTGGATACTTTCCAACACATAATTGAGCGCCTTGGTTGTGACGCCCTTTGTCCCATCGACTGTACTGCGCAGGTGAGCACTGCGCAGGTCGGCCAGCAAGGCATTGATGCGACGAAGACACGCTTGTCGGTCATCGGGAACTTCTGGGTGTAACGCGCAATTCTTCCACACGCAAATGGCAGACTCAAAACATGCCCTGTCGGGAATGATTAGTTCTTCCCTCATGGCAGACAAAAGAACATCCACGAGCCTGTGTCCCAGATCAGGTTGATTGGGGCGATTCGTCGCTGTCAGTAAGAGTGATCTGTAAACACTCAGAGAGGGTCTAACAGTTGTAATTCCTTCGTCGATGGAATTTTTCCACAGCGTCCAGAGCGATAACGCTTTCGTAGGAGCCATCTTGTCTTCAGCACGTATCCACGCATCGAAGACTATTTCATAATCTTCTAGGGAGGGCTCCATCTCATCATCCGTATCATTACTGTGATAACGCAGTCGCTTCATCAGGTGACCCGTGGCTGTAAACGCCGCCCGAGGATCGCGACTCCAAGCCCAAGCTCGGATAATCCAATGGAAAGCCTTAGGTGACCATGCGGAAGGTGAAATCCGCTGAAATACCTTTTCAGCTTGCACTCCTCGCAAATGTTCATTGCTGCAGGCCCACGTTTGTAAGACGGCCTCATAATAGGGAAGAGGTAAATCCTTCGACGAATGTCGTTCTAGCTGTTGCAGGAGAAACTGTGCCCGTTGGGGTATACCTCGGCTCATGCGTTGCAGATTGTGATCCTGTTTCGTTTGAGCATCAAATCGAAACCCATGACAAGCTCTCGCCCACGCTTGCAGCACTTCTAACGATGCTGTGAAAATCATCGTACTTTCCAGTGGTGGAACATCGTCCAGAGCTTCCTTGACTAGCTCATCGGTATTATTTTCTCCCTTCGGAGGAATAGACAAGGCGTACAAGCTGAATCGCTCATCTAAATCTTCCAAAATCATGTGTGCCTGCGAGGCTGCTTCAATCAGTGACGCAGTATCTAAGGACTCGTCTTTTGTTCTATCGATCCAGGCCTGTAGCAAATCTTCTCGAATATTCCTCCATTTCAAATCGTCCCGATCCAGAGAACGTGACGACGATTGCTGATGGCGGGCAGCCACCTTGAGCTCCTGATAGGGTTCCTTTGACTTTCGAACATCTCCATCATTCAGACAGTGCTGTATCCTTGTCCAGAATGTATCTAATTCGATCACGTTAGGATCATGTGAGAGTGACGCCAGACTCCGAACCGACCCCGAGGGGAGACGACGTGGACGAGGGATTTGAGTGATTTGTCCGACGGGTGGTATCTTCGGACGAGTCTTCGTTATTGCCGTCACACTTCGTCCCACATTAGACACTTGCTTCAGCAGAGAATGTGAACGTCTGATCATGTTAATAATCGAGCCTATGACTAATGGGAGTCTCCTCCTCTTCACTGTTACAGTCAGTCTGCGTTTGCGTTTTGGGAAGGGTCGAAGAGGTGGAAACGACATGCGACGGTAGATGAGAAAAGGGGGGAGACGCACGCCCCTACGACGCTGTGAGCGCCCATACGACGTTATCGTTTTGGTCGCATCTATGGAATTCGTGGATGCGACAACGCTGCGTGTATTGCCATCGGGAGTAAAAGTGTCGACGATTGACTGACAGACGGCGCTGTTCTCCAACCAAAAATCACGCTTTCTCACTTTATTTTTTTGAAAGAAGGCCGCGATCATCCACATTTTACAACAACCATGCTGGACGACGACGATCGCGAGAACGAACAAGTTAGAGTGAGCTTTCGGCTGGCAGCCGAGTGTGAAGATGAGAACCTTGAAGTTCCTTCGGATGTAATGGCTATTCCAAGTCATCTCGGTCGGAAAGGTCTCTCCACCTTAATTAACCACTTGCTGAATCGTCGTTTACCCAACGACGAGGAAGATGAGGACGAAGAGAATCATGAAGGAAAATTACCAGCTCTTCCTTTTGATTTTTTGGTAGGCGAAGGGAACAATAATCGTTTATTACGGACATCTGTCGAAAAGGAAGCTCGTCAGAACGGTATCTCTCTGGAAGATGCTGTGGTGGTTACTTATTTTCCAGCACAACAGGCACCGGAACCAAAAAGTAAAGAGCCGCCACTACCAGACTGGATATCGGGTCTTGCATTTACAGGCGATTTTTTGACGTTGGCGTCGTATGATGGGTCGCTACGATTGTACGAAGCAGCAAAAGGAGGCTCTCTCCGTTCTAGCACGGTGATTCAAAATGCCCACCAAGGCCCTGTCAAGTGCCTGAGGTCATTTTCCATGAAAGACTCTGTGTGGACGGTTTCTGGGTCCATGGATCATTCCATGGCCTTACATTCTTGGCCGACGGGACGATGCCACGATCGTGCCCAACACAAAGTGGCCGTTGCGTCTGTCGACGAACGCATCGCAGATGGTAGCAACGCCATTATCGCGAGCGGAGACTGGGAAGGTGGCTTATTCCTGTGGGATATAAATGAATCAGACGAATCAGTTGATAAAACATCCAAGAAGAAACGCAAAACAGATGGCGAATCAGTAGACCAAGACGAAAAGTTGACGTATTCGTTGTCCGCAAAGGTTTCTCTTCAGGCTCACCAAACTAAACTTAGCGGGGTTGCTTGGGGAAACCACGCCAAAAGGCATGGTTTTGGCAATTCACATCTAGTCACAGGAAGCTGGGATCATTCCATTAAAGTTTGGGACATGGAAAACCAAGATTGTCTCCTGACTCTCAACGGGAGCAAAGTAGTCAGCTGCATGGATACTTCGTATTTCACGGCCGGAATCGTCGCAACGGGACATCCAGACTGTACCATTCGCCTGTGGGACGTAAGAACAGATCAGAGTACGAACAGTCTCGTCTCTGACAGTGTATTTCGTCCTAGTCACCGTGCATGGATCTCTCAAGTGCAGTGGTCGGTCGAAAAACCGTACCAAGTCATTTCTTCTAGTCACGATGGAACCGTGAAACTATGGGACATCCGTGCAGCTCTGCCTCTTCACACAGTACGTTCAGTCCCTAACGATGACAAGGTGCTTGCGCTCGCCTTAGGTGCCGTCAACGAAGAAGTAATGCTGTTTGCTGGCGGCACGGATTGCGAATTGAAGCAATATCGGTTGGATGCTTTGAAAACCAATAAGTAGACCGAGAACGAAGATATCACTAAAACCACTAGATTTGATTGTTTTGGATTTCAGTTGAAACAATATCGTGGATAAGCAGTAGAAAAGAGATCGAGCGATACGGGAAGCTGCCACGTCGCGTGAACCTCCAAATGAACGAAAGTCATCAGTGCTAACTCATATATTTTGTGAACAACTGTGTCTTCGTTATCTTTCGAGCTCCTTTAAATCAGAAATCCCTATATGGATAGCCACTGAATCATTGGGTCAGGTATGTAATCTACGTTCTTCTTAAATATCGTGTACTCCTGAAAAATGGCGAGTACACGCAGGACACCCAAACATAAAAAAGGAATACAAGAAGAGATCTAGATAGAGGAAGAGCACTACGATTGGCCTGGCCTGAAGGCCCTTCGGAGATCGTCCACTTTCTGTCGCATGGTATTCATTTCGGAACTAACCTTGGCGGCTACATTAGACCCTTGATCCTGTAGCGATTGGACTCGTTCCGACACAATCGATGCACTAGTCACGTTCGAGGCTGCTCCCTTTAGCGCCGTCTGTGGGTCGAGGCCAAATTTTTCAAGCATCTGGACCTGCTCCGGTCGTTTCATTCCCTTGAGAGACATGACTACTTGGAAATCTAACGCAGATCCACCCACCCACTGAACTTTAAAGTTGTCAATCAAAAGATCATTTGGCGTACCGACAAGCTTTAATAGAGTCTCAATCTTGCCAAATTGCTTTTGCACGAGCTTGGTGTACATGGCGGGTGCGATCGTGGAGCCACCAGTTGCTGGTTTTTTCCCGGTGGACCCAACTTCCTCCTCCAAAACAGGAAGTTTCAAAAACAGAGTCTTGAGATTGTATACATCCAAGAGCAATTGCTGTGTTCCAGGCTCACTGATACGTTTGAGACGAATCGTAGCGTCGTAATACGTTGCCGTAAATGCCGCGGCGAACTTGTCACAGAAACTGCGAAAGTATGATGTAGGAATCCTGCTTCGGATAGTCCGAATGAAAGGTGTTACTTGTTCGTGGATCTTGCGCACGTAGTCCGATTCTTCGCCAACTGAATCCCAGCCCGCCCAGTGTGTGCTCGACAAGTCCCTGAAAGCAGGATCGTTCCGGTTCATCAATCCAGACACCAAAACTCGAATAGACAATGCTGTAATCTCGTGGAACGAATCTTGATCCCCGGTCATGTCTATCTTGTCTTGATATTTCACATCGATCGTGTCGCGAATCAAGTCTTCTAATGCCTCAACAGTATCTGCGCAGTATTGGCAGGTGCTAATGACGTGACACACGGTAATTTCTTCCCCCGTCGGGATTCTGTGGGTAGGTGTGGAGTTGGAATTACTTGGAATTACCAAGCCAGGAATTGGGAGACCTCCAGCACCACCACCCGACGATGATATTTGTGGCGGGAGCTTGCCTTGCAGGATTTGAGCATATTTCTTAAGGGATGCCTGGAAAGCTCGATATAGGAGAAAAAAGGCTTTCCCTTTCGTCAATGCTGTACAGCGCGTGATGCTACCCTTGATGTAAACGAATAGATTGGTACTGGAAATAAAGACGGGGCGTTCGCCTCGATTGTCTACCGTTCGGTCTTCAAGGGCTTCGGCTAGTTGTTCCTCCATGGACTTTTCTTCCAACGAAATGTAGGGGTTCATATGATTTTCAAAGGCAGAAGACGCCACGCCGATCAGTGGTTCGATGGAAGTGGATTCTCCGTCATCCTCCTTTACGCCGCCCGCAGTCTTGAAGACTGTACCACGTTCGCGCTCCAACCATGCCGTAATTTCTCGTTCAAAGACCAATGTTTTCTGCAAGGCTTTTAGAAGAACTGGTGCATTTGCTGCTTCTTTGTCACGACACATTCCATTCGGATCCAACAGGGCAGACAAATGGCTTTGCGTAGACTTAAGAAACAGGCGTGCTAATGTTGCCTCAATTTGCCATGATACTGGAAATACATTAGAGAACTTGTCCTGAATAATTTTTTGTAGGACTTCTTGGCGAAACCAATGAAATCTTTCTTCGATATTTTCGAGACGGCCAGGAGGTGGCTCCGAGTTTTCGGCTTCGTCGGGTGTCATTTTCTTTTTGAAGGAACTAATACGCTTTCTAGGCTCTTCTTTGGGTGGCGCGTTACTTGGTGGTTCAAAGAGCGTGCTGTAGTCATTCAAGCAATCCAAACAAAATTCGTGACGAAACTGGACCCAAACAGGTTCACCCAGGGCTTCAACAAATTTAATACCACCTTGAAATTCACGTTCGGGCATGAGAATTTCTGCTTGGACGTGATCTTCCACATCGTCATCTTCGTCGTCGGATGCTGCTGCTTTGATTTTGGGGTGCACGGGTTTTGCCCCGCTAAATTGTGCTTCTTCCAATTGTTTCGTCTTTGTAACTCCAAAGGCAACGACACGAAAACCATGTTTGAGCGACGTGTGCATGCCATTCTGGAGCATCTGTACCAACGTGGCCAATTGCCGGAGTGGTAAAACGCGAGCTTGTTGGGCGGCAGCAAAGTGCGTGAGCAATGGTCGAATTGCTTGCACCAATTGACTTGCCTTACCGTAATCGCAAAATCCCTCTTTTACCAAACTAGTCTGACGCAATTCTTCGGTAGCGTGTACCAACATGTGCAATTGTTTGAGTGTCGTAATACAACGCTGCAAATGCGTCTTGACATGATCGAGGACTTTCATGTCGGCTGTAATAGATAAGACCGCCGTTTCTGACTGTGCAGCCTTTTCTTGTACTAAACGGATTTTATGCTCCAATGTTTGAATAGCCGCCGTCGCATCTTGTACATGTTGTCGTGTGCTGGCGGCTGTTTCGGACTGCCGGATCAAAGTCTGTGCAATCTGATCATCCAAATGGTCGATCCGTTGAGATACAGCGTCTCGAAGGCGCGGTAATTGAGCCGTCAATAATGCTTCCGAACGATAATTTTGATTTAAGAAATCAACTGGATCGAACGCAACAATCGACGAAGAAGATGCTCGTTGCGCCGCGAGACCGTCCAAAAGAGTGAACGGATCTGGAGCATTCGCTCCTGCCTGAATATGTGAAGAACGTTGTGATCCGCTTCCCATTTTTCCAGCACCCGACGAAACCGTCGTCATAGTGAATAGTGTACACTCGCCTTAGAAATCCTACGAACTCTAGAAGTAGACTCTCTCCTTCCAACGCTTTCCGGAGTATGATGCTTTTTGCTCCTCCGTCATGCCGCAGCATGAACAGACCC
>Ga0051981_10001147_pt1 | contig 12924 bp, 16 predicted proteins | sample CryGey13umfilter_3_FD_59644 | JGI IMG/M metagenome (GOLD analysis project Ga0051981, IMG submission 59644) | Groundwater microbial communities from aquifer in Utah, USA - Crystal Geyser 4/10/14 3 um filter | ecosystem: Environmental > Aquatic > Deep subsurface > Groundwater | place: USA: Utah... | reverse complement strand
GGCCCTGAACGATGGTGACTTATGCGCAGTTTAGATTCGGCAACCTCGGCAAAAAACTCGGCATCTGCTTGGGTGAAGTTCTCGACTTCAATACTATTAACGTTGCGAGTGATGCCCCAGCCGTTAAAGTCGTTTGGTTTGTAAGTGGTTTCGGTTTGTTTTAGTGCACTGCCGAGTTTTGAAAAACTGTTTGATAGCGTCACCACACCAAAGCGAGTGTCGAACTTGTGCTTAATGAACATCATGCTGCCACCTCCAGCAAACATTCTTGTTGGGCATAAAGCGCACATGACAATTCAAAGCAAAGTGTATGCAACACATGATCAGCCAACACATGTAAAGCTACTTTTTCAAGTCCTTGTGCCATGCCTTGATAACGTTTCATTGTGTCGTTAACGCCAGCAGTAAACGCCTCAGTATGCCGCGAATAAATATCAGTCATTAATTTGCGCATGGCGACATGCTGTGGATTGGTTAAATCGAATTGAACAGTTGAAGCAGCCATGGTTATGCCTCCAATTCGTTTTGTTTGATTTCTTCAATGCACCTTGGGCAAGCGCAAGCAATGATTTCATCGTCTGTTTCAACACTGTGCCAGCCTTGGCTAGCTGCATGTTCGCAAAATTCTTCCTCGAGCGTTTCTGGGGTTGCATCAAACAGCAAGATACTTCCGCAACAACAGCATTCAGTCATAAATGTACGGCGTTCTTCTATTTCACTTGCTGCCACATTTGCAATCTTCATGCTTCCACCTCGATTTGATTAACTTGAATATTGTTGCGAATAGCAACTAAACGTATGTTGAGCGTTCTGGCTAAATCTGGGGCAGTAGGTTCGGCTACGGCCTTTAGTGACTCGAGCACAGATTCAACGGCAGTGCGGTCGGCGGGGTTGGGTAAATGCAGTGTGCGAATAACGCGATTTGCCTCTGCCGCAATGACTTGCGCAAAAGGATTTGATTCTGTTAAGCTTGATTCCATCATTTCGATACCTTTCAATTTTGATTTGATACGAGCCACTACTGTTCCAGCAGTTGTGGCTTTTTTGTGTCTAATGCTTGTTGTCATGATTAAATTCACTCATTAATTCGCTGGCCTGCTTGGCTAAACGGTTAAGTTCGTCATTTACCACTTGCTCGTTATTTGGCTGGCTGCTAACTGGTGCACTCACTGCAGTTTGTTTGGGGCTAATAAATTGGGCGCGACTCAATGGCATGTTGTTAAACGCCTTGCCCAAATCGACTAACGCGATTAACGACTGACGAACGGCTTCACGTTCGTTAGTTGATAAGCTGAGTAATGGGCGGTTGAGGTATTCGCTCGGTTTGAGTCGTGCAGCAAAAAACACTAATGCGCGTTGTTGCGCGGTGAGTTTGTCGAACAAACTGGCAGCACTGGTTTTACCGAGCATTTCACGCATAGCGGCAATGGCGGCGCGGCCAATATCACCATGCGGTTCGTTTGCTGCTGGCGTAATGCGATTATCGATTTGCGGTAATGGCTGTTTTATGGCTAAAGACATCATCAATCCCTCTACATAAAGCCCGGTGTGGGCATGGTTTGCACGGCATCTACGGCAACAGATAACACAGGTATTGCCTGAAATTTCTGTTCAACGTCATGCATAAAAATGGCTAACTCGGTCATCACATAACTTGCGCGTTTTATAGTTTCGTTGCGCATTCGTGCGGTGACTCTGCGCTTGGCTTTTGCATCTAATGCCAGTGCGCCCAACTGGGCTGTATTAGCATTAATTTCTAGTGCTCTGTCTGTTAATGTCATTTTGTCTGCATCGGCAAAATCGTCAGTGCAAACAGATGGCATGCAGTTCAAATCAAGCAACACACCATCAATCAAACAGCGGTTTTTGCTGGCGCGAGTAATTGCAACTAACTCATGCACCGTTAACTGGTGTGGTTGTTCTGGCAAAAGCTTGTTGCGTAACACCTGGCTTTTCATCCCTGCTGTGCTGGCAACGTTTTTAATCACTTCATCATTAGCAAACTGGCGCATTGCGCCGACTACATGCGGTTGTGATGCAAACTGTGTACTACTTAATTTCGTATACATGGCGGCAAAACTCCTTTTTGCTAATATTCAAATGACAATCAAATATTCAAATGATGAATAAATGATTAACCATTAAACAGCAGACTGCGCGTCGGCCTCTTTAATTAGCGCTAACATGTTGATAAAAGGTTTCTCTTGGGGCTTGGCTTTGGCGCGGATTGGCAGGCGTCCATCGCGTACAAGGTTGCGTACTGTGGCAACGGGAATACCAGAAAGACGGGCGTACTCTTCATATGACACGTAAGGTGCAGCAATTTGATATGCAGAACGGCTCATTTGGTGTTATCCTCTTATTCAATTGTGTTTGCGTCAGTAAGTTGTGGTGGCTGGCTGATGCTCATATCTAAATGGTGAGTTATGATTGATCACATAGATAATAAAGTCAACATGGGTGACAGGTTATTTTTAAATAAAATATCTACACCTTTGGAAGTTGAGGGTGGCAAGGTATTTGTTAATCGTCTTGTTCACCTTTTTAATTTCCGTAGCAAAGTTGAGCTGTCCGAGTTTATCGGCGTGTCTACTGGGTCTGTAGCAACCTGGCAAACACGAGGGGTTTTACCTTATGAGCTGGTTGTTCGGATTCATTTGGCAACAGGAATATCGATTGAGTATTTATTATTTGAGGAACTGATAGGTGACTTAAATGTGATGCAATATTTACCTGACCCAACTATTCAGCCTAACTATGCCAACATCAAAATTAATATTTCTAAATTCCGCTACTCACTGACTCAACCAGCTAATTACGATGGTGGTGCAGTGATCATCGAACGATTAGTTTCATTATTTAGGTTAGAAAGCAAAAAGGAATTAGGTGAATTACTTGATGTCAGTGTTGGCACTCTCTCTACTTGGCATACGAGAAAAATAACCCCGCACGAATTGCTCTGCCGCATCCATTTGGCCACTGGCGTGTCAATGCACTATTTGTGTTTTGGTAAAGAGTGGGAAGATGTTTCTTCTACTCGATCTAAGGCGAAGAGATTGAGCAATGCTAAGGTCATTCAACAAAGTGGTGACAGTTACTGCGAAATACCTGAAATGCTCTTAAAAATTGACAGTGATTCTAATGAAAGCGAAATGATTGATTTCCCCGAATTTATTGATATTCCTCCCAGTGTGGTAGCTGACAATCCAAAGCAATATTCAGTACCTCCTGTATCTATTTTAAAAAGTCCTTTGTATTGCATTGATGACGGTTCAATGACCCAAAACGGCAACTATCGTTCAAGTGAATTACTTTGGCAGCACGCGGGAGTCAACCCTATAAACGGCATAGTCATTCGCCATAATCAAGCAACCTACTTTATTAATCCTGAGATTAAAACGGTAACGAAAGGTCAATATTTATTTTCAATTAATAATGTCCATCAAATTGGCGAGTTAAAACAATTACCAGATGGGAAAATATATTTTATCGATGGTGATGATAAATACGAAATAACAGAAGACACAACCAAGGTAATCGGCAAAGTTATTTCTGTTTTACAAATGTTGAATTAAAAACAAGGAAGTTGATATGTCAGTGGAAAGCGCTGTTGTTATTTGGCAAGGTAAGACTAAAGACATTGAATTTAGCTATACCGATTTTAAAGGCAAAAAATCTCGCCGAAATGTTAATGTTAATAAAGTGCTATTTGATGCTGATAATGAAAGCTTTTACATCAACGGCATTTGTAACGAACGACAAGCCGAAAGAGACTTTAAAGAAAGCAATATTTCAACGATGATCAAAGTTGGTTCGAATAGATATGACTTTCAAGAATGGATGTTAACTCTAGATGTTGATATCTCTGAATGGTTAGATAAAAGAAACACTAAAATCAGTAATGAACCGACTGACTTACCTATAGAAAAGCTCAGCTTTACTGATAAGGTGGAAGAATATAACCGAAAACAAAAAATTAAACTTGATGAACTAAAAGCTAGTAAAGCGATTAACCCCACCCAACCTAGTTCTAATAAATTTATTAAAGCTCTCTTTTGGATTGGGGTATTTTTTGTCCCTTATGTATTCGCTTGGTTTACTTTGCGAAAAGGTAGTTCTACTAAATCAAAGTTTATCGCTTTCGGTTGGATGCTTTTTCTTTCTATAGCCTATTACAGTTCACCTGAACATAAAAATACTGTTGACCTTAATACAGCAAATAGTAAAACTGAATTAATTGATAAAAATACCTCTGATTGTCAGCTGTCATTAGCTTGTTTAGCTGAAAAACACATTATTTATGCTGGGGCGATTTGCCAATCTCCTATTGAAAAACTTTCTAAATACTCTTATGAATGGACTGATGGTTTCGCCACACCTCGCTTTAGTCATTATCGCTGGTTTAGTCAGTCAAAAGGGATTATCACTTATATTGGTGACGAAATAAAATTGCAGAATGGTTTTGGTGCGTGGGCCCATTACACATATGAATGTGATTTTGATACTGCAAAGCAGTCTGTTGTTGATGTTCGTGCCACTCAAGGTAGGATTGAGTAATTTAAATGTCTATTAGAAATCTTAAAGACGGTAGTGATCTGCCGTGGATATCTGATATCCGTCCGAACGGCCGAAATGGTAAGCGACTAAGAAAACGCTTTGCGACAAAAGGCGAAGCAATTTCATATGAGTCTTTTATATTAAGAGAAGTAGACGACAAGCCTTGGCTGGGTGAAAAGCCAGATCTCCGCAATCTGTCTGAATTAATTAAGCTGTGGTATGACTTGCACGGCCAGCAGCTTGCGCAACCTCAATCTCGATTGCGTAAACTTGAGTTAACCTGTTTTGGCCTTGGCGACCCAATAGCGAGCAAACTCACAATTAACGATTTTGCTCACTATCGCCAAATGCGACTTGACGGTGAGATAGAAGATTTGCAAGGCAAAAAAACCAAGGTAAAACCAAACACGGTAAATCACGAACATGCTTATTTAAATGCCGTTTTTGCTGAGTTAAAACGACTTGGTGAATGGACTCTGCCAAACCCGTTGGAAGGTTTGCCTCAATTTAAAATCGAAGATACAGAATTAGCGTTTTTGTACCCTGAAGAAATACCGATTGTGTTGAATGAATGCCGCAATGCTGAATACGAACACCTGGTAACAATAGTGATGGTGTGTTTAGCAACCGGCTGCAGATGGTCAGAAGCGGAAGGTTTGCGCGGCAACCAAATTGCGCATAACCGAATAACCTTTGTTAAAACCAAAGGTAAGAAAAACAGAACTGTGCCAATCGCTCAAGGTTTGGCTGACTTATTACCCCGCGTTCGTGGCCCATTGTTCAGGCCATGCCGCAGATCATTCGAACGCGCAATAAAACGAACCGGCTTAACATTCCCAGAAGGGCAAATGACACACATTTTACGTCATACATTCGCAAGTCATTTTATGATGAACGGTGGCAATATTTTAGTATTAAAGCAAATACTAGGTCATGCGGATATAAAAGACACTATGCGCTATGCCCACTTCGCTCCAGACCACCTAGATGATGCGATAACCAAAAACCCTATTGCAGACCTGTTGTAAAATGTCCACAAAGTGTCCACACAGCGCACACGCAACCACAAGAACCAACCACTTACCACGCTATAAGTTATTGGTTTTTATGCAAACCATTGTTTTTTATACCCTGCACAATGAATGTAGGCTTTCTGGACGCGGGTTCAAGTCCCGCCGCCTCCACCAATTAAAACAAGGGCTTAGCAGAAATGCTAAGCCCTTTTTCTTTGGAGTGTCCACAAAGTGTCCACGCAGCTCTAAAAGTTTGTCCACAATTGTTCTTTATTCCTTTCGTTTTTTGCTTCAATGTAAAAATATTAGGTTATTTATTCATTTCAGTTTTAATTTGATCTAACCGCTTGTTTTAATTTGGTTTGATCTTCCGTTATTATTTTACCGCCACCTTTAAAAAACCCACGAAAACTAGCGAAAATCTAATTAAAATAAGCACTTAAATATTTATCCAGCGTTAAAGCCGCTGTGTAGAACTGTAAAACAGTGAAATAAACCGCGATCTTTTCAGATCGTTGATCTTTTAAAAGGCCCAGTATCTACGCTGGTTAGCCCTATGAACTGCAATACTATAAAACTGAAAAAAAATTAACATAAAAAGCCCGCAGGAGGGTGAGGAAGAGTGCGGATTTCGTGGCGTGAAATCTGTGTGGCACTCGTTTCCGTGAGTGAAACAGTGTTGGCCAACATAGATGCGGGTAAACGGCTGCAGTCAATAAAAAGCCCAGCGGGATGGCTGGGTATTGTTCTGGTATGCGTAATGCTGGGTTTGTATATGTTTTTCAGTAAACGTATTCATTAAGCGCAAATTGTACGCACTAAAGCTAATCGTTAACTATTTAGTTATCGGATCTAACCTTCCCTTTTGTGCATCTGCTTCTGATGCTTTGCCGTTGAAGTCGCCAGCTTGGTTTGGTGGTTGTGTTGAACCTGGTCCCGATGCAATGCCCGGGTGTGTGTGACTTGCACATGTTGATGCTAATGCGCTTACTGTGGCCATGAGTTCTGATAGTAGTTTTAAAACGTTTTCGCCGTCGCTGCCTATCCATGTTTTTGGGCTGCGGTGGTCTTGTTCTATGCTGGCGGTGACTTTGCGGGTTTCGCATTGTAGCTCAGCCAGCTTGCCTATGATGTCTGTTAATGATTCATCTGTTTTGTTTTCAAAGTTACCAATGTCATCAATATGCTGATAAACGCCGTCACGTACTTGGTTGCGGGTTTCGCCCTCTTTGATTGCGGGTAAGTCCCAACCGAACGGCAACACTGTTCTGATGAATGGTTTGTCTGGTCGGCCATAGGCAAATGCAATTTCGACTATTGAACCGATGGCGGGTGGTTCTAACCTGCCCGCTTTGTTGCCTGCACCTGGTAGTGGTAATGGTACGGCTTGAAGTACTTTTGATTTGGTTGCTGTGCCGTTTTCGTCAAGTAGTTGAACGTCTACTGCATAACGTGGGTAAAACGCATCGCTGCCGCGTTCGCCGTCTTCGGTTGGTAGTTCTGGTAATGCAACCACTTCACCCCAACGGGGTAAATGCAGTTTTGCGGTGAGTTCGGGAAATAGCCGGCGTATTACTTTATCAATTACTTTTTCCATATATCACCACGTTATGGTCATTTGAGTTGTTTTGAACTCAACGGTTTGAATGCGGCTACCATTGGCCAATACGTTCGGGCGGATCATTGGGGCCGATGGCATGGTTACCGTTCGGCCTGATTGATGGTTAGTCATTAGGCCATTAGGGATGGTGATGGGTTTGTTTATCCAAAATGAGTCTTGATAGCTGCCAACATACACTTTGCCGTTACCTTGCTGTTGCCACATAAAATCGTTGATTTTAAATGTGCGGCCGATGTTATCCAGTAGCGCATAGCCTGAACTGTCGCAGTAAAAACACGGTATTGCGGTTTGTGCGTAGGTTTTATCTGGTACCACAAATTCAAGCCCTGTTACTGGGCTAAGTTCGTCTAATACGGTTTTTAAGGTTGGGTGCCTTAACATTACGCTGTAGTTAAGCGCTAATGATGCGGTTAATTCGCGGCAAAACAAGGTATACCAGCCCTTTTTGGCTGGCATTACGCGTTCAACATAACCGGTAAACACTCTATCAATCATGTCGCCCCAACCCAAATCAACTGCCACTATGGCAAATTTGGCCACGTCACCTTTTACAGTTATTTGGCAATTACCTGGCGTTAATGAGTGAAGCACAACCCAGTGATCAATCATGTCGACTTTTTTACTGTCGACATAGGCACGGGCAATAAATCGCGCGTTCGGGGTACTCATTACGACCTCAACTCGCCAAAGTTATCTGCTAGGTTTTGTTGTAGTGATGCGTATTGAAAACCCGACTCGCCAGTGGTGGCCGCGCCTTGTTGGTTGGCTGGTTGGTCTGCTTGGCGTTCTTCCACTTTTTGCGGCACGCTGCGATATTCTTGCAATGTAAAATTAACCGCCCATTGGCGGGTGCTTTCTTGCTCTACCGCTTCAATTCTACTCGCAAAGCGCACTTGTTTTACACCTAGTGCGTCCGCGGTTTTATTGCTAATGCGGTAAATCGTTCGTGCGCCACTTTCAGTCGCTTCAGCCATGTTAAACAGGTTGGTTAAGTTAACCGCCTGATTAAATAACACGTAACCACTGACGGTAAGCGTTTTGGCTTTTATTCCCGTTTCGGCTACGTCAGTGCTTGAGCTTTGGCCGCTGGCGTCATCACTGGCAAGCTCTTGGCTTGCCGTGATGCGTAGTGACTTAATGGCTAGGTTTATTGAGTTGAGGTTTAGCATTTTAACCCACTATGTCAAAGTTATAATTCAAGCTAATCATCTAGACTTAAAAAGTGACTATCGCATATAGTAAGAACCATCAAAATCTATAGTGAACGTTGTAGATATTGGTACGGTAGAGTGTGCCTTTAGAGCTAATAAACCAGACTCAACACTAAAAACCATTGAGCTAAGCAATCCTTGGTTGTGTTTAGTTAGATTCGGTGTTGTCAACAGTGCCCCATCCCAAATTATGTCGCAAAACATAGATGAGAAGTTATTTCCAGAGTTTGTAATAGCCATTCTACCTTGCAGTCTAGTGCTTGCAGTTAATGACACCGGTAGCACGCATACAGTTTCTTGGGTTGATGACCCGCTATGACTTCCGCTGCATGGGAATAAGAATCCCTTCATATATGCGCCTGCTTCACCACCTTGATTTATGAACGTCATGACATTTGAGCTTGGGGTTTTGTCCGATATTATCTTTCCACAAATCGCTCTGTTAGCTGCGATTGCTAGTGATACACATGAACCCTTTACATAGTTGTCTGGTAGTGCTGAACCGCCTTTACTGACTGAAATCCCATAGCTAACATCTTCAAAAACATTCGATGAAGCAACTTGATGAGCTTCGCCGGTAGATAACCCCTGTTCAAAACCGCTGACGTAATTAGCTACAAATGCATTACCACCGAGTGAACCGTCTGGGTTTGATACGCAATAAAGCCCGCGCTTACCTATCGAGCTACCTGTAGCCTCTTTCATGTGATTAGCAACAACTGAAAGGCCTTGAGCGTCTCCGTCAGATGCTTTTTTATTTAGAATTAAAACCCCGTGGCTTCTTGTTAGTGCTGTATTCCCAAGCAACACGCCTCTAGCTTGTCCATCTTCAATGTGAAACGCCTCATTTCTCGACATTGCTATTTGATTTAATGCTGTAATGTGACCTTGAGTTCCTGCGATACCTACACCAAATCCCGACGAGGTCGTCACTTCGGTTACGCCAGTTTCAATAATGTTACCTATCGTTGTGTAGAAACTTGATGATTCTTTCGGGTGATTGTATTCAATTGGATCACCAGATTCGCTTTTTAGTTTGCTAAAAGCGACCGTAAATCCTTTTGAACCGTCAGAATTTTGGTTTGATAACACTGCGTATCCGGCAGCGCTAATGTTAGCCTCTAAAATCATAACGTGGTCAGCCTGCACATTATGCTGGATAGCTGTTCCTGACGTGGTAACTAGATTTAAACCTTTTAGCACAGTGTCATTAGCGCCGGCTTTGTATCTTATATTCTCAGTGTTATTGCCCGTTAAAACTAATCCCGTGATTTTTTTTCCACTGCTTACCTCTAGGGGTGCTGTTAATTCGTAGGATTCTTTATTTGACTTCAAATCGCCTGCTACAGCTAGTGCGCTAACCAATGAGTTAAAACCTGATCCGAACCATTGAGGATTTACGTCTGAACTATATTCGCGCTTCCATCTTTTACCGCCATTGGTAACAATCACCGTTCCGTTATTATCTGCACTAGTTACGTCTGATTGATCATAATAAAATTTACCGCCGCCTATACCAGCAACAGTATGGCCTAACAATGATACTGTTTGTTTGTCAACCGTAGGTTCAAAGGTGCGCAAGTCATTAATGAACAGCACTTTCCTTGCATAATCCCCATCATGATCCCCACTCGCTTTATGTTGTTCAAGCTTTTCCGCTATCCCAACACCATTACGCAAATCTTCAACCGCATCTGCGGCGGTAATGCGTGCTAGCTTAAACACGTAGTGTTGTTTGCCGTTGGCGTCGACATAATCGCTTTTCTCAGTGTTCGACACAGTAAAGGCTGTTTGAGCTTTCCAAATTGTTTGGTTGTTGCCATCAAACCATACGTCTACATATACAAATTGTGGGTAGCTGCTTAGCGTTAATATGTGGTCTGCGTCTAGTTGTGCGCGTAATCCAGATATGTAACCTGCACCTGCAGTAATGTTAAAGCTACCTGCTGTTGTACGTGGCACCACTTTAAAGCCGTCACCAATAAACCAATCTTTACCGTTCATGTCGGCTGCTAGCTGACGTGTTAATTCGTCCATGCCATTTAAGCGTGAGGTGTAATCTAGCTGCCATGTTTCTGGCGACACTGTAATGCCGGTTAAATCGGCAATGCCGCTGTACTCAATACCAAAGTTGCGATTTAGCGTGTTGCCTGCTGCACCAGGTACGGTGACTGTTTTAGTCACTTTAGGAATGTAACTCACGGCAACGAGGGTTTGATTAACAGACGAGTACAAACCCACATAGTTAAAATCAAACGGGCCTGTGTCGCTGTTTAATACTGTTGAGTAAATCACCACGTTTTCGTTAACTCGGCCAACCTGCTGCACTATTTGGGTGTGCACTTGTTGCTCTGCTGGCGGTAAACCTGCTGCGCGGTCAATGGTTGCATTTGGGTCGAGGTTTGGCACGTTCGCAAATACAAACGTATCAATATCTAATTGCTCATTGTTTTGCGCTTTAAGTGCAAATAAACGTTCGCCTTCTAGGGTGATCACTTGTGCCATGGTTAATTCCTCATCTTATAACTGTTTAATTTTTGCGACATGTAAGCTTGAATCGCTGTCCATGGTCATTAGTCGTTTTGCTGGCAATAGATTGGTGTTAATGGTTGCCATGCTTAAATCGGTTTGGTTATCGAACGTGCTTGGGGCCGACAACATAGTGACCTTGGCAATGGTGCTGTATTGATAACGCCTTGCGGTGCGGCCGTACTGTCGGCATATATAACTAATTAGGTTTTGCCTGGTGCCAAAGTCGGCATCGAGCAATTGCAAATCAACTACATCCCAATCTACGTCACTGATGCGTTCGTCAATGTTTATCCATGTCATGCCCAGCTTTTTAAACATATCGAGCCAACCGGCTTTACTGCCTGCACCTTTTGCAAATGGCAGTGCGTATTTAACGCGGGTTCGGTACATGGTTTCGGTTTCGCTGGGTATTTGTTCAATGTCGCGTTCCCACGCAAGCAAATGCACTAGCTCAAGATCTGCTGTCATTGGGTCTAGCTGCTTTGCTGGCCATGCCAGTGCATCAACCACGCGTTGCCAAAAACGCACCGCACCTTTGCGCAATTTGTCGAGTTCGCTTGCTGGTTTGGCTAACCAGTAAGGCAGCTTTGTGAGGTCGCTCCAGTTAATCGCCATTAGTCGTTACCATTGGTAATGGTTAGCGTGGTTAACCGTGGCACGTTGTTACCGCTGGTTATGTCGGTTTGGTGCCAATTAAGCGACTCAATGCCTGCAAATTGTCGGTGTAGCTCTTGGCCTAAGCGGCTAAAGCTAAAGCGAATGAACGGCTCTGTTCTGGTGGCGCTGTAGTTGGTGTTTTCTCGAAATGCGCAACGAATAAAGTTTTCAATGTCGGTCATCAATGCGGTGACTTCATCTGCTAATAGGTAGCTGTGCGGGTAAACTGTTACGCCCACATCAACACCCACTGATGGCAATGCTAAAATCAGCATGTCGTCACCATGGCCATGAAATCCTTTGGCCATCACGTAATCATTTAAGTCTGCTAGCAAATCTGCCGAGGGTTCGCCGGTATCAAGCAAAATGTAAATGTTGGCGGTACCTGGGCCACGCGGTGCATCATGTTCAAAAAACACATTGTCACTGTCTAGGCCAGAACGTGCGGTAATAATGGCGCGGTATACAGCATCGATATGCCAAGGTGATGCGGCGGTAAATGCGTTGCGGGTGCGTAGCTTTAGCTCGTCATTTGTTTCAGCATCACTACCCAGTTCATCGAGCCAATCGGCTTCATTGATTGCACTGCCAATACCGGTGACGGCCTCTGGCAAAATATGGTAATAACCTGCGCCTAGGTTGTAGGCTGCGCCTGCGTTTTCTGCTACTACATCAACCAACACGCTTAAACTATTGAGCGGTAAAATCACATCAGCCACGCTTACTACGCGGTAAACGATGCCGTTAATGGCATCAGTTTGTACTACCGTTCCAGCAGGGATTAATAAGCTCGGGCCGCTTTTTGCTGCACGATTAAACCTAACTTTACCTGCAGCGAAGCTTTCGGCTTTGCGGGTTAAGTCGTGTTCCCACGCTTTGGCTTCAATAAAATCGGCATCGGTTGCTGTGAGCAAAAACATGTTTGGCAGTATTTGTTTAATCAACACCTCGTTGACTATCCATACTGCTGGTTTGGTTACGATGCGGCTAATGAGTCGCCAAAACGGTGAATATGGTGAGTCGTTAGCAATAATGCTGCCTTCTGTTTCTACGTCTTGCTTAAACAGTGCTGCCCATCCGTCTTCTGTTGTTGGGATGCCTGCTTTTTCAACAATGCGAGTGAAGTCAATTGTGGGTACGTCTATTTTGTCGGCCATAAATTAACTTGCTCCTGATGCGGTTGACGCTATTTGTGACGATATAGGACCAAAATCAATGGTGTCGGCATATACCCACCATTGCCCTTGGCTGGGTTGTTCAACACGCACTGTGCCTGGCATGATGCGAACGTCATCTTCTACCAATAATTTGATTTTAATTTGGGTGTCTGCGG
>Ga0051981_10001135_pt1 | contig 13016 bp, 11 predicted proteins | sample CryGey13umfilter_3_FD_59644 | JGI IMG/M metagenome (GOLD analysis project Ga0051981, IMG submission 59644) | Groundwater microbial communities from aquifer in Utah, USA - Crystal Geyser 4/10/14 3 um filter | ecosystem: Environmental > Aquatic > Deep subsurface > Groundwater | place: USA: Utah... | reverse complement strand
AGAGAGAGAGAGAGAGAGAGGTCGAACGCTAATATCACATCAACAACCAAAAAAAACATCGGCAGGGTAAGTTACCCACCTACAAGTCACCATGAAGCAACAGACATCCACCGGCTCGTCCTGAGCAACGAAGAACCCCTTTTAGATGTTAATTCTGCAAGTCATTTATGTGGATTCGTTGTAATGCTGCACTTCGCATCTATATTCGACTGCCAATCCTACATCCTGTTTGAACATTTGGTCATTCAACATCGAAGCGAACTTTATATTTTATCGTTTCCCTTGGCCCTTTGGCTATTTATTGCCAATTACTGTTTACAATGGGTACTTATGAGCCATCTCTGCTACGATCTCCATACCCCGTGCCGACCACTCTTCACGATTATGTAAGGCGTAATTCAAGTATTCGTCACTCGACACTCCAAAGACACCACATTCCTTTAACTTTTTGGCGAGAGGAATAATATAAAAGTCAAAGAAACCGATTTCCCCTTGATACCAAAATGTAGCTGGATCAGTTTCGGCGCGACCAGCTTTGTAGGCGGACCGCATCTCTTCAAAGAGGCGTTCGTTCCATTTGCGGAACACGTGCCAGTGTTGCATCGTGTGGGACACATCAGAAGCTTGAATAAGGTGTTCAATAACAATGGTGGCCTTGCGATCAATGGCGTCCTTGGGCGGCTCGTTCTGGGCCAGTGACGACTCGAAGGCTTTGTTCCAACGTCCATTGCGGAGAGTCTTGAGTTCCTTATCAACAATATCCGTGGCCATGACCGAGTTTACCACCAGCTGTCGGAACCGTCGCTTCTCTTCAGGAGTTTGGTATATCGCCCTTTGTAGATCTGAAAAGGATTCGTCTTGCAGAAGTTCCCACGCAAGATCCACAGACACTTGCTCGGCTACGCTTCTGTTCTTGTATATGCTTGCCATAGCAGGGTCCTCCTTGATGAGTTGCGTGTTGGGCACACCTTTGTGATCAACTGTGGAAGGGGCGAAGAGTCAGAACATTCGAAGCCTAGTGATACCATTCGGGTAACAAAAACCGATATCACTCACCGTCGTGAATTAGAGCCGAATATATGCATGCAAATTGGGTCAGCGGATCCGACGTGATTCCAAAAGTGGAATCATGCATGATGGCGTGAGAGTCTCCCTTCGCGTTAATTTCGGGAGCTTTGATTCGACTTAAAAGTTTGACCGTCGAGCTCATGACGTGCAGTGCATGCTCAAAGTTATGGAAAGCGTTTTGGTTGTACATGCACGAAATGGCATGTGTATAGTCGTGCAGCTGTTGCGTGACCTTTTCATTCAAAGCCGCATCTTTACCTGTGACAGGAATAGACGAATTCTGGGCCTGAAAGTGTGGTAGACGAATAATTTCTTTCACCTCATCAAGGACAGTTACAGCGCCTTTCGGAGTAGGTTCTTCTGCGTTCATCGTTGGTGGGGCTCGGTCGCCGACACTCGAACGACGGTATTCCATATCAAGCAAGACCTTTTGCATGATCTCGACTGCCCATCTTGTGAACCTTATCTTCTTCATTTCAACCTGTTCTTCCACTATCTCTCCCTGAGCGGCAGAGCCACTATTCTCCGACGAGTTTGTCGAGCCACTCGAGCTTGATGAAATAGCTTTTAACCAGTATGTTTCCATTTGACCTTTTCCTTTAACCACTACCCGATCTACTCGAGCATCAAACCAGTTTCCTTTTCCGGCCTTTTCCAAAAGATCAGCGGTTGCCTTGCTGATATGGATGCGCCCTGGCTGTCCTGTGGACTCCATTCTAGAAGCAGTGTTCATCGCGTCGCCAAACAGCTGAAATCGAGATCGGTCACCCCGAAGCACGCCTGCGGTCACTTGACCGGAGTGTAAACCGACTCTAAGTCCAAGATCACCCGTGCCTGGACCTAACCTGAGCTCTAGCTTCCGCACCACCGTTCGCATACTCTGGATACAGTCCCGTGCAAATCGTGACATGGCCACAGCATGCTCAGGACGCGGATCGGGCAAACCGCAAGCCGCCACTAATGTTTTGTGTTAGAATCTGTGAACAATTCTACCAAAGACATCTGTCAATGTTGCGTGACCTACCGTAACAATCACCGACTGTTTCCACCTTAAAAATCCTCCGTTTCTTGGCGATGACATCAAACGCTGCATAAATCGACTCAAGCAGAATAAATACATGCCCTGGTTCGCGCGTACTTGACCATGCCGTGAATCTGATGTGGATTCAGTGTTTATTTTTAATAAATGGTATGAGTAACATTCAGCAAGTTCCCTCGAGTTCAACTACAGACTATCGATTGATATCAGAGTACGTACCCGCAAATATCTGTTGGTTGCAATCAAAATGAAGACAATTGGAAAGGGGAAAGTGAGAAATATCATTTCATCAGTGCGTCCGTGATCATTGCGACTTACCCGCAAAAAGCAATGTGACTTCAGGGAAGAGATCGGCAATCGGCTCTGACTTGGCAAGATCGTCTTCGTCGTCATCCAACATCAGGCCATCATGCATAAGGTTCTTCAAACGGCGTGACTTATTAACGTTTCCGGTGCGATTTTCGTTTTCTTTTAACAAGCGGTCTCGTATTGTAGCAGGGAACACCGAAGCCACAATGGCATTGGACCTTGCAGCAGTATCGACTATTTTTTGGTTTCGCTTCGACACAAAGAAATCATAAACCAGAAACGCAATCGCTACGACTCCGAATAGAGCTGCTACTGCTATGGTAACGAGGAATGGGAGGTTGGTTGTGAATTCATCTTCGAAGGATTGCGTGGGATAGATATGAAACGAGTAGAAACAGTGTCCCTCCACAAAAGGGGTGTCACTGCCCTGAAAGTCATAGAATTGTGCAAAGACATGGTGACCATCGTATTTTTCATCGTGCAGGTCACCAGGTCCGATGTAGTCAACCTACAAAGGCGGAGAAGCACCGTGGTTGGTTTTCATTGGTTCATTTCATCTTGCCAAGACACTTGGCAAAATTCACTTACCTCCTGGCCATAGACTTTGTAAGTATACAGTTCCGAGCATGAGTTACGCAAAACAATGTCAATAGCGCCGGGGGTTGTAGTGACGATTCCGCTCATCACATTCTCCCACGACAACACCGCTTGAAGCAACCCTACCAAGCTAGCTCCTTGTGGTGACGATGATGATTCGACGATCGGCGTCATGATAAAAGTTTGTGGCGTGTCTTGAGAGTTGACGATGTTGGAGGTCAAGAGCGTCTCACGCGAAGCATTGACTGCTTGAAGGAGTGTGCGAACCGATTCGGTCGTTAAAAGATTCTGACAAACAGAAGATGCTGGATCCATGGGTGGAGGTGAAACTTGCCAAGCGGGGGCTAACAATTCGCCTTGCGAAGGAACCTTTTCTCCTTTTTCTGTCACATCAAAGATATAGCCTATAATCTCACTTGTCCCAGTGGTCTCCCAATCGTAGTCATTCCCAGCAAGAACGCGAGCCTGAGATATCCAATCCTGATGTTCTACGGCGTATTCTTGCCAGGCGTCATGCTCGGCTGACGAAGTCAAAAGAGGTGCCCAAATCAAAGACTCGACCCCGGGCCTTGAACGTACGGATTGTGCCGTAACTTCAAATGTTGGGAGCGTAACATTCGGAAAACTTTGTTCAAGTGATTGTGCCTGTGCCGAAATCCATCGAGACTCGATGGCCATTTCATGAAGTATACTTTCGTGTCGGAGTTGCAGATCATCGTGAAATTTCGATGAATAATGTTCAAACTGAAGAATTGAACATGGTGAGAGCTATGAGTTCGAGTCCATGATTCAAAACTACAAGAGTCGGTACTGTACCGGTTCGAAACTTTGAAAACACGTACCTCGTTGACAAACTCATCGTGCTCCACGTCCTGAATGAACTTGAGTGTCGTAGCAGATGCAAAGCTACCAACAACAACTATCAACATAATGACCAAGAACTTCCAAGTGCAAACGTCCTTGGACTCTTGCGACGAGTATTTTTCGACTTCCTTTCGCTGATCTGGTTCCTCCCGTTCGCGGAAGTTGGTGGTAGGCGTAGAGTCATCATGCGAAATACTTGCTACCGATGATTTGTCATCGTCTTGATCGTCGAATACGACTTTTTCGGATAAAGACGACATTCTTGCTCTGTATTCTTCAGTTTTTTTTTTTTTGGTCTGTCGCCACTTCGTTGTCTTGTTTTGGCTAATGGAAGAATTTCGTCCAATTCGTTCCACCCAAAAAGAGAAATGAGTTTGTTTGCAAAACGAGCGGCTAAAATATCCTTCACAAAACAGGATAACCTCTATTCGAAAGACGGAAGAGAGGAAAAAGAGTTTTCTGGTATATCGATTTCCTGAGGAAAAAGTTTGCAAGATAATTGAATGGTTCGAATGACCTATTATGAGAAAGTAAGAGGTTAACAGTAATATTCTCGGAAAACCATCAAAAGGCCCAACAGGGAAGTACGACAGATCGAGAAGGATACCTGAGATTTAATACTGGATTATTTAAGTGCCAGGAGTCCCCCCCCCCCAATGGGATGTCGAAGATGCGAAAACTCTCTAGAATGTGGTAGAAATAACAATCTTGATGTGGATGTGGATGAGCCGACAGATGTCGGTGTGTGAGACGTGATCTGTCCGGTGTGAGATTTCTCTCATTTCATAGGATAGAAAGATGCGGTGTGAGATGTCATCTGTAGGTGTGTGAGCCGACATCTGTCTTTCAAAATTATACAATATAATAGATTTATAATATATATAAAATTCTGTCCAAAATGTTCTTTCCCACAAATCATCGGGGGCTCCAGATTCACCATTGTATTCTGTTTGTTTGTATGTGTTTCACAGGAGCACCTGGTCTCGGCCTCGTGCTAGGTGGTTCACAAATGGTCATAACTTTCTGATTTATTCTTGTAGGGCACGTTTTTTCTTCACGTAATTTTAGCGATTACTACTACAGCAATAGTCCTATTTGAGAAACATTTTTGGGCGTTATCGCCCTATGGCTAATCGGTACTAGTCCCGAAGAAACTGTGTCAGTTCGTATATCCCCAATGACCAATCTTTTTTTCTTCTCACATCGAAAAAGAAGAAGAGTCTTGTCTTCATCTCAGAAGAGACAAATTATTCTTTTTACAACCACAACAAGAGTGCGAAGATGACTTCCCTTATCACTCCTCTTACCCTGTTGGTCTTTGTTTCTCTGATCGATAAGGTCCAAGCCATTCCGAAATGCATTGCCGATGAGAGGATTAATGCTGAGTTTGAAGCATTAACGGGTGGATTCGAAATCCCTCGTCAGGATTCATGCTGTATGTGGGATGTGTGCGGATTAGCGTGTCCGGCAGAAGTGGAGGAACCCAATTCCGGTAGGTCTTTCCTTTGTGTGTACCCTTGTTTGTGATACATGGGTTTCAAACCAATAGGTTGTTCTCACACTTGATCTTCCTTCTTCATAGGATTCGGCGTCGCTCTGACCGTTTCCTTGATTCTGTTTGTGGCTGTGGGGATGTTGACCCCCTACTTTACGGAGAGTACGGCAGAGAATTTTTTCGTCGCCGGAAGATCTTTACCCCTTTGGATTGTTTCCATTACTCTAGCTTCACAGTCCTTGGATTCAAACGCTCTTCTCGGCAACGTAGACTTGTCCTATAGATATTCATTTTATGACGGGGTAGTTGTGCCAGTGGGCTTGGCCCTTTCACTTCTATTAAATGGAATCTTCATGGCAACTCATATACACAATGAAAATGTCTTGACTTTGCCCGATGTCTTTGCCAAACGCTATGGACCAGTCGTGGAAGTCTTGGTGAGTCTAGCATGCATCGGATCGTTTTTGATGCTCTTTGCTGGAAACCTGGTGGGATTCGGTAGAATTGCCGGTTATCTTTGGGGTATCAATGACACGACTGCCATATGGATGGGCTGTGGCATAGCTTGGATGTATACTTACGCTGGAGGATTGGTGAGTGTTGCCTACACGGATGTCCTACAGGGCGCCTTGGGATGGACAGGCTGTGTCATAATGGCCTACTGGTTCATTACCAGCGAGGAAGACAGTGCTCCTCCACCAAGTATTGGTTTTCCAGGTACGTTCACGCCAGCCTTTCGTTGTTGCGAGGATCAAATTTCTGTATACGCGTCGTCCAACTCATATACCAATTAAAAATACATTTTAGGATACATCTATCCAGATCTTCTTGGTGAAGGTGGGGCATGCGACATGTACAAGGGAGTTAGCTGCATCAATGATCCGTCTCTGTGTTGCTACAACGAAGCACTCTGGTGTCCACGAGGAGCGCCCGACTGCGATCGCTTTGATAGAGGTGCCTATCCTTTCGGCGACACGTCGGTGTACAGCGACCAGATGACGAATGCGTACTCCTTGGATCCATTTCCAAACGCGATTTTCTTTAATTGGGCAACGATTTTTATCCTCGGCTTTGGGAACTTGGCAGCTCTAGACTTCCAAGCCCGATGTATGGCTGCAAAGTCGGCCAGAGCTGCTCGATGGGGATGCTATATTGGTGCACTCGTGACTGTCTTTGTGGGGGTACCGTTCGCCTACCTTGGAGCAATCACTCGAGTCCACTATGGCCCGGATTCCGTTCACGGAGAATTCGAAGCAGACAGCTGCGCCTTACAGCTCGGCTTACCCACTTGTGCGCTCTGGCTTCCTGACTCCTACGCTTTCCTCAAGCTTCTGACACATGAAGCACCAGCCTTTTTGGGTGCCTGGTGTCTAGTCGGTATCGTGGCAGCTAGCATGAGTACCGCTGACGGTGCTATCCTTGCCATGGGGACTGTCTTCTCTCACAATATTGTACGACACGTCGGAATGTTAATCCCTGGTCGAGAGATCAATGACGACACCTTGTTGCACATGGCACGTGTCGCAACCTTGCCGTTTGCTCTTATGAGTGGTATTATCGCCGCCTTCTACAAAGGACCCGGTGGAACAGGATACCTACTGATTGTTGCTTTCGACATTGTCTTTGCCACAGTCGTGGTTCCTCTGTTTGGTGCATTTTACACCAAGAATCCAAGTCCAAGAGCGGCATTGGCATCCGTTGTGACGGGTGGCCTCGCTCGTATTATTCTTGAATTTGCGATCCCGAAGGATGGGTCGTTATTACTCCCGTACGATGACTTGGTGTTCCATGATGTGGGTCCAGCTGCTAGTAGCTATCTTCCAGCTTTCATTGATGCACCTGCGAAAGACATTTGGGATCCCGAAATGGAACCGTGTAATCAGATTCCATTTGAAGATTACACAGGCGTAGATTCTTTGGCGGCGGCCCTTCTATCTTTCGTTGTTTTCTGTACTATCCATTTTGTGGAACAAATACATGGACGTCCATTATTTTCATTCTGGGGCGGCAAGGGATACACCAAAGGAACGACGACGAAAGCATGTCCCGAGAGTGCCGAAACTACAGTCCAAACATCATAAACGAAGAAAAAATTCAAAAACAAGTATAGGTAATTTTCTGGCCTTTTGATCTGAACGAAACATCGGAATTTAACGTAGTATGAGAAGGACACGGGATGGTGTCTCTTCATCAGACTGTACGACTTTGATGTGAGTCCATGTATATAATATTTTATGTCAAGCAGGAAACCATAAAAATGTTTTCGAGAAGATTGTGAGTGTGCGAATATTATTTGATCAACGAACTGGTCTTCATTCATCGACCCACTAATGAAGGTGATGAGAGTAACTGAAAAAATTTACCTACAACTCTTACTGTTAGAGAGGAAGTACTCACGTTGTCTGTACGTCGAACGTCAAGACACCAATTATTATCGTTTATTTGTACTGTTAGTAGATTGACAAATACATTCAGGTCACGTCGACCGTAAGACAATTCAAAAATTAAAAAAAAAATAAAAAAAATCGGAAAAAAGAGATTTCCCGTTCCCTATTTTGCCGCCTTACTTTACTGTTGTTAGGTATCCCTTCCATCCTTCATACGAGTAGTAGGTATTACTCCTATCATTTGTCAAGAGATCATCAATCGATAACGCCCAGTGCGTGTCACACAAAACATAGAGGAATGTATGATTAATGTGAAAGGAGGAGAAGTATGTTATTAATACTGTTACAATTTAAAGCCTTTATCCTGTTATGTTTCAGTGGTAATGAGAATAAAGGCAGTCATGCCCATGTGATTCCAAATTTTGCAACTTGGTTTGCCCCCGCCCCTCGTCCTCTCTCTCGTTTCCCTCATCCTTCTCGTCGTTACATTGAAAAGGAAAAAATGATGGTGAACAATAACAGCAAGAACCACAACAACGATCATACACATTATCAAGGATCATTTGCGCGTCAAGCAATACTTTTCGATGCTGTAGAAAACAATGATACCACAACAACAACAACAACAACACGAGCAATAAAACGTGCACCGTCTTCGACTGCGATTAAGACAGGTAATGACAGAAACGAAAACAAGAAACAAAGATCATTATTATCACGAATGGTAGTGCCATTTTTACGCGTCGAATGGAATAACAAGAAGCAACGACAAGATTTCAATAAAAACCAGTGGAACAGTACCAACAATAATGATAATACAACGACAAAGGAAGAAGAAGAAGCAGAAGGAAATACAATCTATGAACCAATCGACACGGTAACATTTTCGCCCTCAATTGATTTGCGGACACATCAGAGTGTCGGATGTTCGACTCAATCACACTTGCCGCCACTGACACTCTCTTCCTTTTCGTCTTCTGATGGTAATCATACCAAAAACAAAAACGCTACGTCGATCGCTGTATTGACTACAAACAACAACAACAACAACAACAACAACAACAGTATCATGAATCGTACACACACAACACCCATTCCTGTGGCGGAATCCATCCTACGTAGTATTTATGATCAAGCATCAGAATCTGCGAAAGAAATGGTGGCTTGGAGTGGGAATCCCGTTGTGGAAATGTCTCTGTGGAATACATCACAATTTTTTCCGACGATGATACCAGGTATCATTGCAACAGCTACTACTACTACTAGCAGCAGTAGTAGTAACAACAATCAAAGTCTACTAGCTATTTCAGATAAAAAGAAATCTACCACGACGGTCATTACCGTGGAAGATTTGGAACGTATATTGCAAGAAAAAGGATTTGTTCGACAATCGGATGTAGTGGAAGCCTTACAAAGGGCCAATCTAGATGGCACATCGGTTGCGGGCGTGTCAGTGGATACTGCTAGTACTACGAAGCCAAAGAAAAGTCTCATTGAGGGACTTGGACAACCCGTAGGTGATTTACTGGGAGGTACGGCGGTGACAACTCCCATGCCACCTTCTAGATCGTCCACATCTTCTTCGCAGGTGGCTTTTCCGCAACCAAGTGTCTTGAATTACAAGAGTTTGAAATGGGGTGTAGCTGTCGCTTCCTTCGTAACTTGTACAGTTTTAGCGACCTCGGTTATGCCCAGTCTATGGCTCGTGGGGGGCCTTGTTGGGTCATTGTACGGGTACCAAACGGGGAATCGACTTGCCGATGGAACAGTACCTACGTCATTCTTTCCTTCCTTTTTATTAATGTTTGGTCAACGAATTGCAAAATCATATTTGCAAGTGTACGACATGGTCACGGCCCTTTTTTTCATGTACAAGACCGGTCAGCTGTCGTATTCTATGTGGCGTAGATATGCTGACCTAGACGGTCGTTTCCAAATTCAAGACAAAATTGATGCCTGGGTAAGATAGCCATGGAAGGTTGCATTTGGTTCCCAACCATAACCCCATGAATGATAGCACGTCTCACCATTGTTTTTTGTGTTTTGTGTTTTTCTCAACAATATACGTACCAGAATGCTGTGTTCATTGAAGGCAAAGAAAATTTCGACCGATGGGAAAAAGAAAATGAAGTTGGGCGCAAGGTTTTGGCAACTATGCGAACGATTTGGTTAGTGGAAGAAAGGAGTCTGAAAAAGAAGGGACTCAAACGCGTTCGGAAACAGTCACGCTACCGTGTTGTACAGTTCGTATATGATGGTGCTTATTTCACTGGTCGGTTTGTAGCTTCTCTTTGGCGTTTGATATCTGGGGGTGGAACGAGCCAAGAGTTTAGCGAATTCTTGCGCGGACTTCGACTGGATATATCAAAGGCGCGCCTCGATACCATTGGGAAACATCTTGGCGCTGTTGTGGCTGCACTCGTTGCGGTCAATATTGCCGGTGCTCTCTATACACTTTCACCGGCCTTCCTTATGTTCTTGGCTACTACTGTCGGCCTTGTATACCCTTCGTGGTTCCCTGAATTGCTCGACCGTTGCCGACGCCTTGCGGAGGAAACCCGAGCCCGAGGGCGCGGGGAAGATGAGCAAGAAGAATCTGTATCGGCTAGGGGCGTGGACAAGAGTCGTTATCATTATTATGTCGATCGAGACGGGAAGAAAAAGTATTACCGGGTGGTACAGACGCCCCGGTTTCGGCAGAAACGAGAATTCGGGCAGAAAGGGTTTCGGTGGCCGTGGCAGAAGCCAGTGGAGCCTGAACGTCCTCGTTTTATGGACTTCTTACAGCCACGGTAGTCTCTAAATGCTAGTGCGTACATCATGTTTGAAAGAACAATAATGGTTGGAAATAGGGGAAAATCGTTTGTTAAATTTTGGTTTTTGCCTTTTTCACGACTTGACCGCGGTAACTCGCTATGAGCTCAGCGTCTGTTAGATCGCGAGAAAGATGGCTAGCCGACTTTACAGCAGGGTTAACTTTGCGCTTGGCAGCAGGTTTCCGGTTAGGACCCTTCGCGTTCTGCCTTTCACGTTCTTCCAGGAACATCTTGGCGTTAGCAATATTTGTTTGCCGAGCATGATCTAGCCACGTGGTGTGAATTACTTCAGCTAGAAATGAAACACGATGGCTGTCATCGGGGTTAGGTTTACCAGTCTTTCGTAGTAAACCCCAAAGCCTCTTCCAAAGCGACCCAAAGAGTCCACGACATTCCTGAATTAGAAACACGTTCGATAGATCAGCATTCCCTCCGTGTCTACAGCTGATTGTATCGTCTTTTGACAGAAATGATCGTGTTTCACGATGTGTGTGGTGGTGACCAACAGAATCGCCGTAGCGGAAAACAAAACTCAAAAAAATTTCTCCCGGGTCGTCCGTTCCTCCCAGTTCCACGTGCTTGGCAATGTGCGATGCAACGAGCACGTAGAGCTTGTAACTTCCCAACCCACCAGAAAATGGTGTATCCTGTGGAACGAAAACGAATCAATTGTGAGACAACCCATAATATAGCGACGAAAGAATAGTAAAGAATACTTACAAGATTTTGTTGCCCCATGATCACTTTCAACGCGAGGACTACCGGGGCAAAGCTGGAATTTTTTTAAAAAAGGTTAGATGCTACGGTAACTTCCCCCTCAAAATAAGCACGTTGTGTAACAAACCTTTTGTACTTTTGGGTCATTTTTAGGGCGTACAGAGACGTGTCTGCCCCGTTCATGCCACCAATGCTACAATCAATTTCTACACCCAATAAGGTCTCCATCTTGATGATCGGGACTCGTCTTTATAAAGAGAAGAAATAAGGACAAGTTAGATTTTCTGTAAAAACCAACAGCGACGTTAGCATGCACACTTACGCCCGACTGATTAATTGGATACTTTTGGTCAATCCCGAATTCCGCAATCCCCTAAAAAAACGTTGTAGGCCATCAATGACCTTGCGACGGCTGAAATCCGCCGCTTCGGTATTGTTATTGTTGGCAACTGGGGCCACTTTATTGTAAAAGAAAACCGACATGTCATCGTCATCGTTTTCGACTTCACTCCCATCACTTGGATTGCTGCTTGCTACCGATGGGCCTCGGGTAACCTCCGTAAGATCCGCTTGAGACGAAGCCCGTGAAACCGACGCCTCGCGACTCTCCGTGAGTTTATCCGCCGTGTCGTCATCGCTGCTGTCGTTTTCCTCGCCTTTGTCACATTTTTTGGTATCTCCCTCTATGGATGATTCTGATTCGGCAACCGTGGCCTGTGTACTCACCGAAGCCGGAGCTTGTGATTTGGTCGTATCATCATGTTGCAGTGGTTGTTCCTCTGAGACTTTCACTCCCGTCCGGTCAAGAACAAACAGTGGCATGTCATCATCCCCGGCTGTTTCTTCCGCTGTAGGGTCTTTTGGGCAATCTCCCCTTTGTTTTCCGTCCTCCTCATCCCCATGTGTCGCGTCCCTAGTTTTTGGTTGAATGTTTGATTCTTCCATCCCTGTTTTTGGCTTTTGCTCCTCCTCGGGATGATGATCTGGTGTCATGGAGTTTGATTCATCCAACAAGGCGAGCCATTTTTGCACCTTCTTTGTCTTAGGGTCTACTTCCGTCCTTGCTTCTTTTTTCGTATCGCTACTACTTACCTTGGCAATGCGTCTCTGAAAGGCAAGTTTGGGAAAAACGGCACCCCAAAGGGCGACATCGACATCAGATCGAAAGGTAGAAACATCGCGACACGCGTACGAACCGAAGACTTGAAGTTCCAAATCGTTCACATTAATTTCCGGTGAGTTTTGAAACACTCGTATGGCCACGTTGTGCATCTGTTCCAATACGGCATTACGCGCTTCGCACTCGGCAGGAGTGAGGCGTATGTATTCACTAAAGGCTCGTAATTCTTCCGAAAAGCGTGCAAGGAGTGCCGGATCAATATCATCAGTCGGCAATCGAAATCGTTTATTCTGACGATTGCAAGCTTCGTCGTATCTAGTACCCACAGTCAAATCATCCGAAGCTGTCAAATCAATCGTCACTGGGTTTTCATATGTACCGTTCGAATTTACCATCCACGGAATTCTTCCCTGTCCGTTACGTTTTGTCGGTAGCTGCGTTTGTTGCTGTTGTTTTCCGCTATTGCTTTTATTTTTCTTGGCAATTTCGTTGGCTTTTTTCTTGGCTTCCTTTTTCGTGTCTATTTTTTTACTCATCTTATATTTGCTCACGGAATTCAAAATCGACACCTTTTTCTTTTCTGTGGCTTTGCTCGATGCCTTTT
>Ga0051981_10001133_pt1 | contig 13025 bp, 6 predicted proteins | sample CryGey13umfilter_3_FD_59644 | JGI IMG/M metagenome (GOLD analysis project Ga0051981, IMG submission 59644) | Groundwater microbial communities from aquifer in Utah, USA - Crystal Geyser 4/10/14 3 um filter | ecosystem: Environmental > Aquatic > Deep subsurface > Groundwater | place: USA: Utah... | reverse complement strand
ATCGGAAACGGATATTGGATGTGCGGCTGACAAAACGACAACGGAACGGTCCATCAGGAGAAGGGAACAAAAAAAGAAAATGGTAAATCAAAAAAAAAGAAGAGTACTCGTACTCGTACTCGTAATTCGTACGCCACTTTCAATTCTGTAATCTCTCTCTCAATCTCTCAATCTCTCTCTTTTGCCTAATTGTTTTTTCTCGAATAGGCTCTCTCTTCGTTCGTTGCAGTCAACAACAAATAGAGTGATATTAATTGTTCAACCACCGCCTTTTGTTCGTCAAAGTGTTCCCTTTATTTTTTGATATGAATATGAAAATTGGATCGATTTGATCGATCGATCGATCGATCGATCGATCGATCGATCGATCGATATCGGTTTGATTGATCGATGGAGTTCCACGTTTCCACCACTGATTGATTTTTGCATTCAAAAAAAGAACGAGGAGAAAAAAAAAGACTCTTTGAGAGTTTGCGGAATCGACTTCGCAAACAAAATTTTTAGCAAAGGCATTACCGGGATTCGAACCCGGGTCACAGGAATCAGAACCCTGGGTGATAACCAACTACACTATAACGCAACTAACAATGTCTGGTGTAAGGTATAATAATAGCTTTGTCGTCGAAAGCGTAATGATGCCTTCTTTGAGCTTCCTTCATGGACCGTCCAAAAACTCTTTTTCATCATTATTTCTGCTCTCACAATTATTTTTTGTAGACCTTGAAAATACCACGTAGGCTGATCAGAGGGCAACGTCAGATAAAATTATTTACTCTTCGTAGTACGGTAGTAGAGAAAAGAACAACATACATTTATTCCGCTCATCCATGAGGAGGTCTGGAACAATCATGAACGTACCATAAAACATGTACAGGAAAGTGGACTCACGAGAAGCGCGGATAAAGAGGAGTACGGTAATCCTCTACCTCGGTACTCCTATCAGGGGATGATGTGAAAGTAACGACGTGGACGAAGTTGAAGGTCGAGTAGGTAGTACCTAGAGTAGTACGGGGTATCATCCGGAAAAGCTACCGATAGGAGGGAGGGAGCACGCCACATAGATCATCCCTATTCACAATCTACACAAACATATCTCCAAAGAGGTTCGGAGTAAGGTCTCATGAAATGAGAGATTTCGACCGCAGTTTTTTTTTTTTTCAAAAATATTTCAAACCGATTTATACTAACTGTAATCAAAAGTGTACCGATCCGAAACCCTCGCATCACATAGCGTAGCGAAAGAGATTTCACAGCAGGAGTGGGTGAGGGTGATGCGAAATGACCGATGCCGCCATGATCCGAGAAACAAACAAACAAACAAACAAACAAAAAGACACGAGGGGCCGAGGTTGTTGTTGTTTGTCGACAAGATACACAAAATCGAGGTAGTACAGCTTCGTTTTTTCGTTTGGAATCTATCATCATTGACAACAACAATAACAACAATAACAACAAGAACAAGAACAACAACAACAACAAGAACGAAACATGTCAAGTAATAGCGGTGAACCTCATCCTCGTCCCGTGGTAGTCCTGACAGCGGGCGGTGCGGGACGCAGTGCGAATAAATCAACGGCGCAATCGAAACGGAAAGGATCTGGCAACAACAACAATAATAACATCAACAGTAACAAGTCGATGACGGTATCGTCGTCATCATCATCATCATCGCCGCCGCCGCCGTTGGAATCGCGCGAATCGAATGATTCCTTTTTGGATCGAGACGGAGGAATAGTAGGGGAAGGCAACGCAGATTCACACGCTGCTCCCTTCGCCGATGAGCCTGTCGCGACAACGATGACTTCGTCTCGGGAGGGAGAATCGCGACGAGAGGGAGGATTTCACGTTACGGCGGATAAATCATCTACCAACAAGAACAGCAGTCTATCATCCAAAGATCCACACGGACGTTCGTCAAATACCGGTTCGATGTTCGTGTCATCATCGCAATCCAAGACAACCGATCTATTCTGGTTGCTGGTTTGTTTTTTGGGTATCATGGCATCCTTCGTATGCTACGGATTACTATTGGAATATGCCACCAGCGGTGGACGCAAATTGCATGAATTGAGTTTCTTGTTCGTCACGTCGGGACTGTACACTGTAACGGCGGCCGCGGGTCGGTATGTGCGCGACGAAACGCCAACGTCGATACCACCCGCGCGATTTGCCGTCTTGGGTTTAACCAGCATGGGATCTACCTTCTTTTCCGTACGGTCCCTACGGTACGTGGCGGGGGTTTACATTATTTTCACTATTCGTTTTCCCTTCTCAAAATATGATAAAATGTGTGAACAAGTCTCACTTTGCGTTTTGCTTCCTTTCCTCTCTCTCTCTCTCTCTCTCTCTCTCTCTCGCTCTATGTTTGTGTCTTTCTGTTTGTGTGTTTGGTTTTTGGGTCCATCGATATCATATCACAGATACGTCATTTACCCGGTACAAGTTCTGGCCAAATCGTGCAAGCCCGTACCTGTCATGCTCATGGGGGCCGCCATGGGAAAGAAATATTCGTTGCGTAAATACATCAACGTGTGCCTCATTGTTTTGGGCGTTGCACTCTTCATGGGGGGTGGGAAAGGGAGTTCCAAGCACGTCAAATCATCAACGGAAGACGGGAACGGCACAGACGACAGTACCACAGGAGCCTCGCAACTCATTGGCATCGTCATGCTTTTTATTAGTTTGTGCTTTGACGGAGGGACGGGAGCATACGAAGACAAACTCATGAGCGTGCATTCGGTGCAACCCTTTGACCTTATGTTCAACATTCAGATGGGAAAAACCATCTTGGCGGGGATCGGTCTACTCGTCTTGAATCAAATACACATGTTCGTTCAGATGTGCAACGACATGGGATTCCTCTTAATTGCCCTGGGTCTGAGCGGTGCCCTTGGTCAAGTATTCATCTTCGTCACTATTGCCAAGTTTGGTGCCCTCACTTGCAGTATCATCGGCTTGGCCCGCAAGGTGACAACGCTCGTGGCATCGATCTGGTTTTACGGTCACTACTTGGGACCGATGCAATTCATGGGATTGCTCATCAGTGTAGGGTCCATGGTTATGAACTTTTGGGGCAAGAAGGACAAGGGAAATCATCACCATGGTCCGCCTACCAAACAAGACCCCATGACGGTTGAAGAATTACAAAAGATGCTAGACAACGACGGTAATGCCTACGAAGATGAAAAGGAAGAAGTGGAAATGACACGTACGAAAGACGAGGAAGCGGCCGTGACGAACAGCTAGGAAAACCAAAACAAAAAGCGTTTGTGGTGCACCATTTTTCTATTTCATCGTTACGTGTTAGTGTCCCCACGATAACACTATAAAATATTACTTGCTTAAAATCGTAAAGATACCAAACACAATCCGATATTTTGACCCGAGCGGTCTGTTCACCTCAAGGACGTCGGAAGCGTCGTTCTCTGGCGCATACGGCTTCAAAGCTTCGCAAGGACAATCGAAACTCGTCTTGACTCAGGTCTGTCGAAAGGATGCCCAGCAACTCATTTCGTGCGCGCGCCGATGGCCATGCGTGGGCGGAATTACTTGTGGTTTCGAAAAATTCTGTGATCCACCCTTGCACCGGACAGAAACGGGTGGCGTACCATAAAATATCCGGTACACTTGGGCCGTAGGAGGGAAATTCTGTCATGAGGGCGCGAGTTAGGTTCACAACAATCGGTCGGCCCTCGGTCAGTAAAATATGTTCGAGACCGTGCCGCGAAGTGTCGGCACCACTCTGCTCACGTAAATGAATATCGTACGCAAATATGGATTCCAAGAACTTCAACGTCCCCTTGTTGACGCCTGGATGGTCCACCTGCATTGTCATAGCGGCGCACTGCAAAAGCGGCGGCAAAAGAGAGCTCCGTATGAGTGGTTCGGGGCAATAACTCACCATGCGTTCCATCAAGTAAAAGAATTCTTCCATGACGTCGGGCTGACTACTAAAATCTTGAAGGTCCCTCATGAAACCAAAGGTAGTTTCTGCCATTCTGGCAACCATATCGTACAACGGTTGCGCTAATATCGCGCCCCTGCCATACTCTGTCAAACAAATACTCGCCGCATACAAATACGGTGATTGGTGCGTTTGTTCGTACGACTGTACCAACTGGTGCATGAGTGGTTGCAAGAGAGGCCTGTAGGCGTCTTTGCTACAACTTCGTAAGGAATGCTTGTAAAGACGACAAATCTTTTCTGCCACTTGAGTATCGTTGGCAAACTTTTTACTCGTCTGTTCCAATACGGTCCACAGGGATTGTAGCATGGCAACAATGGGATGGGACCCATCTGCTCGAATAGGCATCTTTAGGTATTGGACGACTACCGCTAATCGATCAATGTCTGCAGCGGCTCGATGCGATGATCCCGCAGCTTCCATGATATTCGATGTTAAACGTTGTCCCATGGGATTTACCAGAGTCTCCAAAAAGGCGGTTGCCGTGTTGCCCATCCGCGCCGAATCTTGTGCCTTCCGCGACAGAGCCCGGCACACGCCTTCCAGAATTTGTAATTCATCTTCTATCATCATCTGGCCGCGTTGACTTACTTCCTGATAAAGCTGAAGGACGGGTTCCGCAATATCAAAATTAGTCATCGGATTGGAGTATGCACACAACTCCTTGATGGCGACAGCCACAGACGAAGAACACTGTGGGATTGTCAATCCCTGTGCCAAAAAGGGTAACAACGGTGGTAGGTAATCCGAGTGCGAGGCCAACCAGGGTGCGTATTTGCCGACGGTCCGACTCGCCGTGGCACGGAGGGGCGGTATGTCTGCCGGTAACTGAGGTAACAAGGTAAACACAGACGGCAATACGGTCGCTTCATCATTGGGAATGAACCGATGCAATGCACAGAGACATTCGAGGCATGATTCGATATTTTGCCATTTACTGTTGGGTCTATTCTGAACGGCGGCTCGTAGTAATTCGGTCATTCGTTTTACGACGGCTTGTCCACCCAACAAGCGACAGCAGTCTTCGATGGTTTCGGAGACATAGTAACGATGCTTGTGCCAGTCGTCCAAGCGATCGGTAGACATCATTTCGTCCGGATACTTCATCAGGTGCTGAGCACACACTGATATCAGATCCAACAACTGCCCTTCGTAGGCATCGATCAATTCTTGTCGCCACTGATCTGGTTCCACCAATTCCATGTCAATGACAAAGCGGTACCAAAAATGCAGCGTGATACTGGCGATTTCGGTATCTTCGATCCGTCCCGCGCACTGCAATACCCAATTCACCAATTGACGCGCCTGTTCGAAATCGGGGGAGAGTATCCAACTCAGGTATGATTCCCCCATCTCTGTAACGACGCGACAGTAGGCCCGTTGGATGTCTTCGTCGTTGGATTGCAAGGCCCGTTCCAACGGCAGTTGACTCAACAGGGGGATCATCCGACGGACCAATTCTTCATTACCGGGTTGGTGACTGGGGTACATACGCAGAACTTCCACGATCACGTCGGCGGCGGCTTCCAGGAATACGGAATCGGCCTGTTGCAACGTTTGCACCGTCAACGGGAGGAGCGACGTTTCCGCGATGACCTGCGGTCGGACGGGCACGTACCGGATCCAAATGTGCAGCACCTCCCACACCCGCGATGGATCCTGCGGCAGCGATTCCTGCAAAAATTCGAACACGGGTATCGAATTGGCGATCAGTTGATCGCGCATCGAATACCGGTGATTCTCTTCGACCAAATACAATCTATCCGATGCGCATTCTTCCGGCAACGACCGGAGGAAGAATAATAATAATCTTTGTTTTTCCTTCCCCCCGTGACGGTATACGTTCATGAGGTCCGATACCACCGTCATCCATCCCATTTGTATAGATAAGGCCGCGATGGCCATGGCAAGGCGCGTCGTCAATGCGACATTGTTGCCCGCGACCGATCCTTGAAAGTGATTCAACAGAGAATCTCTCAACGACGATAACGATTCCGTCGGTAATTCATGAACGTCTGTGCGACATTTCTTGTGTAGCGTTTGCGCGGCAAAGAAACGTCGCTGTTGTTGTTGTTGTTGTTGTCGTGTCGATGACGGTGATGCTGATTCCTGCTGTAACAAGCGATCGCACACAACCCACGCGATCGCCGTATTTTGGAATGATGTCAGATACCGGTCCGCCGCGGCACGTTGTTGGAACCACGCATCGTCGTCGTTCCGTGTTCCCGATGCGACAACGGCACCAGTCGTCGTCGTCGTAGCCGAGTACACCGTATCCAACGCCAAACGCACGCGACGGAGTTCCTCTTCCGCATCGTTGCTGTGTGGTGGTAACTGTAAATCGGTATTGATGGCAGCACTCATTGGTTGTTTGTTTGTTACCCGGTAACTGATGTTGTCTGTATCCAAGAGATGGTAAGGATCCCTTCTTTCTTCTTTTCCCTTCTGGCTCTGTTGTTACTAATAAAAAATATGAATACGAGGGGCGACGCCGCGCTGACAGGTGACAGTTGACACACAGCCGGGGACGATGATAAGGACGATGATGATGATGACGATGATGAGAACAGGCGGAGGAGGGGAGATTACAGTTGTTGTTAGTCATGACTAGTTCTTCGTGAGTAAAAAAGGACGGACGCGTGTTGGAAAAGATGTTGACACGTGGGATTCCAAAAACTTGGATCCGGTCCCCACTCTGACATCATCACAGGCGCCAACATCCTAAAAAGTGTCGTTCCGTTTTAGGTACCTAATCCTTTTCGACAGCGGTGAATGCGACTCCCTTGAAACGAAGGAAAGAAATAAATCTCACCACCGACATACAAAAAAGTATACTTGTGTCGAAACAACTCCAACCCTTGGTTTGGTTTTACTTTGTTTTTTTCACGAAACCAACGCACACAACATGATTTGCCGTACAGTAGCAGGAAGAGGAATGGTACGGTAATTAATCATCATTCTCGGGTTACTCAAAGATCGGCGCGTACTTTTTCGTACCGTGCGCGCAATCCCCCTCATTGTCGTCGCCCACGGGATACACGCCATCGGGTACCTACCGACGGGGGGATGTCACGGAAAGTTTCCGCCACCCGTACCAAGTTCCAAGAACGGATGATGGACAGCGCCTTACTGGAAAATACAAACTATCGGGTGGATCGCAAGGATATTGATTTGATGTACTTGTCATATCAGAATTCCATGTACAACAATCTGGTAATAGTAACAAAATAAAAATAAAAAAAATCAGACGACTCATCCAAACTAATCGATATCATCAGATTAATCAGATCATTGGTGCGGCACGGACACATGTACAAGATCGTTTACACGATGCCAAATCAGATTGCTCACGCGGCCAATCAGATCATTAGTGCGGCACGGACACATGTACAAGATCGTTTACACGATGCCAAGGATTTCGTGCGACAACGAGAAGTTGAGATCGGTACCCGGGCATTGGATGGATCATTTCAAGATGTATCAGCCATATCCAATCAGGGATCACCAGTCATGGAACATTTGTTCGAGGCACAGGTAAGAAGGAGCCTCTTTGAGAGAGATCCGAATGTACAGAAATGGAGGAACACTAAATGAAGGATCGAGGGAGATGATCTGGATGTGGAACCTTGCCGATTTTATATTTTTATGTCCTTGGTCATACCAGATCAGCGAACGAAATTGATTTGGCGCTAAGTAAACCACCGAAATTGTTTTGTTATCATTGAATCCAACGGTTGGGTCGGTAGCCTTTGCCATCGTGGGGATTCTCACACTGGTACGGATAGCCGTAAAATTGTCATATTCGTGCAAGCATGAACAGGAGGCCGATGAATTGGTACTGAGCGCGACAGATTTATCGAGAGAGCGAGACTACCTGACACACAACTTGGGTTATTGTACCGTACAAATTTGCGTGCAAATTTTGCAATTAAAAATAAATGGATGTTGCCATACGAATCCACGCCATACGAATCCACTCATCCTCTCGACTGCGCAAAAATCGCGAATTCGACAGGGTCAACGAATTACGACCAAGGATGAAAACTATGATAGCATATATATATGGGGATGGCCTCTTCTTGGTGTCAATTCAAATTATTAAACATCCTTGAGATGGAAACTCGAAACACCACCCCAAGTGATCATTTATCATTTCTTTACTTTTCTGATGTCTTTTCAGTATCGCTTTCGGATGCTCCATTGTTGTTGTTGTTCTTCCTAAGCTTTTCCGCCTGACGTCGTTCAAATGCTGCGCGACTGAATTTGCCATCGTGTTCTTCGAATGTTTTCTTGGCCTCCGTGAGACTGTATGGCGTGATGGGTTCCCCGCGTGATTTACGCCATATCACATACCCGCCCGCGGCAAAAACAATAATGACACCGTACAAGACAAGTGGTGATTGCCGCGTGGCATGATATTCCCTCTTCTGTCGTAGAAGGAGCGCGGGTCGATCATTCCTGTGAAAAACACGATCGCGATCGCCATCATTATCATCGCGTTCGCGAAATGATGGTGGCCAATGATGTTGAAGACACCATCCTCCTCCCCCCACATCGACAATCGGTCGTGTCCGAGAAAGACGAGAAGATAATCCTAATGCTTTTGTTGCAACATTCATAGTATTTACGTTCGGAACATGAACACGCAATGCAACAGAGCAACAAAAATCCAAACAAATGATTATGGTGATATCACTATAACGGCACGGACACGAGCGGATTCCCCCAAGGGATGATGATGACTGATGATACGTGAGTGTGTCATCCTCGTCTGGGTCACGAGAAAAAAGAAAAAGGAACGTGTGCTGACTAATTATGAGCTTGAATCCATCAATTGTGAGTTCTTTGTGAGTATATCGTGACCATATCCATTGACTGTGACAAACATTAGGAAATTACTGTCAAAACAGCAACACGACTGCCGACTCTGCCGTATTTGCATCAATGCCATCCTAGTAATAATACACGTTAGATTCGCGACTGCGAGTACATTGCCAATGCGGGAGGTCATACCCAAAGGACCGAGTGGAACTGGCATTGACACGGAAAGGCTTCGCGTGGGATCCCTCCTCCCCACTGACCGCGACTGGTGTAGTAAGCATACGAGGAAGCGTACAATACCTTCCTATCATCCGTGTGTGGTACTTCTAATGACAGCTTTTTTGTGTGCGTTTGCACGTCTTCGGAGGCGATTGTCCGAAGCTCTAATTGTTACTTTTTTGTGCGTTTGCTCTACGTAATCTCCAAATTCGCTTTGACAGTCTCAGTCATGAATGAACGTTATCTTGTTTTGTTTGCAATCGGTGTGTACGTAGTATTGCTGCCAAAGTAAGTAGGTAGTAGTGCAGGTAAAAGAGAGTTTGACAAGACCTCTGCGCATCACGTTTTACATTTTGGTCTCCTGTACCTCTTCCATCATCATCTTCTTGTCTTGGGCCTTCTTTTCCTTCATTTCCTTGAGTGTATCACCAACTGTCACGAAGAGCTGCCCCACGACATCTGTTACAAAGTCCTTGGCCTTGATGGCCAACTCTTGAACGCGTTCGTCTTGGGCAAAGTTGGTGGCCTTGGAGGACAGATCTTGCCAAGTAGTCGAGACCATTTCGGTCATGACCTTCATCTTATCAACGATCTCTCCTCCACCATCTTCTCTTCGTGGTTTCCCGCGTTCCATGTCCATTCTTGCCTTCGCCTCGTAGCCGTCACCGTCGCCGTCAACGTCGCCGTAACCATTTTCGCTCAAGAAATAGGCCTGCTCATGGACGGGTCGCTCCGCAGCGTACAAGGGCATCGTTGCCGAATGGACCAACCGAGTCGGACGGGGCACAACGCCAAAGGCCGAGGCGGACGATGAGATCAAAGTCAATACGAGGAACAAGCGAAACATTGTTTGAGTCAAAATAATGATATGGAGGGCTAGATACAGATAGTGAAGATTGTGGAGGGGGAGGTAAAGTTTACCTGCGCAAAACCAATAAACAATTGGTGGATCGTACTACTCTAGATTGTATCGACAGCCGATCACTCCTGGATACGCCAATGACTTTACATTACCCTTTTTTTTTGGATTCCGATTGACACGACGTCGCGAAAAGGTGAAGGTTCTGATGGCAAACAGCTGCGGTATCTTTCGATTCTCAGTCGTGGATATGGCGTCAAGCAATAATCGGATACCTTGCGGAATGAGAATATGGCGACAAATATGATAATATGTACCTAGTAGGTGGACCGTTCATGTATCATTGTTGTCTATTATGATGTTTCGTATATTTTATACCGGCATGACGAAAATCCGACCATATTGCAAGTCGACCGATCAATCGTACGAGAAGATGATCCTCATTCCCCGGAGTTGACTCACGCGGAGTTTGAAGTTCTCGTCGGGACAGCTGATGAACATGGCATTTATCGGAACACTGAGGGCGCGACTCAACCACTCCACCGTGACGGGCGAAAATTCGGCATTCACTGTCAAGAGACTGATCTTGATTCTGGGATACAGCAGATCGAGTAACCTAACATTTTCAGTCATGGCAACCGTGTTGCTCTCGCTGTCCGTCAATCCAACCTTGCAGTTCACCACGATAACCTTGTTGGTCTGTTCGTTCCTTTGAATGTACTTCATCGCTTTGTTCAGCAAGTATAGATCGGCGTGCTTGCAAAAGAAAACGTACGGGACATCTTCCGCACGACGAACCGCCCGAGACACCGCTTCGAGGCAGTTCCCACGTTCCCATCCTGATGTTTCGTCGTCATCGGAATCGGCAAGAAGCTCATCTTCGTCGCCAAAGTTAACTTCTAAATCTTTTTTGACCCACATTGCCTTTTGCGAGAGTCCGCGTGTGAGTGGCTTCGTCTCTCCCTTTCCGGTTTGTTCGTCCTCTTGTGGCTTCTTCTTGGGTTTGAGGAGTTTGAAGATCAGGCGTAAAATTCTTGTCTTTTGGAACATGATCAAAACAAGCACCCCCACGATTAAAAAGTAGACAAAGAAGTAGGTCAACAACTCCGGCTTTCCGAGGACATTGCCAAGAAGGGCAATTACAACGGCAACCAAGCCCGCAATCGAATGGAACCAACTCGTCGTGACTTCTCGAGGCAGCGACGGTCTTTTGATTTTGAGCAAGATATTACCGTACGCGAAGATTACCATGACCGTCAAAAATGCATAGCAGTACACTCCCCCCAGGGCCTCCACGTCGCTTTTCAAGATCACCACCTGCGATAGGCAGAGGACGAAGAAACTGACCAGAATGACTGAATCCGTTTTGGTGTATGGGTTTTTGATCAAAAATATTTGTGGCAGGCACCGATCCATGGCCATTCTTCGGATGAGTCCATTGATACCGATGTAGCCAGTCAATAGTGCAGCCGCCAGTACGACGAATGCATCGATGGAAACAATGGTGGACAAGATTCTACCGAAACCAATGTCTGCGTCTTTGTCAAATGGGATGCCCAGAACGTCTTGTTGGATCCATGTTCCTACCACGTCCGCCGTTCGGGCCAGTACCGTGTCGTGATGCTGCACGATCTCTTCCAGTGTCAATGCCGAAAACGAAATGAGACTCAAAAGCGGATTGAATACCATGATCCCCCACCACATATTCCGTAGCGTTTTGGGGAACACCCCCGGCGCTTGTTCTTCCACGAATTGCGAACTCGTTTCGAATCCGCTCACGCCCAACATGGCCGAGGCGAAGCCGTAGAAGAGTGCCGTCCCGATCGTCCCCGGTACCATCCTCCCTGCCATATCGACGGAAGGGAACGATGGTGTATTGGTCGACCAATTGTCCAGTAGTTTATCCGAATGAAAGACAGCGTGGAAAGTCCCGAGGATTGTTAGTACGGAGAGTGTTCCGACGTGCGTCACGAAGATGATCTTTGCCACCGTGGCCGATTCCTTGATCCCGAGGTTGGTGATGACGCAAAAGAATGCCAGCAGGGCGATGGTTGCCATCTCCCTGTGGACGGTAACGAACGGATCGAGGACCGTTTCGAGGTACGCCACGGCCTCGAGCGCCGAAACGACGCCCGTCGTGATGTAGGAGATGATGGCGAAGATGGCGGCCACGCTGGCCACCTGTTTCGACGTGCAGTTCAACAGTATGTTGTACGTTCCGCCGTTGCAGGGCAAGGCCATGACGGTTTCGTGGTATATCCCGCGGAACAGGTACAGGACCAATCCGACCAGTGCCAAACACAACGGCGCCAGTACCCCCGCCGATAGCGAAACCAATCCGCTCACGTAGAAGGTCGACGACAAGATGTCGTTCCCCGAGATGGCCGTGGCTTCCAATTCATGCAACAGATCGTGTCGGTCGTCGCATTGTTCACGCAACTGCACCGACAGCGCTTGCGAGATGACTTCCATCTCGGATCGTCGCGGAGTGTGGTGCACGTGGTAACTCCCGTACCCCGCAAAGTCGTGCGGTTCGAACTTCTTCCGACTCGTCCCACCCGGTGGCGTGAACAGCCACGACGGTTGATCCAGTTGATGGTACAGATCGTGATCCCCGTGCCGCGACGGCGTCGGTGCGCTGTTGTCGTTGTTGTTAGTGTTGTCGTTCCCTTGTTCACTGTTCGCAACACCGCCCGAAGCCGGCGCCGGGGGTGTTGTTGGTGTAGCACTCATAGGCGTAAAAGAGGAAACGTAGAAACAGAAACACGTTCAGAAAGTGTGTGGAGTGAGGTACGATGTTCAACTAATACGAATACTCATTCGAGTAATTTGTTTCCAAAAGTGAGGGAGGAAGATGATCGACTTTGACTGAAGAGGTCTCTCTCTCTCTCTCTCTCTCTCTTATTCCCTCTCCGAGGTGGGTTGGAAGGAGAAAATGCAAAAAAAAAAAAAATGTGTATCTGTCAACGTAACAACATCATCGTCACGAACCAAAAATGAATGAATTCCCAGCGGGTTTGGCCAAGATGATCATCATCGATCGAATAACACTACAAGATTGCGTCGATAAGGAGTATTAACAGTAAAATTTGAATCCTCCAAAAAAAAAGATAGATCCGTTTTTTTGTGTGTGACATATTTACTCACGCCAGCCACGTCGTC
>Ga0051981_10001131_pt1 | contig 13039 bp, 3 predicted proteins | sample CryGey13umfilter_3_FD_59644 | JGI IMG/M metagenome (GOLD analysis project Ga0051981, IMG submission 59644) | Groundwater microbial communities from aquifer in Utah, USA - Crystal Geyser 4/10/14 3 um filter | ecosystem: Environmental > Aquatic > Deep subsurface > Groundwater | place: USA: Utah... | reverse complement strand
TGTGGAGATTGCGTTCCCAGGTTCTGTTGCCGAGCTGCCCGAATGGCATCCTTGATGGCGTAGTAAACCGAAGTACCCAAAAAGAAAGGGGGCTCTCCGACTGCCTTGCTACTGTGTACGGCAAACGGATTATCGGCATCCTCCAACAAAGTCACATTGAATTCTTCGGGAACATCATTAAACGAGGGGATCTTGTACGTACCGGGACCAGCCGTAAAAATACGACCACGGGGTTGAATCCACGTGTGATCGTCATCACCGTACATGTATTCTTCTTGCGTAGACCAACCCATACCTTGAGCAAAGGCACCCTCGATCTGCCCGATATCAATGGTCGGGTTGATAGATGAACCCACATCTACAATCAAGTCCGCATGTAGAGTGCGATGATTGCCACTCAAGCAATCGATTTCTACCTCGGTCATCACACATCCTTGAGTAAAGTAGTTGAATGGATGCCCCTTCCAGGAATTCCACGGTTTTTCACCGACTGGAAAGTCATCCGGCTTTTCCTTGAACCAGTCAAAGCCACAACGTTCGTCCGGTACCGTGAAGAATCCATGTGCAGTCAAATCAACGCGAGACATATGAGCCTTCTGAGCGACTTGCTTTAGAGTTGCGTCGGGTGGTAACTCGTCACGGAGCGGCTTTAACCGTTTGAGGATTTGGCGACATGCATCTAAGGTGGCCATACCATACATATCGGTCGACATGGAAGCGGCTGTCGGGATTGTATTGGCAACTTTGTCGGTCGAACTGTCGTTCACGTAAACATCTTCGACTGGAATGCCAAAGGCCTGAGCGGCGACTTGGCACACCTTGGTGTGCAGTCCTTGACCCATTTCTGTTCCTCCGTGCGATACTAAGACAGTTCCATCCGTGTATACGTGAACCAGAGCTCCGCCTTGATTCATGTACTTCGCTGTAAATGCAATGCCAAACTTGGTCGGAATCAGGGCAAGGCCACGCTTGAGCCACTTGTGCTTCGTGTTGAATTCTTCAATTGCCTTGCGTCGCTTGGGCACGTCTAACTCGGTGTAAAGACGATCCCACATCGAAGGGACGTTCCACCTACCACTACTAGACTCGGACATAACCATGCCAAACGGTGTGTGGTCGCCGGCCTTGTACATATTGCTGCGGCGAACAGTATCAATTGGTACATTGGAAACGTGGGCAAGATGTTCTAGCACGTGTTCTGCAACCGCCATCCCCTGTGGACCCCCGAAACCTCGGTATGCGGTGTGATTGGGTTGCACGGTTTTGCAAACAACGCCGACAGCGCGAAAGTGAGGGAAGTTGTAGACATTATCAACGTGGAAGACTGCACGGTCAACCACAGGTCCGGAGAGATCAAAAGCCCATCCACCGTTGGCATAGAGCTGCGCATCCAACGAGAGGAGTTCAAGTCCGTCTTCAGTAACTTTTGCTGATGCAACGTATTTTGACACGAAAGCATGACGCGTTCCAGTGACTTTCATGTCAACCTCTCGCGAAAGTGTCAAACGGACAGGACGTGATGTGATCTTCGCGGCAACAGCAGCGGCGGTGGATGCAAAGACACTGCGCGTTTCTTTTCCTCCAAACCCACCGCCCATGCGCTTCACCCGCACCACCACCTTTGAGGCAGGCGTGTTCGTCGCAGATGCACAAAAATTTTGTGTTTTGGTTGGAGCTTGCGTAGAGGCATAAATCGTCATATTGGTGTCTCCTTCTGAAGGTACAACCAAACTAGAGTTGGACTCGAGATAAAAATGTTCCTGTGGCCCCGAGTGATATGTTCCTGAGACCTTGATTACGTCGCCAACCTTTGGTTTTTCGATGGTGTCGGGCATCGAAACAGCCTTTTCGAGGAATGAAAGATCACCACGTTCCAAGGTATGGCGCGAAAATTCGTAAGAACTGTTGGCTGCAATAGCATCGTCGATACTTACGATGATTTTCTCAGTGGGCTTTCCGTACGAGATTTTGATGGCGTTTACACCGGCCTCGGCAGCGTCCAGTGTTTCGCCAACGCAAATACCCAAAACCTGCCCGACAGTACGAACTTTCTCTCCGATTGGCAGAAAGACAATCTCATCATGAACGATGGGTCCCATTTCATTGTCACCCCCGATGGCGACCAGATCTTCGTGTGTGTAGATACCGAAAATCCCGGGGATCTTCAAGGCAGCTTCAGTATCAATCGCTTCAAAAACACCACCGCATTCTGAGCTCAGCACAAGTGCCGCTTGTAGTGTATTCGGTGGAGTAGGGATGTCGTCGGCATAGATCGCCTCTCCAGTACAATGCAAGGGCCCAGACTGATGAGTCACGGGCTTTCCGACGGCATTGGCTTCTCTTTTCTTCATCTCTTCCTCCAAAGGAATTTGTTTCTCTTCCACGCCTTTTGAGACAACCTTGGGGGTTGGGAAACGTTGCTGTCCGAAGAAGTGCGGCTTCTCGGCTTCCAGAAAGTTTGTCGTTCCTGATGCTTCAAGCGCGTCAATGTCGGGTAGAGCCGGAAGCTCACTGGATAGAAGCGAAGGATCTGCTTTCATCTTGTCGACATCCTCCTTAATTTCACCCAAAATACTCAGGTAAAATTTGTGCACGAAAGAAGCCGCTAAAGTCATGCGGTATGCAGCCTGTCCTCCTGGTACATCTTCAGGCAGAGTCATTTCGGACAGAATGGCGTCCTTAGCCTTCTCGAAAGTCGCTGCCGAAAGCTCCGACCCAACCAAGGCTGCCATCGCTTTAGATGCCATGGTGGTTTTGGGGGCCTAAATAGTTTGGAAATTGTAATAAGGTTAGCCGCGGTCAGTCTATGCGGAGAGCTATTTGTGGTAACAGATCGAGTTGAAACCTACCATTCCACCATAAGCTATCGAGGCATCAGAAATCACAAATTTGGACTCTTGGATGGTCAGTTTGACCTTCATGCCTGCCGTCACAATACTAATATCATCTTCGCGGCGACGCGCTTGCTTGAAAGGCTTGACATATTCCATAACTTTGCCGAGACGGGGCACAGAAATACACTCAAGTACTTCGGTGGGCTTCAAGTCTACCGTGCGGTACTTGAGAAAAAAATCCGAAACTCTGACATGACGTCGCACAATTTCGTTTTGGTCGTCGAGCGAACTGAGCGTCAGAGTAGCCCCCATCGCTGCCAGCATGGGATTCATATCGGAGATTGGACTCGCAGTCACCAAGTTGCCACCCAAACACGCTACATTTCGAATCTGGGTTGAGGCAAACCAACGGAGCATATCGTGGATTGGCATGACAGAACGAGTTAAGCTGGGATCGGCTCCGAGTATTTCGCATTCATGTTGAATGGTCGACAACGAACAACACGCTCCGATTATCAAATTTTCGTCTGTGACGTTCATGGAGTAGAGTTCCGTGATGGACTCAGCTGGTGAAATAAGGCGAGGGTAGACGGCTTGTTTGAAGCGTGTTTCAATACCAACTTCGGTATTGCCCACCACCAATTTACAGACTCCCGATCTTATTCCACCAAATTCCTTGAGCAGAGCCAGCAAGTCCGTAAGAGTCGTTGGTTTGAACCAAGTTCCTCCGGCGTGGTATTCGCTTCTATCAACTACCATCAAAGGACGTGTCAGCAGAGCCGCAACTGCAGACCCATCCTCCATCAGCTCTTTGGGGAACATTTTAATCGGCTGGTCTCTCCAGGACTGATCAGCCAAGAAGGTATCCCTATAAGCTTTCACTTTGTCTTTGGAGGATGTGCAACAAACGGCTTTGTCATCTTCAGCAGCTTTTTTGTCTTCCGCATTGCAATCTTGCTCACAGACATCTCGTTCCGGGCACTCACGGCAAGGAGTGCCGCAAGGTCCTCGTACCAGATCCTCGGCATCATCACACAAGGCTCGAGCGGCATCCCAGATTGGACGATAACCCGTACAACGGCACAGATTTCCATCCAAATGCTCTTCCACGGTCTTTACCGAGTTTGAATTCGACAACAATGTGTACATGGACACTATAATACCCGGTGTGCAGAATCCTGTCATGATAGAGGTGGATGCCGGGTTGAGACTGTTGAGTCCGATGTGTGGTACTCCTATTTGACTCGGGTGATTCGACAATGAACGATGAACGTACCACACTGCGAGCCGTGCATGTCAACCATGGCTTGCTGAATAGGATGTAAGTTGTTCCCTTTCACACTTCCAATACCTTCGACAGTCGTTATGTGACAGCCATCAGCTGCCAAAGCAGGCATGAGGCAAGCATTCACAGAGATGTGCCTGTCGAACACGAGGAATACATACTCAAATGTAAGTGTTACACAAGCAATTTTTATTCGTAAATTTTTTTGACTCCACGTACTTGAGCACCTTGCTTGTCGGGTCCATTTTTGACACCATAACGGTGCAGGCTCCACAACCACCTTCGGCGCAGCCAAGTTTGGATCCTGTTAACCCCATGGTGTCACGCAGAAAGCTCAACATGGTTTGGTTGGGCCGGGCTTGGCCAGCCAACGAGGGCTCTACCCGTTTCCCATTGACCCAAAAGAGCGGCGTCGTACGATAACCTAGAAAAAAATAAACAGCGTCGTAATACATGTGAGTGAAAAAGTCGAGGAGCGAGTAACTGTAAATAAGAGAATGTTTCTGTGACTCCACTCACCTTTCTTTTCGTACGACGGAAGAAGCTCCGTGTCTTCATTTTCATAAACCAGCGTTTGATTGGGAGGCATCCTTGATCAATCAACCAAACCGATTTTTCTACCAGAGAGTAAAACGCTATGACAGGTTTTGCTTCTCTCTGGTATGTTTGTAATGATAGTCGTTCCTGTTCCCCTTCTCTGATATCAGAAATACATCTGGATGAGAAGATCTTCGCTGATTTTCGACGGAAGAACAGTGCCAGGGTGATGTTCTTCGTTGATCCCACCGAGGAAGATAGGTACTGGAGTCTGCAATGTGAAGACGACGCAGGTTAAGGTTGGCTACTTTTTAGGACAGATCGACAAACGGTTTAGTCATTAGACGTGACAGTGTATCACGACTCGACGTTTTTCAGGTTTCCAACGTTCCATCCATACGCCGTAAGTGGTGTTGATAAATAAATTTTTGATCGGCATGTGGGCGATGGTACAACAAAAAATTTGGCGGGCCTAATTCGGCGCGCGCGCGGAATGAGGTTTTGCAGTATTGGTTTCAGCACGGGGGTACTACCTACAATTTGGATTTTCAGCCACAGTGGCCCAATGAGAGCATGTTTCTAGCGATTTAGTCGTTTCGCCATTTTTTGGTGAAGATACCAAACAAGAATCGCTCATCTTCTTCCACCGACAGCACTCATATATAATTGGTCCATTTCCCCTGATTTCAAAAATCCCAACATCGATCACTGCTTCTGTCAACATGGTGTGGAATCTATTCGGATTCGAGGAGAACCCCGCTCCTGCGGAGGAACCCACGCAACCGATTGCTACGCCCGAAGACGCGGCAAAGACTGTCGAAGAAGCCTTGGAATGTGATTACGAACGCGATTGCACACCACTTTACAAACAAATCGAAAGTGAGGAATGGAATTCGGTGGCCAAGTTTTTAGATACTGGGTACTGGCCTGGAAACTTTTTCGCCGATTCAATCGTCCCCGCTGACCAGGCTCGTACTTGGGTGACGCGTTTTGATCCCAACGACAACAAGAAGGTCCGATGGTCCCAATTGCCTCTTCACTTAGCCATCGTGATTGAAGCGCCTTACGAGATAGTCGGGCGTCTCATTGAGCTGTACCCACAAGCCGTACGTTGTACTGACGATCAACACATGCTTCCTTTGCACTTGGCCATGCGTCACGGAAGCTCGGACCGTATCGTCGACCTGCTCTTGGCGGCCTTTCCAGACGCCGTAAATGCAAAGGGAAAGAACGACCGCACTCCCATTGACTGTGCTATCCGTGGACCTAACAAAATTCGTGGACGTATTCTGGGAGCATTTGTAGAAAAATCTAAGACTAAGGCCACAAAGGCGGCCGTCGCCGCGTACACAAAGGAGATTGCTCTGCTCAAGGCGAAGTTGGAAGACAAATCATCTCAACTTGACGAAATCCGCTCGAAGGTGGCTGCCTTGGAAACTGCTAAAGAGTCGGTCGAGCTTGACTTGAAGGCAAAGATCGAAGAATTGGAGCAAGCGAAGCTCAATATTGAGATGGAAGCCAACAAAAAGTTTGAGGAATACCAAACTGAAAGACTGGTGGAGGAATTGGAGATCCAAAAGAAGATTGAAGAACTGGAAAAGGAGAAAGTTGAACTCGAAAAGGCTCACGAACAGGCGAGGGAGGAAGAAGTCACACTTCGTCGTGACCTTGAAAATTTCCAGATGCAGGTGGTGGAATCAACTTCCCCCGACGACCTGCAAAAGCTCAAGAAGGAAGTTGAGAACCTGAAAAACTTCCGCTTGGAAGCCAGTCGCACTCAAGCCGGGGAGGAAATGGAAGCTATGAAGAAGCAACTCGCTGACCAAATCTTAAAGACCGACGATACAACACGAGAAGAGCTTCACAAGATGCAACTTGCCATCGATGGACTCCGCCAACAATCCGTTGTCGCCACATCGAACGACGAGATTGGAGCACTTAAGGCTGAACTGGTCGCTCTCAGAAAAGAACTTAAAGAGAAGGAAGAAGCAAATAAGACAAAGATTGATTTGGTTTTGATGAAGAAGAGTCTCGAGAAGGAAATGGCCGAATCCGAAAACAAGACTCAGGAACAAATCGAAGCGGTAAAAAAAATTGTGGGCTCGATGAATTTGTCCCAACTCGAGACTAAGACTAACGAAGAACTCACTACTCTTAAGAAAGAGATGGACACGCTCCGTAAAGAGATGAAGGAACGCGAGTTGGCCGACCGCACGAAGCAAGAACTTGAGGCTCTTAAGGTCCAACTTAACCAGCAGCTTACTGCCTCGGAGGGCAAGACGAAGCAAGAACTGAAGCTGATGAAGAAAGCAGTCGATAGTATCAACGTCTCGAAATTAGAAAGTCAAACAAACGAAGAATTGATCATGGTCAAAAAAGAGCTCACTTCGCTCAAGGAACAACTCAAACAGACAGAGAAGTCGTCGAAGATGAAGCTCGAGCTCGCAATGCTGAAGAAGTCGCTTGAAGCCGAACTCCGCAACACACAGGGCAAAAATAAGGAAGAGATTGTTGCTATCAAGTCTGCCATTAAGACGATCGACAAAAATAATACGGATAAGAAATCATTTGACGAGCTTTCCGTCATCAAGGCAGAGGTGTCGAAGATCAAGGATGAGATGCTCTTGAAAGAAGAGTCGCTCTTGCTCAAGAAGGACTTGGAAGAGCTTCGTGCAAAGCTCAAGGAACAGCTTGCGGCTTCAGATGGTAGATCTAAGGAAGAAATGATGTCTGTGAAATCGGCTGTAGACATTATCAATATCAAAACACTCGAGGCAAAAAATCGCGAGGAATTTGATGCTATGAAGCACGAGCTTGAACAGGTGAAAAAGCAGATGTACGACCGTGAAGCCGCCAACAAGCTGAAAATTGAGCTTGCCCTGATGAAAAAAGCACTAGAGGCTGAGTTGGCTCGCTCCCAGGACAAAAACCGCGATGACGTGGTTGCTTTGCAAAAGTCCGTAGATCAACTCAACGAACAGAACCTTAATAACCAGAACACTGAACAGCTTGCCGCCTTGAAATCCGAGATCGACGGACTGAAAAAACAAATGAAAGAAAAAGACCAGGCCGTCAAAGATCTTGAAAGCATGAAGACGCTTCTCGAGGAACAACTGAAGCAGTCCGAGGGAAAGACAAAGGAAGAATTGACTGTCATCAAGGAAGCCGTCGAAGCGATTGACGTCAAGAAGTTCGAGACCCAGAACAAAGAAGAATGGATTCAGGTGAAATCGGAAATCAACTCGTTGAAACAGAATATTACTGAGACTCAATCGCACGTCAAAACTCGCAAGGATCTCGAGATTCTGAAGGAAGCTCTCGAAGCCGAGATGAAATCGTCCGACGGCAAAACTAAGGAGGAACTCGCCGCAATGAAGATGGCGGTTGAAGCCATTGATCTTCGAAAGCTTGAGAAGGCCAACCATGCGGAATGGGATGCGCTCAAGACCGAGGTCGACGCCTTGAAGAAGGAATTGAAGATCAAAGAGTGTGAAAACTTGATGGCCCAGCTTGAAGATGACCTCAAGAACACTAAGGGCTTACACCGTTTGGAGCTTGCACGGTTCCGTCGCACCATCGGTGAAATTGATATGGACTTGATCGACCTGTCTTACTACGATCTCGTTGAGAAGAAGCGCGAGATTGAAGCTGTGCGTGATGACCTTCTCCCCAAGAAAAAGGGTACCGTCGCCCCAACCTTGCCACCTACCTCAAAGGCACCGATGAAGACCTCGAAAAGAGGACCAATGAGCGATTCTGGAGTCGAAATGCGCGGTGGATCAATCGGATCTGGTTCCAAGAAGAAGGGTTTGAGAAAGATTTTTGGTCGACTTTTGGGTAGAAAGAAGAATGATTTGGAGTCAGGTGAGAAAGATATTCAAAGCCAACCCGATCCCGAAACCCTCATGATGCCTCCCAGCATGCTTGGACGGCAATCTGCCCCCGGTGCAGCCGAAGACTCGGAAGAAGACGAAGAAACCATCGTGGACGGTACTGAAGAAAAAGTCATCCCACGTACCGAAGTGGAGGAAGAGGAGAAGAAAGAGGATGACTCTCCTTCGTACCTTCCTGCCAGCGTCAACCACGTTCCCGTTAAGTCGGACGACAACGCGTCGGTCGTGTCGTCTTCCTCTAAGCGGTCAATGCGTTCGGCCAGCACTGCAAAATCATGCGCCTCGAAGAAATCCGCGAGATCTCAAAAGTCTATGAAATCCCAAAAATCTGCGCATTCTCAAAGGTCCGCGGCTGAGTCTACTACCAAGGAAAAGGTCGAACCGCCCCCTAAGTCTATGGATCCTGCACTTGCTCCGCTGAATGCCGAGGTAGATCTCGACGCCTTGAATCTAGTCCGCACACAATCGGCCACTAAGATCACCCAGACCGAAGAGGGCGGCCTCGAGGTCTCGACTGTCATTTCTGATAATCAGAGTGTGGAAATTGGTCTTGAAGAAGTTGAGACAGTGTTCACTACGAACGACGATGGTGTCACCGCGGTTTCTTTTTAAGACGATTGCCACCGTATTTATTCCTCTGCCAGATGATGAATTTATTTGATGCTTTAGCAATTTCCCATCGTTTCGCCAAAACCACACTTTACTTGTAACAAAATAATGAATTTGTCTTTCATGTTATCCCTGCTTTTCTTCTGTTGTCGAATCGAAAACTTGTCGTGTTGAGCAAGTATTGACATGATGAAGAAAGAATCATACGATCTGTGATGATGCCTGGGCCATTGTCAAACAAATAGTCTTGTATTTACATTTACAACTATATTAATAACGTTACAGTCAAAAGAAAGCGCTTCGTAGATGCATTTTTCATTTTGATCTGCAAGTGATATTTCTTGAGAAGACGAATGAAGGTCAGAAAGATGGATCAATAATATTTCGTCAAACAATTTTGACGTCTTGGAACCCGGGGCGCGTGTTTTTTTAAAACTTAATGGTATACATTTTATCTCCAGTACTGAAGGCTTCACAAAACGACTCGCACAATTTTTGAATGATCACCCTAATGACACTTATTGAGGGCAATTATCTTTGTGTGTCTCCCCACGGCCGTGGCGAACCACTTAGAGCGATGAAATCGGTTGATCGCCAAGTACTAGGGATCCTCGATGTGCATCGACGATCACCTGACTGTCAGTATTTCTACTAGCTTTTTTCAAAGAGAAAACAAAAGGATGGACAGAGAAAGCTCAAATCATACTCCTCGTTCGACAACTTCGGTGTCGGACATCGCTGCTTTGCAGAAAGAGATTATGGACCTGCAGAACAACTCACAGGCATGTTCTGAAGCCCAGATGATCTCCATCAAAGCCGAGGTAGCGGCTCTGAAGAGTCAGCTCAATTCGAAAGGTGACCTTCCTATCGATAGCAACTTGGTGAAGCTTCTTCTCAAGAATAACATTCGTTATGCTGAGGAAAGGAACAATGAGCAGCTTGTGGCAATGAAAGCTGCAGTTGGAGCGATCAATATCGCCGAGTTGGAGAACAAGACGACAGACGAGATGTCACGACTAAAAGAAGAGGTGGCAAAGTTAAAGCAGAAGCTCCAGGAGCGCGAAGACGACGACCGTACCAGAGTTGAGATCCGTAAACTCAAAGCAGATGTAGCCGAGCAGCTTAAGGCGGCCGACGGAAACACCAAAGGTGAACTGAAAAAGATGATGATTTCAGTCGAGTGCATGGCCAACAAAACCGAGTACCAGCAAACAAAAGAAGAGTTGGAAGAAGTCAAAAAGGAACTTGCTATGGTTAAGGCAGAACTTAAGGAGACGGAAAAGGCTTCAAAAGTCCGTCTCGAGTTGGTTACATTGAAAAAGTCCTTGGAAATGGAGCTATTGAATTCTCAGGGTATGAACAAAAAAGAAATCAAAGCAATCAAGTCCACCATCAAAAGGTTGGACAAGAAAAATATTGAACACAAAACTTTCGACGAGCTTTCGGTCATTCGCCGTGATGTGAGGGCATTGAAGGAGGAAGTCAAGAAAAAGGAAGAGTCTTCTACCGTCCTGACAGAAATTTCAGAATTGAAACAGAAAATTACAGGACTTCTCGCAGCTTCTGAAGGAAAAAGTAAAGAAGAAATGATCGCCATCAAAACTGCTATTGATTCAATCTCAGCTCGGCAACTGACGTTCACTGACAAGTCTGAACTCGAAAACATGAGGACCGAGATCGACCAAATGAGACAAGAAATGGCAGCCAAAGAAGAGGCCGACAAAATCAAACAAGAGCTAGCAGAAATAAAAGAGTCCCTTCAATCTGAGATTGTCCAGACAAAGAACAAAAACCGCGAGGCTTTTGAAGCAATCCGACAAACTTTTGCAAACATAAAGTCCGAAGAGTCGCATATGCACGTGTCTTCTTTTGTAGCCCTCACTTCTGAAGTCAAAAGGTTGAAAGAAGAGATTGAAGAACAAAACAGGGCAAACTGTGAGCTCGCGAAACTTCAAAGGCAGTTGACAGAAAAGCTCGAAATGCTTGGTTCCGACGACGAAGATAACGACGATCTCGTGGCTTTGAAAAAGGCCGTTGACGCGGTCGCCGCTTTCGATGCCGAGGAGGACTCGGAGACTATTCTAGATGACTTGACAAGTTTGAAAAATAGTATCAAAGAGGCCGAAGAAAATGTACATTCGGCAAAGGATTTAGAAATCGTCAAGTTAGCTTTAGAGAAAAAGTTGCAATCTTCAGACGGGAAGAGCAATCTTCAAATTGAAGAAATCATAAGCGTTGTCGAAAACATTGACCTTAGAGTTCTCGGAGAAAAACCCAACCAAACGACCCTCAAGACCGAAATAAAAGCAACAAAACACGCATTGAAGACTAGAGAGTTGTATGGTGTTTTGTACAAGCTTGAGGGAGCTTTCAAGGAAGCACGGTCGGCATTAACTCGGATGGCAGCAATCCGTTATCGCCGTGAAATCAACCAAATTAAAACAGAAGCAGAGAACGACAAACAGACTATCGAAAAAATTGAAGAAAATATCGTGAAAGTCAATGGGCTTCATCATACGCTAGAGATGAAATCTGGAAACAAAAAAGAGAAGCGTGGCCTTCGCAAGTTTTTCAGTAAATTGGTAGGCCGTGTCAAGCCTTCGACTTCCAATTCGGTGGTGTGTTCTGAGGAATCGTCGTCTACGATAGACACGGTAAAAATTGGACCTGATAAAAAGCCTAACGTCGGCGAAAACGACTATCAATACCATGAGAATATGGCAACGAATGTGGATGACTTCATCGAAGAAAACCTTGAAACTGCCTCCCGTTCTCGATTTAGTCTAGCTCTTTCTCAAGAACATTCTCAAAAATCCAAGAAGTCTAAGTTTTGTATCAAACCAGAAATCAACGAAGACCAACCCGTGCATCAAAATATTAACTACGAAGCAAGAAGCACAGAAGGCCCGCCAGCAGAAGTATCAGTTGATATATCCGACGATGGATCAGTCGTATCCCTACTCTCTAGACAGTTTGGTGATGTCGCTTTTGTGAGGTCATACTCTTCGAAAAAGACAAAGAGACAGATGGATACAGACAAAGTAAAAGAACATTGCGCTACTCAACTTGAAGAGAGTGATATCAATGGAGAGAAAGACAATGATTTGCGATCTCTATCGTCGAAACATTCGAAGCATAGCTTTCGCTCTGCTACGTCAAGCAAATCAAGCAAGCCGGTCTTGTCGAAAATTTGTCCTGGTAGCTCTAAAAAATACAATGACGATGACCTTCATACGACTACCAGTGAGGGGAAAAAATTGGCACTGACACCAAAGGTGGGAATGCCTCCCTTGTATCCCACCAAGCAACCTTCGCGGGCACCCATCTCTTGTGGTGTCAATGATCATGCAGATGAAGAAGAGAGTATCCGCGAACAAAACGAGAACGATGTACCCCATGATGACGAACGCTTAGACGGCCGGTCCATCGTCTCTGTTGCCATGGTTCATCATAATGAGCAAGGAGAATTCGACATCGAAACCATTGTCGAATCGAATTACAACGACGCGGAAGTTCCGTTGACAATGTCCATTTGAAGCAATAGTGAAGCTTTCCATAGCAATAAAATGATTAGGTAGTAATTTTACATCAATCATTGCTCTACGCCATTCCTATGTTCGACGCCGGGCAAAAGTTCTTAACATGCGAATGTAACCATGCGTTCTCCTAAAATTGACATTGATTTACGAATTCATTACCCTTCTTGGTTTTTCCGCGGGGCCACGTCGTAACCACGTCGTACCATAACTACTCCTACAAGTTTTTTTTTCCTTTGGTACTTAACAGTAAGATAATACTGGTATTAATGCAAAGCCTGCAATCTCTAGTGTCTATCCGCCCACCGTACTCAATTGTGACCAAAGTACTTAATTGAGGACACA
>Ga0051981_10001120_pt1 | contig 13093 bp, 8 predicted proteins | sample CryGey13umfilter_3_FD_59644 | JGI IMG/M metagenome (GOLD analysis project Ga0051981, IMG submission 59644) | Groundwater microbial communities from aquifer in Utah, USA - Crystal Geyser 4/10/14 3 um filter | ecosystem: Environmental > Aquatic > Deep subsurface > Groundwater | place: USA: Utah... | reverse complement strand
AGTTAGGTGTAAAGTACGGAGCGTACGCTACAGATTTCCGCACAGAGACTTCTTCTCAAGGAACAAGAGCGTCGTCGCGATCCTGACACTTGAGATTAATGGTATACCTGAGCTTTCACGAGACCGTGAACTTCCATGGCCAAAACCCGCTTTCGTCGACCTACCACGGCGCCATATTTTTGAAGTGTCTATGTTTGAGGCAAGTGAGCCTGATTTCGTTATTCCGATTAGACTGTATGTTGCACGTCTTTTAGATCTTGAAAAGATTATACAGGAGGATGATAATGCCCCAATACGGGTTCAAGCGTTCTACGCTCAAAGCGAAGATGATTCCGATCTCTTGCCATACGAAGGAATTTTGAAAGGGTGGGGGGAAGAAAATCTCGATATTAGAGATGCCAACCTTCTTGGCAGCGGATATCGCTGCCTTCGAGTTTCATGGGAAGAAGACCCTGGCGAAGACGATCTCAGTCCGTGGGAAATTGCCGTTCAAGGGCCGGCTGGCACCCAAGATATACCGAGACCTCAACTCTCGGATTCCGAGAAACTTCAAGTGCGCGACGCTCTCACACAAATACGGTCAATTCATGACGTCGAACTATATCTTGTGCATCCTGTCGACACATCCAGGTACACGGACTACGAATCAAGGGTCGAGAATCCGATGTGGCTAGATTTTGTTCGAAATCGCTTTGAAGCTGGTTACTATGCTTCAAGATTGAGTGTTATATATGATGTCAAACTGATCAGAGAAAACTCGTTCAAATATAACGGGGATGACGAACTCACGGAGACGGCGTCAAAAATGTACGACAAGTTCTGCGAGCTTGTGCTTACAGAAGAAGAGCTAATTGAATTTCGCGAGTTCGAGAAATATCTGGAAGCGAACGCACTCCAAGCTGCCACTCATCAAGATGGAGCCGATGTAGAAACATCTGTCGCTGCTACGGAGACTGGTGGAGTCATTAGACGATCCCGAAGGCGAGTACAAAATCGGTCTTCGCTGGAATCTTTACCAGCTCCTGGATCTGGATCTGGCAGTCGAAGACCCCAGAGAAGAAGGTCGTTTTCTTCTACTCAACTTCAGCCTCGACGACGATCTAGCGGACGCAATATTTCTATCTTGGAACATAATGCTCCATCCCTGAGCCGAGGCACGCGAGCGAGAGGCACTCGCGGTGCAACGGGGATGGAAGCTAGCGCGAATGTCGCACCAGTCGCACCCGTCGTACCGCTGAATTCTCGAAACCGAGGAAGAACAGTTCGCAACTCCCGTGGTCAGCGTCCAAACATGCGACAGTCAATCCAAAGAACAGATTCCCTTGCTGCCTCCCAGGCAGAAGGCGCCAATAATAGAGCTATGCGTGCGAGATCACGAGCTGCAAGATCGGGCCACTCGCTGCGTTCGGGACGCGCAACTAGTCTCCCATCCTACGCCGACCCCGCTGAAGACGAAGATATGGCAGAGTCTGAAATCGAAGAAATAAATACGAGTCCCAGGGCGAGTCGGAGGTCTGCGCGTGCGCCTCATCGAGATTCAAGTGGAAGTCCCGATGCACGGAACAATTCGAGACGTAGAAGAACACGAACCTCACTCGCGGCTGCTGAGAATCCAATTAGCGGGCCTGTGTCAGATTCTCCACGTCGATCTAGTCGTACGACAGATGGCAACGGTGAACTGGATTCCGATGGCAGTGGACTCGAGACGAATACTCGTTCTCAGCGAATAAGAATTAGGGTAGCTTCGTCGCAATTACCACCAGTTTCAGCTCAGAGTTCTCGGACGAGCACGCGTCGGGTCTCGACCCCCAATTCAAATGATCCAGAAGAGGAAAAGTCTGTATCCACCAGCCGTAACGCACGGCTTTCCAGTAGACTTCGTTCTGGTTTGTCTGACGATAGTGATGCGGATCAAGGGATGTCTTCGGAAGAGTCCGAGGCTCAAGATTTGAACGAATCGGAAGAAGAGGAAGAAGTGACCAGGCCTACTCGAAAAAGAGCCCGTTCGAGTCCGTCCAGGCGTACGTCGCGGGCTAGAGGACGAACTTTATATGCAGACCCATCTTCTTCGGAATTTGATAGTGACGAAGCTCATGACGATGATGATTCCGATGACAGCGAAAAGGGACGCTCTGGGAGAAATGCCCGACATCGGAATGCCGGGAAGTCTCCCGCCAGGAAAAAATCAAGCAAGAAACCTCCGAAGAAAAAAGCAATGCGGAAGTCGAGCCGTCCCAATCCGTCCCCGTGGGTAGATATTCCACAGAGTAACATTATTCTGGTCGGACAGGGAATTTTGAGTCGCCTTGCGATTGAAGATGAGGAAGATATATTCGCCCTGCCAGTTGTTGAGTCTTTACCAGAAATTGCCGAGGAGTACTACGAAACGATTTCAGAACCAATGGATTTTCGCACAATCAGGCTTGAACGCCTTGGTCAGTATCAATCCATCCGTGAACTGCAAAACGATTTGATTACGGTGTTTCACAACTGCATTGTCTTTAACGGTGCAAATACCAAGTACGGCCGTCTTGCGAAGTAAGTTTGGTTCAAGACGACAGCACTTGAGCTAGTTGATTCATCATTAAGCTAACTAGTTTGTCATATTTCTCTTCTCCCCAGGTCTATGCTCGATGTTCTCGATGAAATTTTCCACAACGTTTCGGAGGAAGTCGATGTATCTCCTCCCTCTACTCGGTCATCTCGGAGGCGCTAATAACAGCCAGACGACAACCGTTTAATAATGTAAACAACATTTTAAAAGAATTATTCCACTAAACTTTTGTTAATGCTGTCAGTCCAAACCAGTCATCCCATCCTTGGAATTTGATGATTGTAAGTTGTCTAGTAGGTCCACGGGTTGTTGCGTCGCAGGCGGTACTATTACCGGAACTTGCGCTACCGGTATGGTGTTTGATGGTGCTGCTACGACCGATGATGGTGGTCCATAGGTGGCCACTTGATCTTCGTCAGGAGGTGTAGCAGTAATGATGGGTGTGGTTGCATGTGGTGTGGGTTCCTTCTGGTCGGGCGCAGGCGCGGCCTCCGGTATGTTTGTTGTGTTGACCGATTGCGCCGTCGGACCCGAGTATCCGTAGTTCGCGGTGTCAAATTCCACACCGTCAGTAGGTACTTCGGTGACCCCAAATATTGCACATCCGAGACACAGCAAAATAATCCCAGCGACGAACAAGAACGGCGAAATGATCCAGATCGATGAGAAATTACCTCCGTTCAACTTGGCGACAAACAAAATAACAACAACGAGAAGAAAGCCCTGTGAACAGCACTTGCTGCACAGCCTGGAACTACTTGCCATCATCTGGGCCTTTAATTCCTCTCGTTCTTCTTCGGAAATCTGTGGCGGAGCTCCCCCCGTGCCATCGTTTCCCATTGCACCATACGCCGTTCCTCCTTGTTCGACATCTGTGGCCTTGAGTCCAAACAGTGAAGGGTCCTTCTTCATGGCCGCTTGTTGAACTTCCGCGAAGGACTGATAATTTGCATAACAAATGAGAAGTGTCATGATCCAGAACGGGGTGAAGACCAGCCACCAGTTCCAACTTGTATCACGATCCAACTGGCAGAGAAGGAGCAATACGAAGGCAACTCGGAAGATGCTCTTTATAATGTCGTGACGCGCCCTCGTCTTTAATTTTTGGGCAGCATCAAATTCTGGGCTAAAAACGGACGGAACGACTGAGTACCGCTTGGCAATCAAATCCTTTTCCGCCGGCGAAAATTCTGCAAAGGGCTTCCCCAAGGCAGCTTCCAAATCTTCGACAGTAACAATGCGCATCCTTGCCAATGGCCATTTCTTGTACAGTGTGGTTAGTTCCCACACGTAGAGAGGGATAAAGATAAGTGCCCAGGGTATGTCAAGAATTCCATCTAATTTGATAGCAAGCAGTACTTCGAACGCAACAATCAAGACAAAACGGAGTAACGAGAAAATTCTCTTCTTCATGGGTAGCGGGTCGACCCATTCTTCTGGGGGTATGTGCTCCGGTCGAGCAATCGGTCCCATCATGATAACGCGAATATGATAGAGCAAAATAAAGACATCCCAAAGCCACAATGGCGTCAACGTTGCAAACCAAGAAGCATCTTCACCAAAGGCACCATCTTCATGCAGGCAAATCAACATGGGCAAAAGCAATACCGCAACCGCCACGAACACAAAGATGGAGAAGATTTTGGCACGATCTAAAGTGGAAGAAGTCGCGAAGTTGTGAGCTACATCTTGCGGATCGATGCTGAATGGTTCATCGATCCATTTCATCCCTCGTTCGCCGACAGCATCGTAAGTTTCACGCTTGTGAGGGTCGGCCAACACTTCGTAGGCCTCCTTCATGCGTGTGAATTTCGCCTGATCAGCTTCGGTAACAGTCTGTCCCCTCTGTGCAAGCTTATCAGGATGCATTTGTAAAGATTGGCGCTTATAAGCACGCTTAATTTCGTCTGCCGTTGCATCGCGTTCAATGCCAAGGAGCTGATAATAGTCTTCTTCGCCATCGGGAGTACCCCCTATGAAGGATTTGCAGCAACACAAGAAGAATGCTAGATCGTATCTCATGATTGCATCAATTGTACCCGTACCTGGTGTGGTGTGGTACAATCAATCGGTGTTCCTGCCGATTATGATGGCTAGCTACGGGGCCGTTTCTCTACCAAGAGTTGTCTATCTGTATGATGAACGGATTGTTGTTGGCGTTGATCGTTGGACTCTTCTCTTCCTACTCCACAAAAGAACCTATTTGGTTCCACTCGTCTCTTGTTTCATTTTATTAGTTACAGATACAGTTAGTTAGTACTTGCGCGACTTATCCGCAAAGACAATGGCGTCGCCAACGAGGGGGACCGGCGAGTCCGTTAAGTCCCCTCTGCGCGTGGCAAGTTGCGCGAAAAAGCTTTACTGTTAACAGTAAGGAGTACCGGTAGCCAGATCTGACATGAGTTTATTTGTGTGATTTGGGCCAATGACGGATGAGGACGAGAATGACAATGCGTGAATGGTCTACTCCTATATTCACTGTCACCGTCGCGATCAGATCGAAGACGTCACGATAACTACCCTTACCGTGTCTAAAAATTGGAGGAGTACCTACCTAGTTCAATCGTAGCGCGCAATAGTCTTAGCACACTTTTTCGAAACCCTGACATTTCCTTTTCGATGATTTCCTCCTTCGATGAGTACGAAGATTATTAATATTCTCCATCGTCATAATTTGTAATTTCGATGCTACTGCTGCACCAGAAGGTGTAAGAGTGGGGATCATAAAGTTGTGGCTTCGATTACTTTGCGAGTTGGTGTAGTGAATCTAGCTATCTATCCACCCTACCTTTGGAGTTGGCTGTTTTCTGACAGTTAAAAGCTCTCTCTAGTTCAGAGAGATTTCATGGGAGGAGTAAGGCCATTTCTATCTTTGACCTCAATTCAAGTTTCAAGACTCGAAAGTAATCGATCTAAACAGCTCCAAAGACTGTCATTCAAAGAGAACAGAAAATATGTATCAACAATGGCGCAACGGACATTGAATCCCACGAAAGAGATATTTTTGTTTGACCGACCTCATTTTTTTGTGTGGTTTTCGGTTGGGCCATGGGTGCCAACCGAGCGTAGATTTTAGAGGGCGTTCAAAACCAGTCCTTGATCCAATACAGAACTGAGACTCATTCCCGCAGTGCCCTCGGGATCATAACACCCCCCTCCAAAAGAACGAAAAGAAATTGGAGAAGGAAACGCGGACGCAGCACCATTTTGGAGGAGAACGAAAGGATTGACCATGACCTACAAACGCTGCCAGCGTTCTGATCGCGACGGTTCTTTTCCAGAACCACCTTACGCAATGGGTGGAGGAGAATCGGTGCATTCTGGGACTTCGAAGAATGGTTTAAGACGTTCCATCAGGGTTTTGAAATGTTTCTCACTGTGGAGCAACAAACAAAGCAGACACGGCGTGAGGATTGGTCCGTCTTCCAACCATGTGATACCAGTCTTGGATGTTGAGGATTCATGGGAGTCTAGTAATGATATAGGAGGAGGAGAAGAAGACTTTGAAGTACGCACTTCAAGTCCGGCTCACTCCGATGACGCTGTGTTTGATCTTTCTCAAGCACTGCCAGCCGTCCCAGAAGACGTAGAAGAAGAGGAAGAGGAGGAAATAGAGTCGGTTCAATCTCATAAAGTCTCTGAAAATGAATTAAACGCGGCCTCAGAAGAGAGCAGCAAATCATCTGACTACTCTTCAGAATTCATGACGGATGATTCTACTGAGACTTCTGGACTTCCTTGGGACTCTTCGTTCAGCCAACATGAAAATGATGGCTCAATGGAAACGCCAGATGCGGTATCGCGCATTGGTATTCGTCCTTTTGAAATACCAACGGATCTCGGACGGGGACGCCCTTTGAATCCAGAAGGGGGCTTTATTGTGGAGTCCAATCAACATGAGCAACAACACATCGACCATGACAAACGCGAAGGAGAAAGTTACACCATGGAACAAAATACCAGGAACAAAGAGTTGAACGAACCACGTAAGCCCACAGAAACGAAGAAAGATATATCGGAGAGTCCTAGCGATTCGAGCGACACGTACAGTGATGATATGCGAGACGTTCTCCGTCTCCTTAACGACTCAAAGTATTTGCATGAATCCACAAGGAAAGGGCAAATCATCTTGCCAAAAGAGATGGAGACCTTTCCCGATGAGTGGGAACGAAAAAATCTCTACGGGAACAGCTCATTATCCGAGTCCAAAGGTGCGGGGTGTGATGACGTGTCGGAAGTTTCCCATGATATGAATGACAAACCTTACAGTAGAGTAAAGGAGTTGATGAAAAAGTTTAGTGGGTCTTCGGAGAGAGAAAAGGATACTCAATCGTATCCAATACTCAAAAATCGGACACACCTTAAAACTTCCGCATCAGAAGATTCATCTCCATTTCCAGAAGAGAAATTCGATGTACCCTCCGAAATTATTCGTCATAATATCTTTCACGCAAATGAAACGAAAGGATTTTTTTGGAGGTCGCGACCAACGCTGGCACATGCTCTACCGGACGAAGAGCTAGTTGACACATCGATGAGTACCACCGAGGGGAATCGAAGTATGGACTACAGCGACGTCTTTAGTCAGGAAGAGTTGAACAGGGAATATTCCGCTCCCGGTGAACCAACTTTCATTCATATTTGAGTCCATCGTTACAGTATTTTTTAATGGGAATGATTTACTTTCCGGCAACGGCTTTGGGCGTGCTAACTGTAAATTAATTTATTAGAATCTTGTAATATTTTTCTCCCCGGAACACTTTCGTGATTTTGAAACTTGAATTTACACTTCCTCCATTTTTTGAAAGGATTCGTCGTCGCTTGTGCTGAAGCTGTCTTCTCTGTCTGGCTTTGGCTCTCGGGTTTCCTCGCGGTGTAGGCGCTCCCAGACACGGTGGAAAAAAGCTTTCTGAGAACCTGTCATGAGCTTTGCCGTTTGCTCCTTACGCAATGTTTTGAGTTCTGTAAGTCTGTCTTTCAAGCTCTGAGGTACCATGCGACATTCAAACATATGACTATGCACAGAGACAAAATTCGATTCGACTGCACTAACGCTCGACCAAAAGAATTTTCGGCTGTCAACCTGCCCAGCGCAGTGCTTGCATTCGACACCAATGCAACCAACGTCTTTCAAACGACGCTTATTTCGGTCTGCCTCTGTAAAGCGACAGGGTTGCAACTGCTCCATGACGACGTACAGAAACTCTGCAATCATATTCTTGTCTTCGGGTATGACCAGTTTCTTGCTAGTGGTCGTGACACTGAAAGCGGCTTGAGCTAGAATATCAAGAGAGAATGAGCGAGGTGACAACGGCTTTGATGGATCTCGACAAAAGCGAATTCCTTTGGGGGTATCGACCAATCCGAGCTTCTTAGCAGACACAACCCAATATTGACGCGTTGCTAGACCTTTAGACCCTTTGGAACTAGCATTCTGTAAAGTGATAAACTTTTTGCGAACATCGTCGGGCAAATACTTGCACTCCGTAAGATGGAATCGTTGAATATCTGCAACAGACTGGTAGATTCGTCCGAGAGAAAATGGAAAGCACACAGCCCTGTTCGAACGAAGTTTTGCTGGCTGTTTCAAGCAGTGGATACAACCAACTCCAACTTGCCCAACAACAATAGAGAATGTAGTAGGAGCACGAGTGGCAATATCGCTCTCGGTGGCAGAAAATGCACAGACTTGTTCGCGTAAAAAGCAACGCAGCGGACTCAGGGCAGATGCATCGTCCGGTAAAGCGAGAGGTATCATTCCTGCATAGAATTTCCCGGTCGAAACTGAGCCCTCGGCGAGCCCAGACATTTCAAAGCTCGATGTTGAGGCCATTGAATCGCTTCGCTGTTTAGAAATATCCATCATCGAAGACACAGAATTATCACCACGAAGGCATTTATGTTGGGATGGATTCCCCAGCATTGGCTTATCATCTGAGATACTCGCAAATGATAGTGAGGGCGCGGAATCTCGTGGGGGTAGTGGAGAAGTAGTGGTTTTAAGAGATAACGTTGGAATCGGTCGATTCAACCTCACACCAGAAGAGGCATCTTCCATACCCAGTTCCTTGGCGGACTTGATAAAATACTGCATTGTGGTTCCTGTACTTCGCGTTTGGACTGACTTGAGGTCATCCAAACGCTGTTTCAGAGAATCAGGCACATATTTGCATTGGGAAAAGTGGTCTAATTTCATATCAATAACGGTCCGATATATGCGCTTGAGAGAAGATGGATAACAAACAGCGCGTTTAACCCTGTCACTGGCTTTGGTTGTATGACGACAATGAATGCATCGCAAACCGACCTGACCGACCACAATAGCGTGCTTTCTTCCTGGAGCGGGAGCATCCACATCACTTTGAGTTGCTTGGAAAATTTCAATGTTCTGCGTGGGATGAGTACAACAGTTAGACACACGTTTCAGAATTTTCATTGAGAGCCACCAAACAACCTACCTCACGGACAACACAGAGCGTTTCACTCAGCGATACTTTGTCTTCGGGCATAGTAAGGAGAAGCATGCCATGCGCGGTTGAGCTGCTTCCCTGAAAATCGGCTTCATGAGATTTTCTCGCGAAATTGTCTCGACCTTCGGTGAACGATGCAGCTTCAACGACAAGCTTCATTTTGTCGTTCGAATGAGGTACAATGCGCGGTCTTGTATTGTGGCGAAAGATCGCATTACGATTGCTGCACCGTACACTGTTGTTAGAGTCGCGTGATCCATCTTCATCGAAACTTTCACGCATTTCACGTTGCATGATCATTGAATGTCTCGATTCCGCATCATCCCGATTTTGGCGCCCACTGTAAGGATCCCAACATTGCGAATCATCAGCATGTGGATGAACGTACCAGTCAGGACGACACCAAGATCCCTTAACTCTTCCTTCTTGGCTTTCAGGTACGACTTGCATCTCGTGCCCGTGAGAGTTGCTGTAGCTTTCATGCATGTATTGGTGATGATGGTTAAGTCCAATAGCAAGCTGCTTTTGGTCTGCCCAGTGAGGCGACGGGAAAGATTGTGATCTTATATGAGGTTCCTCATGGTAGCCTTGCAATCCACGGTAGTGCGATTCCCAATGCGGTGGGTGACCATACCAGTGTTGAGCTTCCACGTTGTGTTCCGGCCGTGCTGCCAAAACAATCTCTGGCTTGCGCGACACTGATCCTGCCTTTGACCTTTTCGGAGGGACAAAATCAGGAGGAAGTACATTATAAGATTGACTCGACTGAACATGATGATAAAAGTTTCTCTTCATGGGAAGTGAATTGTAAGAGTCAATGGTTGTAGCAGAATACGAGCGAGAGATGGGATGTGGACGACTCTGTTGCATCTCAGCATAGCCTCTAGGTGCTGCGGTGGTGACCACAATCGTCGGAGGAGAAGGAGGAGGAGGAGGTGGTGGTGGAGGAGGAGAGCGTCCTTCAGTAGTCTCCTTTTGCCATGATGGTGACGTTGAGGCAGCCTCTCTATTTTCCACCGAGAGGTGATGACGCTCCGGAGACAACGAGGCACCATCAACACTAAAAGATGTAGTCACAACCGACTGCAGATGCTTCCCTGGTATGGATTTTGGATAGAAACCAGTATAGTGAACTGCATTGGGAGAAAATGGGGGCACGGGTTGTCGATGAACATACGGATGATGATAGGCTGGAGTTTTGCAATGTCCCACTGGATCTTTCATGATCTCGCTTGGTTCTGTCGTCGCCGCCCGCATGTTTTTGTGGTAGCCGCTGATCCCACCATTTGAATCTGATCCAGCTTGGACTCGAATTGTATCTGGTACAGTTTCCATAGTTTCACGTTCCGTCCTGTACAGCAAAGAACAAGCACCTGTAAGACTTTTTACAGCCGAAAGGAGCCACTACAGCCTCTCCATTCTTACCTAAGCGTTTAGCCTGTACGCTGCTGCAGTAAACAAACGACACACAAAGCAGAGAACTCCACTTCTATGAAGATAATGACTGCGGATAGAAAGGATATGTGATTTATCGTTTTCCTGTACAGTCCTTGGAGTGAGTCGAGATGTGCGCAACTCCTGCCTTGAGTTGGATGGAGAAAGGTGCTACGGAGAGGGCGAGTATTTTGCGGGCACGATAATATGAAATGAGCGAACGGGTTGACAGAGTCGGCGCGCGCCCCCGACAAGTACTTAATAAACTTTTGTTGATTCAACGTAAAGCTGACTCCGTTCACCCATTTTCTATAGAAATGAATGTACAACCCAAGATCCCGGCGATTTGACCGTACACGACACTGCCTCGACAAAACAGTAACCTGGGCGAGTTTTCCTTGGAGTACTGGAACCACGTGGAGAGATTCTGGCCTGCGTTTATGTTGCTCTGCCAAGTCGTTTCCTGTAACTGTAAATAAAAACGCTCTACCTAGCTGAATGCAAACACTACTCATTTTGTTTCTTCTTTGGCATGGAACGAAAGGTGCTCGACGACGGTCTTCAGGTTGCGCGCACGTTCAAGGAACATAATGGATTGAACATCTTCAAGTGACACGACATGGTGCACCTTACTGTGACAAGTTAGTGTATTCCTCTGGTGGATATAGGAATATAATCCGTACCCGGTACCATCGTTTTGAATTTGTTCAAAGTCAAGCAGTTGTGCCGCTTTTTAACCTAGCAGTAGCGGCATCGGTAAATCATTTGCCCAGTCGATGCTTCACAGTACAGTTGGCAGGGTATGGTGCTAATACAATAGTACCCCTACTATGCGTTGATACAGGTAATCATCCTATATACTGTTAGATATGAGCCATCCAACTATTAAAAAAGGCCAATGTCTGTCTGTACCACTAAGCAAATTTGGCCCCCGACGAATGCGCCACCACCTTGGGCGCCTGTTCGGCACCACCGAGCATGATTGCTTCCATTTCTTCTTCTGAAAATGCCGGTCTACCAAACATGGGATGAATGGGTGGCAGTTCCACAACTGGTGCAGGAGTCAATCTCGCCGCCCATCCCTCCTTCCCCAAGAATTGGATACTAGGGGTCCGATGCTCTTTCTTCTCCGATGGAGTGGCGGATGGTTTGTTGGACTGCTTCTCTTTGGTTGCAGGAGGCGGGGCCTCCGGCTTTGCACTGTCCCCGGCCGACGCACTGGTACTGCTGGTGCTACTGCTGCCACTACTGTCAACACTATCCCCGCCACCATTGCTATCGGCACCGGTAACTGATGCCGTTGCATCCGTGTCAATCTCATAAAGGGGGGCACCCACTTCGACGGTCTCGTCCCTGTTGTAGGAATTCAAAAACAACAAGAAGAAGAAAAATCGACAGAATCGTCCGTTGTGACATGAGCAGATAATCTCGATGATAGAAAAAACATAAAAATAATAATAAAAAATCGACAACCATGTTGGCAAAGCATCATCCATCGATTTCGGATAACCAAGCAACTAGGAACTCACACGGAAGGAAAGTGTTTGGTTACGACTCCGGAAATATCCGCCTTGATTTCAATCGTCACTTTGTCCGTCTCCACTAGGGCGACAACATCATCAGCTTCAACTGCCTGTCCTGGTTTGACCAACCATTCTACCACAGTTCCCTATTGAAAAAGACGAAAGAAAGACCAGATAGAACACAGAGAGAGACAAGAGAGGGTAAGAATAAGACCAGCAGCGGCACTCGTAGGAACACTTCTTACAGATATGCGATTCGAAATAAGTACGCATCGAAAAAAATAAAGACATACAAATTCCTCTCGTGTGTTCTACATACTACTTACCTCCGTTATAGAATCTCCCATTGTTGGAACATTAATAGTTTTGGCGGCCATACAAGAAGGCCATGTCGGCGAAACAAAACTTCGACGACATGTCGACGACAACTTCCAGAGGTTTTGCTGTTGATGATATTGCTGCTGCTGTCTCGCGACAACGCGGCTTAGTTGCTTCCACATCATCATGTTCGTGGTGTTATTGCGATGGTAATTCTTGTACCTTGTGCCTTTAGGAGTAGGAAACAAGAACAATCATCCAAGGAGAATGGTAGATAACACACGAACTCTGCCTCGTTCGGTGGATCCCAAAGTACCGAGAACCGAGATGCAACGGCAAAAATACGGTCGTTGATACTTATTGCTGTCTTCAGGATGTCTCTCCTGTTAGGAGTACACTGAGAGATTAAAAAAAAAAAAGCTTTCGGAAAAGATCCCACCATTCCTGATCATGGACAGACGGAGGTCGTATTTTCGGAATTCACAAACGTTGGGGAGTGGCGGGGTACACTACGAGGAGGGGTTGCGACTAGAGAAAAAGGGGGGTGTGAGATGGAATGGTGTGATCTGACTGTGAACACGTCCAGACCGCCAAAAGCGCAGGTGCTTTCTTCGTACAACTTCGCCCCTTCTCACGGAACATCACAACGTGATACTCCACCTGATATCTTACAGTTAGGAGTAATCATGACAGTGATAAAAAATATATATTTTGTTCATAAAAGTGATATTAATGTAAGTACGGGCGGGGCTGCGCCCCGCGGCGTACTTACCCTGACTACTGGATCCCATGTC
>Ga0051981_10001115_pt1 | contig 13124 bp, 12 predicted proteins | sample CryGey13umfilter_3_FD_59644 | JGI IMG/M metagenome (GOLD analysis project Ga0051981, IMG submission 59644) | Groundwater microbial communities from aquifer in Utah, USA - Crystal Geyser 4/10/14 3 um filter | ecosystem: Environmental > Aquatic > Deep subsurface > Groundwater | place: USA: Utah... | reverse complement strand
TTTTTTTTGGTGCAAGTTCAAGGGAACCCTTTCATGATGATGTAGAAGATGCAGATGAAATAAGATTAAGCTATGTAATACAAATAATTTGGAATCGATCTGTATACAAATGTTGCCATGTATGTAGATATCGGACCCAAGAAATATCATCGAGTAGCGCCTTTTTATGTTTCTGATGATGCTGTTTCTCTGAAAAGATTTCGTAACACTATCATGTTGAATATATTAAACCTAAATAATTTTGCCATAATTTATTTGGATCGTGACCCTTCCTCTTGCCTTCACTGCGCCATTTCGGTATCGTCGTGCTGCTGTTGTCCTTCCATTGGGTCGCTCTTTTGTTCATCATTTTTATGATTACCGTAGTAGCTGGCATCACAGCAAAAGCAAATGCACATGCCACAGCAAAAGAAAAGGGAAATTACAATCAATACGGCCCCGATGATGGCGCTCGCATCCGATGACTCGTACGATTGTTGACTGTCTTGATTATCATCGGTACAAAAACCGGGCGTGTCCTCGTTGTAGCAGTAACAAGAATCCGGAGAACAAGCAAGTGTCCTTCTTTCGCAGCAGTATCTATCCAGGTCGGAACAAGTGCATCGCGATACTTCGTCCCAATCGGCTACCGCCAGAAGGATAGCTGCCACGATTAACAAAACCACCACAAAACCCAGCGCAAATCCAACGCTTGCTCCAAAAATACGAACAAGCGTTTGCATACTGGTTTGGTTCTGACTTTGGGCGAAACATAATCTGCGAATTGATGGTAAAGTGGTTGTACGGAGTGGTAATGAGGTATAGAAGTATGCATTCGATATAGAAAACAGAAGAGGAATCGGGTGTTCAATCTTACTTTAGTGAAATTTTGTGAGACCAGGGATGTTTCGCCCCCCAAAAAATGGGCTCATAAAGAAAATATGATGCGCCTGTCGTCCTGGAGGTGACGACGATACGTTTTTTGTTTTTCGTTATCAAAAGATTTGTCATTTTATTAGGTATAAAAACCAAATAACGATTATCGGTGAGCCAGAGTTTGACAGAAAATTAGACCTGAGAGCCAAGCGAGTACTGCCCTCACCTCTGACTTACAAACCTCTAACATATATTATTAATGTTACGTATAAAATTTATCCACCATAAAATCTGTACACCAGTCCGTCGACCGACATCTCCAGCCAGGCTTGTGGCAGCATATCACCTAATCGTGCTCTGTTATGGCATTTTGAGATTGCACGACCAAGTACGAACAATATTTGTGCGAACAAAATGTGAATTGTTGTTCCCTACTTTGACTATCCTTGGATTATCGCGACTCCAGTTAGACACGGCTTCTTTCTGTTACATTAGATTTGCGTAGCTTTTACGTTAGATACAAGTTCGGTCGTCACATCGAATACACAACGATGTACTCCTACTAGGAAAATCTGTTGCCGCGGCTCACATCTCTTCATCGGACGTCTCCTTTCAAGCTAGCTGTAGTGGGTGGACTATTAATACCTAAATTCACTAATATGACCATCCCTCCACGATCATACAAGATGGCTTCTTAGCATAACTTAGTACCTAGTTTGGCAGTATCTTTCAAATATACGAAAGAAATATTAAGCTCGTTTCCTGGTCCACAATCATCTATTTCTACCGGTGTCACTTCGCAAGCTACATTTAGATTCTTCGTTCGGATTTCTCGTGTCTTCAAGACGACCCCTTTACTCTGCAATAATTTTCAATTCTTGATTAAATCTTTATTTTCTCTGCAGCGTTTGCCAGACGACGTTTTGTGCTTCCTCCCCTTCTGTTCTCCTCGTGCAGACTGGAATTTAGTTTGCAAATCAAAATCAAAATTTAGATTTGCACCGATTTCTAGTAGCTAGATTTACTAAGTTTTTTGAATTGCGCCTGGCGGTATGCCTCAAAACTGGACACTTGCTTGACTGTTCCATCCGCCACCACCCATGCTTCATCGGCGACTGCCTGGACAAAGTACTGGTCATGAGAAACGCAAATGACAGCTCCTTCAAATTTCTGAACGCTTTCGGCGAGAGCGGCAACGCTTTCCAAGTCCAAGTTATTCGTCGGTTCGTCCAAAACGAGCACGTGCGGACTAGCAAATGAGACGGCGGCGAGGGCTACTCGAGAGCGTTGTCCACCAGATAATGCGGACGCTGGAGTATTTTGAAGGTCAAATACCTTAGATCCTCCTGCGCCGGCCACAGACGAGCCCGATGTTACACCACAGCTTGACAAGTGGCCTCGCAATTTCTGCACGTGATCATACGATCCATCTCCAGGAAACAGCTTTTGCAAAAATTGCAATGGCGTCAGTGTTAAATCGATCTGATCGGCATGATGCTGATTGACCAGTGCAAAGCGGGCGTGTGGATTGCGCTTTATTTCACCTTGCGTGGGCTCCAAATCGCCCATGATCAGCTTCACCAGGGTTGTTTTCTTTCACATGTAAATACAAATAGCAGAAAATAGTGAGAGGCTGTGGAATCTAGTGAAAACGTCAGATTTTAAAGTGCTCTGCGCCGACTTACCCCGTTACCATTTTCGCCAAGAAGCACAATCCTACTCTTGGACGTGATTCCAAACTCGCAATTTTGAAACAGCATCGCCGGTGTAGCATTAGGATATCCAAATCCTACATCAAGGAGTTGCACCACATATCCATCCAACTCACCGCCGGCTGAAATTTTAATTGGTAATTCTATGTCTTCTTGTAATGCCGCTAATTCTTCAGCATGTTCTTCATGGATTCGTTCTAATTTGTCGGCTTGCTTGGCTTTCATGCCCATTTTGTTGATTTGAGAAGAGCTTCCACCGTATTTAAATCCGTGCCCGGCATACTCTCTCAAGGAATCGATCTCGGCTTGTCGAGAGGCTTGCTCTTTGGCAAAGAGTGCTTGTTCATCCTTGCGTCGTTTGGCCCATAGTGAATAATTTCCCTTGCTTTGTGTTAACCTTCGCGCGGCCCCAGAAATGTGCAAACAATCGGTGCAAACTTCGTCCATGAAATGCCTATCGTGACTTACGATCACGACAATTCGTTGTTTCCAGGTATCCGACGTGGATAATTCTCGAGCCAACCACATAACGGCCAAGATGGACAAGTGATTTGTCGGTTCATCGAGTAACAGTAAATCGGGCTTAGCAAAAATGGCCGCGGCCAGCATGGTACGGACACGCCACCCTCCACTCAATTGCGATAGCGGGCGTTGTTGCAATTCTTTGGAAAATCCTAGATTATCCAGTAAGGCCGTGGCCCGGCGTTCTGCCGAATTGGCTTCAATCTCATCCAATCTCAATAACAAGTCACCGTGTTGTTTCGATCCGGTTGGATCCAACTCACCGCGCGCCGCAATTTCTTCGAAGCGTTGGACTTCTTGCAACAGCAGCGTGCGTTCTAAATCGGCATCGACGACGCATTCAACTGGTGTTTTGTTTCGTTGCGCCTCGGTCAAATTGACTTCTTGACTAACGTAATGTACCGTCACGTTGGGCGGTACGTCTCCCACGCGTCGAGCAGCAAAGGCTCGAAGCAATGTTGATTTACCCATCCCATTCCGTCCAATCAACCCATACCGTCGTCCCCACACCAATCGACATGTTGCATCTTCAAGTAATGGTTGACCACCACCGGGATTTGGCAGCGTAAATGATTTGGCATCAAGGGATCCCTTGTAGGCTCCCAAGGCCGTGCGTGCGCGGATGGCTCGCACGCGTGCTTCGGCCAACTCGTTATCAACTTGCACCCGATCAGCTTCGGCTTGTTCAACGGCTGATAATTTGCCTTCTTTACGATTACGTTCTTCCTTTTTGGCAGCCTTTTCCTCCTTGCGTTTAACCGTCTTGGCGGCCTTGGTGGTGTCATCGTCTTGCGCTGTTTCTCCGATGAGGGTGTTTTTGTTGTTGCGTACGCTATCATTATCCAGTATACCCGCAAGCGGTGATACCAACGCTTCGTCTGCCGTGAGAGTCATTTTCTTGACCTCTTCGGATAAAACCTTGGGTTCATCGTTCATTGATTTTGTTGCGTTTCCTCCTCCTCCTGCTCCTCCTCGTTTGGCCCCCGATACGCCTCGGATCAATTCATTAGCCCTGGCAAGTGCTTCGTCCGCTTCTTCGCAATAATCGGCACTCTCCAACAAGTTCGCTATCATGGTTGCTGTTTCTTCGCGTGCATCTTCATCGTGCAACGACGATTCTTCCAGTGCACTGACAATGTATTCGAAAATATCCTCATCCAAATCGGGAAGTAATTCTTGACAAACGTCCTGCACGATCGAAGGAGAAGACATGGTTGATGATGTTGTGTATTATTCGTTTTTAGCAGCAGTTGATACCAAAAGAATGTATGTATGGCTGAAGATGAACTCTACTAAACTAGTAGGCGATATGCGACAGGGCTAAAAATAATCGTATCACACCCCAGAGATGTGGTAGCTTCGAATAATCAGAATGATCGCTGCATGAGGGACAGACTGGGCAACACGCGTCAAGGAGAAAAGGGGCTTATTGCAGTTGATTACTCCATTATTAGTTGCAGGTAACCTACCTACCTCTCTCCTTCTCTTGGTGAATGGTCGAATAAACGCGACCGACGGTAGACGACAGTCGGACGGATGGATTACGTACCGTTGACTGTGAGAGACTTACCGTGAGCCTGCATTTCCAACGATGAAGAACTGTGAGCACCTATTACGTCACCAAGGATCGTTGACCCGCGTGTCATGTCACAAACATCATCGATGCCAACTTGACAGTGAACACATAACCAAACAATGGCCACAATCGAATCGCTACCTAGCTAGTACTCCTCACGGTTACTCCCATCCTTCCCATCAATTGGCCCTTTCTCTTGTCATCACTACCATTTTTTTGTTCCTCACTTTTGGATCAGTTATGGGATCTCGCTTTACTTGGTTCAATCAACTCTTCTTGGTAGCGTTCCTAATATGCTTCATCTGTTCCTTGATTCCCATGGCCGAGGGATTCTCCTTCCACCGCATTCCACCCAACCCAGTCAACAGTAAAGATGTTACTCCTGAAGAAGCAAGGGGACGTCGGGCATTTCTGAATGTATGTACAAGTACCATCGTTTCAAGTATCATTCCAAGTCCAAGCGCCGGTGCCATTGTTATTCCGGAACAAAAAACATACTCATCCAATGCACGAAATCTAGATCGACTATCGCTCGGTGATCAATCGGGTGGATCTGTGTACGATAACACACCGAAAAATCCTGCCGCGGCGAAGCGTAGGGCCATGGTAGGGTGTAAAGTATCCGTGGCACGCAAACAAGCCGGTGGGTACACCGAAAAGGAATGCAATACCAAAGTCCTTTCTGGTGAAACGGAATTCATGCTGGAAGCACTACGGGCTTTGGATTGTCCTACTTGTCCCTATGGGATCAAAGGGGCGTAAATATGATGATGCTTGGTTCCCTGTACTTTTCATGTCGAGAGAATACTCTCTTGCTGCTATTTTTTTTTTTAATGAAAAAATCTTGCCTTATTCTGACTATGAATAAATAGGATCGATACCACACTATTTGTTCTGTAGGAGAATGTGAAAACGCTATATCTATCATCTTCGTTTAGAAAATTTATCCCCCAAGATCTCTTTGATCGGTCCCGCAAAACAATCCTCGGGGATAGTAGAGCAATAATACAACGAACCGTAGTTGATGAGAGGATGAACGCATCATATCTTGACGCTTCACAACCGCGACTGAACAAAAATCCACAACAACAATAATAAATATTACTACAGTCAACACACGCATCAAAACCATCCGCAGCCACCGCGATTGCCGCTCTATTATTTGAATACCCCGGTTCTCTTGATATTGTCATTCATACCAAATAAATATATTGATCCTAGTGGGCGACGATTGTGCTAATATACTCTTGTATTTCATTTACCGAAACACATTACAATATTTTTGTTTCAAGGTGTCTTAAAAAATAAATCCAACCATGAAGCTTCATCGGACACGCACACATTTAGAACTCCGTGTGGGAGATGTTGCTGTGGTGGATGTGATATTGTATATACGTCAAGCCGATTTAGAATGGTTCAACACAGATCCGGAAGAATCTACTGCCAAATTAGCAGCGGCGGGAGAAGATAATGATGAGGATGAGGATGGTGTAATAGATCATACGACAGATTTATTTCAAATTTTACAACAATCTGTGTTGCCACGTATGCTGCATGGCGAGATGGAACGTTCGCATTATAAGCAATATCCATCATCCAAGCCACCTCCGTTGGGACCACATGGGATTCCCATTTTAGTGGCAGATGACAAGAAACAACGACGAACACATAATGATCATTCTGGCAACATCAAAAAAGGATCAAAACGAAAACGTCTTACCGTGAAAGAAAAAGCCGCTGCCGCGGCAGCTCGAGCCGAAGAAGAAGAAGATAACGACAAGGCTAGACCCGAAAAGGATGTCTACTATGCCTTTGGAAAGACATTTCAATTAGCATATCGGTGTGAGAGTATACGAGACTCCAATGCGGCATCTTTTGTCTTTGCTAACGACACCCAATCGACATCAAAAAAGGACGAGGGGATTCTTTGTGAACTGGACAGATTACCTAAACGGATTGTGGCATGGGTGTTCCCATTTGATCCATCCAAACCTCTAGACGTCGATCCGACCGATGGGGGCTTTCCATTACCCGAAAGAATTCCAATTGCACATTTATTTCGTGGTGGAGTTGGTGGTGATGAGTAACTTCTTTATTGTCACGAAACAACAAAAGGAAAGAAAATTGCAGAGAGTGTAAAAGCATTTCATTTTCAAAGGAATTTGATTGGAAACGATGCATATGATGTTACGTTGTCAATAGAGTACTATGTAGATAGTTCCTTTTACAGATAATCGACGATTTTTCATGTAGATGGTTGCTTTGACAGATAATCGACGATTTTTCATCTAGGAAGTTCCTAGGATAAGACATTTATCACTACACGAAAGACCTACAGTTCAATAAAAGCTGTCAGTATTGTAGGTTGTGGGTTATCTGAGACTCCTCCTGTTTACGTTTCGTCATTGAGGTCCAAGTTTGAACCAAGTGAAACCATGCGCTATTTAATCTTGTGGATTGTACGATTATTCAAAGGTATAATCACTTAAGCATGCACTTTAAGACTACTTTCTCTCGGATTAGCTTTTTTTTTTTTAATTTTCCTACAAATGCTGTGATTGAAACTTTTTGGTTGGTGTGAATCGCGGTATTTTTTTTTTATTTTTTTTTCAGGGTTGGATCTGACATGTCAAACGTCCTTCTCGGTAGGAGTATCAATATTTTTATTTGGTGTATGGCAAATTCATTGGTCACCCGGCGTGCCCTTACCGAAGACTCGCTTCGCGGTACAATGCTCGGAGCCTTGAGTACTCAAAAATAGTATACGTTTTTTATTGAATCTTCAGATGTGAGGTCGCCAGTATATTCATACATCCGTTGCAGCGCGTGCCTACTTTGTCCGCACTGTTGTAACCGTAACCATGGTGGCGGGCGAACCTCGAAGGTGCGATTTCTACGGCTTTGGGGATCGAGCGATCGTGCAGATCGGTGAGGGAGTGGGTATCATCGTTGGATTTGCAGAAGTAATTGTGTATCAGAGATCAATTACCTACATCGCTTCTCAGACAAAGCAATTCCTTGTACTTGAAGATTAACAACAATGCGGTGGTTGAATGAGTTTTTGCCAGCACCTGAAGGTAACGCCCCCAAGCAAGAAGCCCGGTACGTCCTCCAGCTTAATTGCCGACACAAATGACGGGATTTGTTACTCCCTCTACCTCTAGTAGTTGCATGGCTCGTTTTGAATCCGGAGAAAGATATGGAATGAATTGGGACTCGAGGTATTTTGGTTCTCTCATCTCCCGTTTGTTTGCTTGTGCCTTCTATCAACGACAGAGGATTGTTACGATGGGCTGCTCTTTTCCTTGGAGAGCTCCGTGATGGACTCACCATGATTAACATGCAGAGTGCCTTTCTAATTGTCTCCAAGGTACGTCGTAACAACTTCAAGTCGGTGTCTTTAATAGAAATATCTAGTAGTGTCTCATTTTCAATCTGTTTCCACTTTCGGAATAGGGTTACCATGAAAAGCAAGCTGGAATTCTTTTTTTTGGTAAGTGTCGGCAAAACTACGGATTACTCTACGAGGGTAAATCTCTGTTTCCCAGACAACAATCTCAACCACAACATTGCGCCCTCTTTTATATGATCCTAGTCTTTGGTATGAGTCAGTTTCTATTTCAAACCCCGGCTGGTTACCTGTTTGACTACAGTGACAAGAAAATAATGTGGTTATCGGCTGCGGCAATCGCAACAACGGCACTGACGGTCTTTACCGCATTGTTTGCCGCCCCCGAAGGTGGAAACTTGGGTCTGATGGTCTTTGTCAAGTTCCTACAGGGAGCTGTAACTTCATTTATTCCTCCCGGATTAAATAGTATCACACAGGGTATCGTCACTTCTGCCGGCATGACCCAACAAGTGGCTGTAAACGAAATGATGAATCATATGGGTACAGCTGTCATTGTATTGGCAGGGTCACTTCTGGGTCTCTTGTTGTATCCTGATTTGGCGGCTCTCTTTATCGTTAGTCCTATTGCTTGCGCTGGATTCATTTTCTTCTTGAGTCGCCTCAATCCGGACGATATTGATCACGACGAAGCTCGTGGTCTTACCAATGAGACGAGTTCGAATGCGGACAACTATTCTCCTCCGGATCAAGAAATAATCGATGGCGTCCAGGCAGACAAAAAAGCCATCACGCATAAGCCTTCTTTTAATGTCAACACGGTGGCTGGATCTACCACCACAGGACAGGATCATGCCCATAAGGCCAACAGTCCCCTTCGTGTGCTTCGCGACCCCATCCTTCTGACCTTTATCATGATTTGCTTCCTTTTCCACGCATCCAATGGAACTGTCTTGCCTCTTGTTATGCAAACCTTGGCTTTGGAATCTGGTCGGGAAGGGATCTTACTGAGTGGCCTCTGTATCATCATTGCCCAAATTTGCATGGTTGTAAGCGCCAAGGTTTGTGGTACCTACTCCGGCATATACGGTCGCAAGGGCATATTCTTGATTGGACTTGCGTCGGTGCCGGTACGGTGCCTGATTTTGACCTTGCTCGTACATCTTCGTGATAATGTCCGCGATGACGGAGGAAACGGCAACTTTCTGAATATTTTGATTTTGGCCACTCAGATCCTCGACGGTGTCGGTGCAGGAGTTTTTGGTACCATGTACATTTTGGTGACGAGTGATATTAGTGCGGGTTCTGGTCGTTTCAGCATGACATTGGGATTGACCACGGCTGCCATGTCGATTGGAGGTACCGTTTCTGGCTATGTTGGACAAGCGTTGGCCGAAGATTTGGGTTACCAGCAAGCATTTTTGATCCTCATGGTCATGTCTTGCATTCCACTGTTGGCGTATTACTTTTTCTTACCCGAGACACTGCCTTCTCTTGCCAGGGCCAATGACCCTCGCATGGCCAGCGTCCCAGAACATCCGGCAGAATCTTCGGAGGAAAATTACAAGGAACTGTCGTAAAAGAAAATTGACAAACTGCAAGAGAACCTGTGAGATGGGCCAGATCCATCATCAAGAAGGCATCTATACGTGTTATAATTTGCACGTCTTGCATCATTCTTCTATATATACATATATTATCCGTTTTTAACTTGTTTAAAAAAAAATGAACCTTCAACTACATCGCTTTTGCCGTTGCACTGATATGGTGGATAACTCTTGGTTCAGAACTCGAACATTCACTAGTAGGGTCATCGAATATTGCTCTGGGTATTTGCAGTACATTCCTTCCATCGAATTAGGTACACCTACAATAAAAGAGAAGTATCTTGATTTTCGATTCCATATCATGGATAACGTAAATGGACTATTTTATTTCCGATTTCTCTCACTGATCCTTGATGCACATGAACAAGGAAGACACAACATACCATCCACAACATGTCACATGACTTTTCCTTTTTTTCTTTTTCTCATCACTTTCTCTTCGTACGTCACACGACGGCGTATCCGGATCTTTGTGGTGCAGGAAATTGTGTATCCAATGCAAATATGGCTGCACCGATCACTTCCGGCCATTTAATGAAGCGTTCTAAAAAATCCGTGATATCTGTTACCATCTTACCAAGTCCTCCTGGCAATCCCTTGAACGGTAAAAGTACGATCCAAAATGATGCCAAGAACCACGATATAGGCCAAGCAATCAAGATCAAAAGTGCCAACCATACGATAGCCAAAATCAAACCTTCAATCTTGAATTGAGCCATGCTGATTGAGAAACAAAGTAATCAATGAGTAACAAATGTATTTTGAACGACGAGTGGTACTAGTAGCCAGTAGTAGTAGTAGTTGTTGTTGTTGCTTGGATAATGGAAAAGCAGATGAGATGTGCTCCTTCCTTATGCTTAGGTTGTATGAATAAAATGTGTGTGCTATCCGACGAGAATTTTATGATGATTGACAATGTAAGGAGGAGTAATTGTAATGTAAATGTAAATATGTATAACAACAACAAAGTCCGGGAGTAAATAAAGATGATCTCCACGGAACCACGACGACGACGACGACGCCGAGAACAGAACAGAACAGAACAGGAACAGGAGAAGTTACCTGTAAAGAAGAAAGGCGACGTCATGATAAAAATATCGAATATGAAATTTCGGTCGCATTTACACCGCAAGTAGCCAAGAAGTCGTCGGCGTAGGAATCAACGATTGCATCACGACGGTTGAAGGAAACAAACATGTCGGTGAGCAGACCTCTTGTTTCTTTTCGCATACATTTATTTGCTCCTAGCTACTCTACCTAGTAGTAGATGGGAGTGTATGTATCGATACACGATCATACCTACACAAAAAAACAACCGCATTTACTGTTCGTTAACTTAACATTTTGTTCCTTTATATGTAAAACGACAATTCACAACTACCTACTGTGCAATGAGTGAGGGTAAGGCCAAAGATTGTGGAACGAAAAGTAATGATCGGGATACGAGTAGTAGCATGTACGATAGCAGCGACGACGAAGCGGGCATGCATCAAGATAGTAAAGCAGTTGCATTAAAGAAAATGGTTCAAAATAATGCCAGGAATAGTCATCAACCGTATTATGTGACCTGTAAAGATATGAATGATCATCTATTCCAAGAACACACGTACGGGTCACCTACCGTCTGTGATTTGTGTGGTGATCTACTAAAGGGATTATGGAAACAGGGGATGCAGTGTAAGAAGTGTCATAAGTGCAACGTACACGTGAAATGCTATGAAAAGTACCAGTCCGAACAGGCCAGTCAAGAACACCGACGAGGTCGTAACAACAATTTGAGTGAGAAGGCACACGTTTTCGTCGAGCGCACGTACCATACACCGACCTACTGTGATGTATGTCATGGATTACTCGTCGGATTGTGGCATCAAGGTTTGCACTGTGCCGATTGTCGTATCAACGTCCACCACGGCGGTGGAGTTGGCGATCACGACGATTGCTTCGCGGAAGCATCGTTGCTGATGCCATGCAAGGATCCGATGAACGCCACGGATGCTTCTACGGATACGAATGATGGTGGTAAGACGAAGCAAAGGGAGAAGAGATCGCATCAATATCAGAATGGTTTGTTTTCGACTTCGTCTGTCTCCGAAGATGTAGACGATCATGAAGGTACGAAGGATACGAAATCAGACGAGACGAAGGAAGTGAAAAAACAAGACGAAAATAACAAGAAACCCACGTTCCTGGAAGCCGTCGAAGAAATACGATCTTTGATTGCCAACAATCCAAACTTTTTCAAAGATGTGAAACAACAGATTGATAAAGATTTATTGTCATTGGCGAAAAAAGTTGTCGTTTCAGCCTCCGTGGAAACGGAACGAGATCTGTCCTTGAAGAAACTACGGGTCAATTATGTCAAGCCTTTCGTGTCGTACAATGATTATATCGAATCCAAGGGTGAGGTATTTTGCCTTGTCGTGACATTCTTGGTTCACTGTATCATCACAATGATGACATTTATCATCTCATTCGTAGCGGTCACGATGGCTTATTATTTGCAACTATTGTACTACATGCAGACCAACGACAACGACGACAACGAACTAATTACAGCCAAGCGTGTGATCCATTCAGCCATCGGACATGAGATAACCGTCCTCAGTACGGTTCATTTGACCATGTTATTATTCGCTACACTGTTCTATTTCAAAGGAGCACAATACTTGAGGCGCAAGGTAATTATTATTGATCAGTTCCTCCGCGATTTATTGAAAATTGATGCCAAGGCTGATATTGGTGTTTCCGTCGTGGGTTTGGTTTCACGCATCAATCGATGGAGTCGACGCGTGGTAATGGTCACTGCCATTGTATGTACCATGACAATTTGTTTTTGGTTTTATGTGCAAGAACCTCCCAAAATAACAACAACAACGACCGCGACAGTAGCATCACAATCCATGGCAATGTCTGACACTAGCGTACAGTTGTCCGAGGTGTGTCCAGGGGGTGCACATCCTGTGATTTTCGATTGACGGTTCTTGGCAACTGGCTGGCCTACGCACATAGTGTGTTGGCCCGCATGATAGACAATGACGTATGGTTCACCAGATCAGGATTCCTGGTTAATGGATATCTTTCGAAAAATCTGTAATTTATATTTTTGAATCTACCTAGTCGGCAACGGCGGTACAACATCATATTCCTACTTCTGAAAAAGGAGTCACCGACATGGTTCTTTCATGTGCTTCTGTATTATTTAAACGGTGTGAATGGAAACAAAATTCTTCATCTTTTCCTGTGATGGCCCGAACTGATGGTTGTCTCTGATAAAAATCCGAACCACAACGCACATCCTTCGTTTCATGCGAGTAGGTAGATGGCGGCGAAAACGGCATCAAGGACTTGTCATCTTTTCGGTCGCGGTTACACAAAACCTGACGTCCCCTCTCCTCTGACTCCGCCTTGCCGCGTGGTGTCGTCTCGCCATCCCTTCCGCATCGAATGTTGGCGATATAACTTGAAGTTGGATTGGTTTTAATGACCGATCATCAGAATAGCGT
>Ga0051981_10001114_pt1 | contig 13136 bp, 5 predicted proteins | sample CryGey13umfilter_3_FD_59644 | JGI IMG/M metagenome (GOLD analysis project Ga0051981, IMG submission 59644) | Groundwater microbial communities from aquifer in Utah, USA - Crystal Geyser 4/10/14 3 um filter | ecosystem: Environmental > Aquatic > Deep subsurface > Groundwater | place: USA: Utah... | reverse complement strand
GTGAAGTGAGATGGCTACTCTTTACTCCGCGCAGTCTGCTTCCCCCTGTCGGACGACGCCACGTGCTTTTCCTTTCCTATCCATCCCTGTTGACGTCTGAGGCGTGCGTCAGGCAGGCATTGACAGTTAATTATTTGTTTGCATTTCACTGTTAGGAGTGGTATGATCGGGTTTTTTCTCTCTCTCTCTCTTCTCCCTCTCGTGATTTGTTGGATTGCCGTCAAAAAGAACGTCTTGTGTTCGAAGTACTCATGAAAGCATCGCTTTTTATTTTGTTTTTTTCATTTTTGTGTCTGTTTCCGTTTTTCAGTGGAAAGAAAAAAGAAGAGGGGGGGGGTCTTTACGGCGAATCAAGAAGTATTACAATTTTTCAAAAAAGTTATTTATTATCACCATTGTTATTTGTGATAATCAATTGAACATACAACAAAATGGCGAACGAGGAAGACGACCCCATGGAGGTCGAGGCGGTCGTTGCCGAAGAAGATGAGATGAACGAGACGGATGAGGACGATGCGGCGGCCCCTGCCGTCGAAGTTGTGGTAGCAGCAGCCACGGAAGACGACGCTTCCAAGGACAACAACGGCGGCGACGAAGAAGATGATGATGAGGACAATGATGATGATGAGGAGGAGGAGGACAATGATGATGAAGTCGTAGTGGCCGCCACGGTATGGCCGGAAAGGGACGAAGAAGACCAGGAGGAAGAGGAGGAAGTCGTAGCCGCCGTGGAGGCGGCGCCCATCGTCGTAGCGGAACCCTCTCCCAAGAAATCGCCTCCCAAAAAGAAAAGACCGGCGGCGAAGAAGAAGACCTCGGAAACTCCCACTAACAAGAGAGACACCAAGGCATCGGCTAATAGTACGCCCGCCGCGAAGAAGAAGAAAAAGAAACCATCGTCGGGGACAAAATCATCTTCCAACGCAACGGCAGTAACGGAAGTATGGCCCGTAAATCCTGCGCGTGTGGATTTGGCACGGGATGCTCGGGATCATTTGCACGAAATGGTGCAAGACTTACCCGTAGTTTTGGCAGAAACACAGGTGCGATCATTGGGACAGCTCAAACTGTGCAAGGGACGCACACCATTCTGTACCACCGCGGCACTGTATCCCATTGGTTTTTCATGCGATCGGTACGAATTTTCCCCCGTACACGGACGTTTGATTCAGTTGCGATGCACTATCCTGGATGCTGCACGTGTCCGCCGATTACAGAAAGAGCGACATGCTGCCAAGTTGTGGCCGGTGCAAGAAGGACCGATTTTCCGTGTCATGTGGGGCTTGGGTGTCGACGAAGATCGATGGGCAGATTCTGCACAAATACCATTTCAGGCATTGCCGCCCATTGGGGGGCCCCCGATGAAACGTCCTCCGATGCGGCCTGTCGTAGATCAGCGCGTAAGAGTACGATTCGAATGCAAGCAGTACTACACCGGCACCATCACGTCAGTTGCAACGACCGGACAGTCCTTTAAAATTTCCATCAAGTACGACGACGGATTTGTAGAGAAAGGTACCCCCTTTCCCGACCCAGACATCACTCTCCTCACACCCGGTGAGTATCGAAAAGAAAGAAAACGCGCCATCTTTGCGATGTTGACGTGCGTTACCGATCGAAGAAAATGGGCATCACATTTGTTCCTAACATATATTTTGCATGTTCCTCTCTCTCTCTGTGTGTGTGTGTGTGTGTGTGTGTTTTCTTCAAAATATAGGCGCTGAAGAGCAAGTGGACGAAAAAGGAAACGTCGAACTGAGCAAATTGGGCGGAAAGTCCGTCACGTGTGCCGTAGCTTCTACTCCGCTCGAAGCGTGGGGAAAGGCATGCATCAAACTTGGGTTGATTGACGAAATCATGTTCGAAAATGGATTAAACGCCGTCAAAACAGCTCGAGCGGATGCTCTGAAAGAAGCGAAAGAGAAATTGGGAGGCGGCGCGAAAGCCAGTGCCAGCAAACGCAAGGGCGGCGCCACCGGCGGGGACGATGAAAAGGTGCGGCGCGGGTCTGTCTCGACGGTTGCATCGGCCATGGAAGAAGAGGATGTTGATCCTGATGGCGAACGTGATCCGCCCTCGGAAAAGGAAAAGCATTTACGACACATGGTGTCTGTATTGGAAGAAGAACTTGAAGAAGCCGTGCAAGACGACGCTGAGGCTGCTGTCGCCTTGGCAGATACAAGAATTTCCGCTTTGGGTGGTCCCATGTTATGCAATCCGTTTCCACTCGATAGCAAGAGCGCACAATCTAACTGGATGTCTTTGGCAGTTCGCAAGGAAAAGACGCGCATGGGGAGTACTGGTAATAAACGCAAAATCGTAGGTGCGGCCGACTTGCTAGAGCGCAACGATACCTTTTACAATCCTGATATTGAGGTCCTGATTGAAGGATTGCCCGGAAGCGAGTATTGTACGCCATACATATTTTCTTCACAAAGGTCTGGCGGAAACGCGATTGCAGTGAATCGGCAATGGATACAGGAGGCTCAGCTTCGACAGGAAAAGGAAGCGATCCGTCGATCAAAACTAGCCAAAGAGGCAGAAGTGAAAGAAACGCAGCAGCGTGAGAAAAACAGAAAACGACAGAAGATTCAAGACCTTCGAGATGAGAAGAAGCGTCAAAAAATGGAGGAAGAGGAAGAAAAGAAAAAGGCAAGGATCGAGGAACGCTTGTCGCGATTGCGCGTCCAAGTGGACGAGCGTCTTTTCAAGGAAGCTTCGTTTCAACGCGAAAAAGTTGTTGCAGCATTGGCTAGAAGTTTGAATAAAGAGTATCAGAGACGACGCCGTGCAGCCGAAATTGTAGCTGGGCAGTGCGTTATGGAGACTAAACCTCAGCGTTTGGAGCCAGCCAAGGAGGACTGTTTGTCGCAAGTATTATCAGACTCCATGAAGGTCTACAGCGAAGATACTGTTCGCGTATGGGACTTCGTGGCAACGTTCGGTAGTTTTTTCGTCGAACGAGGCTATTTGTCTGAAGTTCCAAGCCTTGATTCTTTGCAGGACACCATTGACTGCATTCGAACTACATCTTCGCGCACGCATGAGCGCGAAGAAGCTCTTACAGTGGTGAAAGAGCTTTCTATTGCCTTGTGTAAACCATTGGCGATAAGTTTGACTCGTGTTTTATTTGCAAGTTTGATTGCCCTAAACCCAATCTTGCAAAAGGAGTTTGGGGCCGCTTTCTTTAATGAGATCAGTACTGGTACCAATGAAGACAAGGAAAGCCTCGTCGAGAAAGCCGACGTGCTCCTTCCTGTCAATGACCTCACATGGCGAGAAATAGCTCGGCAGTGTTTTGTTGCTGATGCGTTGGGAGAACTGGGTTTGCAACGACACGAAGTAGCACACTTGCTACGTGGATACCGTAGCGCTGGTCATCCGAACTCCAAAGAGGCCCAGCGTTTGCGAAAGGCAGAAGGATTCTCAATTTATCTTGTCCAACAAGAACTGACTCGGGATCTTCCTGGAACACGGGTTGACACCGGGATGAAAGTGCGCATTCCTGTTCCATGTGCTCCGTCTTTCGAACCAGGTGACTATCGGTTTTATCTTCACGTCGCCCATTCACTCCCTGATCTTGAAGTTGTGGAATTGCGAGACAACTTAAAGAAGGCTGTCGAAGTTTTTAAGGAGTTAGGGACCCAAGGTAGCGAAGGAAAGGAGTCTTTCGTTGGATCTGTCGATGAAATACTCACAGTTTTAAAAGATGTGAACCATCCAGACCAGCCGACAAAGCCAGAAACAAAAGTGTTGAAAAAAGCACGCAGACTACTCCGAAATCTTGTAAGCAAAGTCGCCGCTCCGTCAGTTCCGGTCGCCAATGATGAGGAAGAATGGCCATGGAAACAAGCTGAAGCCGAATCATCTCTGTGCCGAGAAAGTGTTGGGCATGTCACTACTCTTTCCCTCTCCAAGGAGCAGTACAAGAAATTTGCATCCGAGCGTGAAGATTATATGGAAGAAGCACTTCGGTTGAAAGCAGAGGCTGAAGAAGACGGAGGTGCCAACGAGGATGATGACGATGATGATGACGACGACGAAGTCATGGAACATGACGCCGAGGTCGTGACAAATGGAGATAACGCGAACACAGACGGCCAAGGCAGTAAAGATAACGGAGATCAAAAGGAAGGTGCACTTGTCTCGAAAGTTGGCAAGGAGACACCATACGATGAATATTGCGGCGATATCCCCGAAGCTCCTGATTTGATCCGTCGCTGCCTTGCAGTACTTCGTACTCTATCCTTGACCAATGCCGCTGAACCTTTTCACTATCCAGTCGACCCGCAGTTGTTCCCGAACTACTACGATTCAGTTCTTAGGCCGATGTGTTTGAGTGAGGCCGGGAAAAGACTACAAAAAGCCGCAAAATTGGTGGAAGGCATGGATAATTCTGAGAAGCTGGTCGAAAAGACCGTTCAAGAGTTCGGACGCAATATCCGCTTAATCGGTCAGAATTGCATCGCCTATGCCAATGCAGGTCCAATGGTGATTGCTGCAGGTACCGAGTTAGTTCGTGTTTTTGAACGTCTATTTCTGGATTGGGTACTTGCGCCGGAACACTTGTTGCAACCGCTCGAGAATCTTGACGACGATCGATGTGTCGAACCTCACGAATCTGACGAGTCGGGCACCGTTTTACTTTGTGACGGTTGCGAAGGCAAGTACAATATTGCTAGACTCAAACCCCCTCTGAAAGAAATTCCGAAAGGTGACTGGTACTGCCCCCGTTGCATTTCTGGTCGATGGTGGGGCGATCTGGATCCCCGGATAGGGAAGCCGATCGCCTTGCAAGGCGGTGATTGTGGAGTTATCGAGAAGTGTATGTTTCGTTTTCCTGACGACGAAGGCTCCCGTCCTTCTCTCATGTACGTGATACGCATTTCAAAAGACAAAGTCGAAACCATGCCGCTGGGAAAAATCGACGAGCTTCTCAAAGAACAGGGCAAAGAAGTTGCGCCTGTGAGGTGTCTCGAAGCGGTCGCCGAGAGCCCGGGTTACGGGTTCGGAGTTGACCATGGACTTCGACAAGACCTTGTGCCTGTCCTCTTAAATCCCAGGCTTTCTGAAGCTGCTGCACAAGCCGCTTTGTCGAGCTCTGTTTTCAGAGATACTGTTGCTGCTTCGGCCACTTTGCTGTTGGTTGAACCAAAAGATATGGGTGCCTTTGAATGGTTGCGGTTGCTTGTGCTGCTTGTTATGAAGTGTTCTGCTAGTGAAGTTTTGCAGAATATCATAAGCAAATTAGAGGGCGACGCGAATGAGAGTATGGCCCCTAAAATGGAGCAGCTCGCCAAAGTAACGGAAATGAAAGAAATACTCCCCGAAATTGCTTCCGACAAATTAGTTGAAGTAGATGAAGATTCTCCTCAGTATGATAGTGACGCACCAGCGACAAGTGATCTGGAAATGGGTGAAAAAAGACTGGGTCACTCCTACGAATCTCGTGAAGAAGGAGTTATGGTCGACGCGGGCAACATCGAGGTTGTCGAAGAAGTTGTCGCGGACAAGACTCCGCCAGTAGTCCTTTCAGCTTCGACTTCGTTCAGACCAGATACGGACCCTAGCGACCCGGCTATTGCTACTAGCGCAGCTGTTCCAGAAGAGACCATTCGCGACCCCAAGACAGAAGCAATGGCATCCAAGGCAAAACGTCAGAAAATTACAGAAGACAGCTTCGCGGCATATGCTATAAAAAATCAACTCAAGCCAGCAGTGGCGTCATTCGAAGTTGACAATGTCTCGCCGGTAGTTGATGCGTCTCTGTCTCCTGTAACACCTGGGTTGGACTTTAATTCTCTGCGTTGCCGAGGAATGACGTGCGATTTCTGCGGGCTCTCCGACTCGGCTTTGGGTGCCCCTTTAATGAGGGTCCCCAATTTTTCAGAATGGAACGAGCTTATCCCTCATGGTGCACGAGGCCGAAAGACACACTTAGTTGCCGAAATTCCCATCTCCGGCGCCAGCGAAATCCGTTCGAAATTAGTCAGTATGAAAATTCGAGTTGACGGTGAGCTCGTGTCGGAGCGCGAAGAAATATTTGACGACACAGGAGATATTGGGATGACTGATTTTTTGCCCAGATCGGATGGAGGCTTCCAGTCAGAACTTGAACATAGATACGACACTGGCCTGCCTTTTGTGACGGGCTCTCTTTCAGCCCACGAATGCTGCGCCACGGCTGCACACAGAGCCAGGAAGGAGCTGATGTTACAGAAATATAAGGATCATAAGGCTGTATTGATTGAACAAGAAGCTGGGATTACCTGTGGTCGATGTCTTGAAATTGGAACAGATAGCCAAGGCCGCTCTTATTGGAAATTTAATGGCGATGCAAAATCTTTGTTTGTGTCGGAACCAACTGATGGAGGTTCGAATTGGTACCGTTTTTCGGGAAGCGAGGGGGTTGCTAGTGTTCTAGTAGCACTGAAGCGCGATCCCTTGTCTAAAACTTTGCAAGACTACTATCCTGATGCACGTGCCCTCGTAAACAATGGAACTTGGACCGACCTGCTACTTCGACGAAAATATCCTCGCTTAGCAGAGATCCTTGACAAGGAGGAAGGTCTGGACGACGATATTCAGGACGACTCTGGTCTTATTACGGTCGAAGGTGGGTATGATCCCTATGATGAAAACGAGGAAATCCTCGTGGAGGATACCTATGGGGACGCGTTTTGGGATGCGATCATTGTCAACGTGTCAAGAAAGCCAAACCCTGAGAAGAAGGGTTCCATCATAATCGATGCATACGAGGTCCAATACACAGGCTGGAGCACCCGTTTCGTCGAATGGGTTTCTCCAAGTCGCGTTGTCGAGCCAAACGAACACAACAGGGCCCTGCAGACTGAACTTCAGGAGGAAAATGCAGCATCGCGGTGCGGTTTACCCACCGTCCTGAATCATTTGTACGCCAAAGACTTTCTATCTGTCCGTGATCGAGCGAGAGGGGGCTTGACCTTGTCAGACTTCGGAAAGATTGCGTCCCGGGGTAGCCCTAAGTCTGAAGAACGAAGACTGGCTATTATGAAGGCCGCGCTTCTCTCAATCGAAGCAGCCCTCCCCGTTGGAAGTATTCACAATACAAACACGGGAACCTGGCGCCCCGAATTTGCGAAACAGTGGAGACGCATGGTAAAGGAAGCCGAAGGACCCGCTGCTCTGACGAGGCTAGTGATATACCTGGAAGACATGGTCTCCGAAGATTGGAAAAAAGAGTCTGTCGCTCATCTTCTATCTTGTCTACCTCATCGCTGGAAGGCCATTGGTGAAGCGACGACGTCGGCTTTAGCGATCCGAATCACCGTTTTGGACCGAACTATTAAGTACGCCACTACCGATCGCAAGCGTTATTCGAAGAAAAAGCGTCGTTAGAGAAACAATTTTATAAAGATGAATGTTTTGTAATCGAAAACTTTGTATTAGCTAGTAGACGCCGTTGGTAATCAAAGACTACTACCCAGAGCAAATAAGGCTTTGTTGATGCCATCGAGCATTTCTCGAAGGAAAACTTTCTGCCGATTAGCCAGTGAAGCGGGCAGCCCGCCTACTATTTCTTCTCCCTTGCATAGCCGAGCCAACTTCTGTAGCGCCATGACGCACTCATTACGGAGCCCTTGCCGTTGTCCGCGGACATGGCTGATGCTTTTGAGCATGCGTAGCGCAGCCCCTCTACAAAATTTGTCTTCGCCCACGAACGTAGATACGGGAACGCCAACCGGCCCGATCACTATGAAGAAATTTGAGATGAGTACAGAAATTGCTGACAGCGCCATTTCTTGCGCTTTTACCTCGTCTCGATGACCGTGTATGATAGAGATTCGAAGAACGGCACTTGCTGCCAAAAGTCTCTCGCTCGCTGTCGGAATTGTCGGAAGAGCGAGTAGGTTTTGGTAAGCATTTCCGACACTCATTACTTCGGGAACGTTGATAATGAACCAATCCAGCTCAGCGTCGCCCATTCCCTCACGGACAATTGCCGCCCCGATCCCAGGGCATTCTGACACTGATGCACGGATAAACCCTGATGCGAAGGAGCAACTTCGAATCGTCGGACACTTTTCCATCAACGCCAGGACACACCGGACGAATAGGACGTTGCGAGAGGTACGGAATTCTTCGGCCGATTCTTCGTGGTCTTCTGAAACAGATTCAACAAGGGCATCGTTTACTCGAAACAAATGAAACAAGACCATGAGTAGTACTCTCCGGATACCCGGTCGATCCCAGCAAGTCAAAGGGCATTTAAACAGAGTCAGAGGATCCGTGCACAGTTTCTGATACGCGAGTGTAGACAAGGGAAGACTCGTTGACAGAAATGCACTCGCCAGAGTGCAACAGAGTGTAGGTTGACAGACGACGCCGAAGGTCCGACAGAATAACTGTTCCACCTTTTCACCCATTTGATCTTTGTCGGGTTCCCGCAAAGCTTCTCGAACCATATTCGCCAGATCTTGCCTCATGGCATTGCCCGACAATTGTAAAGACTGCTGCTGCTGAATTGCTCCTTGCAATATTTGAGGCATGCGGCTTTGCAATACCAATTCGTCACATGAACTCTGAAGATCTTTTAGGAGGAAACGACGTAGAACCGAATCTATCGAATGGCCGGGCATACGTTCCAGAAACTTGAACAATGCGTATACGGGTAAGCTGCGGAGATCGGCGCCGTATGGAGATTCCGGTTGGTCATGAATAAAACACAAAGTGTATGCAAGATTTATAAGCAACGTGCTCATTTCCTCGGGCAATTCGTCTGAATAGGACGAAAGGCATTGGGATTGGGCCCTGATACCCATGCGTTCGAGCTGCAGCGGCAAGACTAAAGGTATACACCTTTCCTTGAAGTCAGGTTGCGATAAAAACTTGCTGACTGCAATAAGAAGTGGTAGTGTCCCATGCGCTGCGAGTAATATCTTGGTGTTTGTCCCCCTCAAGATGCTAACAAAGCTTTTTCGGACTTGAACTTCACTGAAAAAAGTTGCCTTGTAGGACAAATATTCGGCCACGGAATCAGGATCCTCGAGCACAGCAGCTTCACTGATACCTTTCTCCAAAATTTTCTCGAAGGGCAGAACTTCTAGCAGTTTGATAGAAGACTGGAGATTGTTCGCTTTCTCCAACCAGGTGGCAGTTTCATTGCATACTCTATCTAGCTGCAAAATTTGTAATACGACCTCTCCCAGAGAAGCAGAACCTTTCCAGGCGCAAATCATACGAGCACCGAAGGCGGCATGTCCGCCCCCAAAGAGCTGTGCAATATAATCGCTACAACAACTGGCGTTTTCAAGTGCTTGCTTGTTTTCGGACAGTTGGGATTGACAAAAACCGAGCCAGGCGATTGCGGCCAAGAATCGGAAAGTACGCAGATTTGGCTTCTCCTCCAACACTTTGGGTATCCACTCGAAAGATATCAATGGTCCTGCCTTACCCAATGCCAATATGCAAAGAAAGCTGGGAAGAATCCACTCCAGACTACATCGTGGTTGATCCACCAAGTTTCGAGCCAAACATTGGCAGGCTGAGATTTGTCCTTGTTTGTGATCTCTCAGCAACCTATCCAACGATTCTGTTTGTGCTGAAAATCGCACATGTTCCTCGATGAACAAGGCGAGACCGAGAGGATCGCTTCGCTCTATGGTAAGTTCGAATTCTAGTAATAGCGCTCGTGTATCATGGAACCTGAGGACTGTGCAGGCTCTGGCCCGTTCATATGGCGACAGAGAGGCCAACGCTTTGACCGAAGCCCATGCGGTTGTAGAAGCCGCTTCCGCTGATCGATGATTGTCATCTTGATGGAGATGGTGGTTTTCATCTTTTGTAATTTTTTGTCCAGCGGCAGCCTGTGCAACTACGAGGCACCCGTGTAGTAAGGATGGGATTGCCGCTGGCGCATTCGCACCCAGTCGAGCGCAGACATCGACAGCTTGATGCAAACCGACACGGCACAAGGCAGTCTGATATGAACACATTTGTAAAGAAGCAATATATAATTGTACGTGAGGTGTCCGGCATCAAATTGGATACATGATAATAACAAAATGACCATATTGTACCTACCGCCACGTGATCGTATCTCAAGACAGGCGTGTGATGCAGCAAACTCGCCAAGGTAGCACTAAGGTCAGTCGACATGAGACCTCGAGTGGTGGAAGATGATGTAGCTTGTGCCAAAATACTGGCCTCGTCTACTGTCATGGAAATGGGAGACGTCTCGAGAGGTTGTTGAAGAGACTGCACCACCAATAAGGCCAACTCGGTCCATGATTTTGTAGCCAAGGCTTGCTGTGAATCTTCTGCCGCGAATTCTCTTTCCGAAATTGTCGTATTCGTGGATTGTCGTCGCAGTGCCGGCAAGGGTTCGACGCTTGTCCGACCCGACAGCAACTGCGACGATGTCTCTATGCGTCTCTTTTTCCGTTTGTCTTGATCCATTGATTCCTCTACGGCTTCTTCATCGTCTTCCTCATCCACACCCATGCGATCATATTGATCTAAAACATTCCCTTCTTCACTACTCAAACCTGTGAAACTTGTCTCCGATAATTTACGTCGTCGTGAATTACCGCGAATAGCTTGTTCAAGGGTAGACGTATCGTACACAGTCACAAGGTCATTAGTTGAATGCTGTTGCGACTTTGATTTGCGTGTTACGGGGGATAATTTACTCCATTTACGACATACGTGAGGTGCCAAATGTCCCGCTAACACTTCCACACCTTCGGCGGCTGAATACAAGGCTGCACGATCTTCTAGACGTTGGACTACTTGATCTAACCACGCATCACTGGAGGAAACCTCTGTGGTAGTAGCCGTCTCATCATCATTCTCATTGTCTTTATCGTCATCATCGGTATTGTTATCACTGTCCCTTTCTTTATTCTGAATGTTCGTCTCTTCGTGATTGTTGTTCTTTAGTTCTGTCTTGGCAGCATCTGTATACCCTAGGTCCGGTAGCGACGCCAAAGAACGACTCGCCGACAGAAGACGCAACAACAACGGCAAACGGTGGGCTTCAGTGAGGTCCGTATCTTCGGTCCGCGACGATGACGATGGAGATCTTCCCACTTCTTCGTATTGACCCAGCGCGAGCGCGTCATGGATCGTTAGAACAGCAGGTGATTCTGTGTTGCTACTTGTAGTGGTTAGGTCAGCCATGATGCTGATATGTATGGTAGGGATGTGCTACTAGGAAGAGTAATAGCAGACCCTTTCCGTGCCGTTGACAATAATCCACGCTATCAAGCAAGCACACGACACCCGGATGTGAAGTGTCGTCGGCGGCAATTTTTGTGGGAAACACCAGCATTTTCGGAACGTTAAGGTTGGAAATAGAGCTGCCGACGGCCACAAAACCAGAAAACTTCCCTTCGCAAAACTATCATCGGTTGTAGACTAAACCATCAAAGCGAGACATCGTTGTACAGTAAACAAGGCGTCTAATATGATTATCACTGTTTGCATGTCTAAATATGATCATGTCACATGCTACTACAGCCGCGGGTGGATGACGAGCATTGTGTCTTATGCTGCCGCAGCGGCGTCCACCGTGGCTGCCTTGGCGTTCTGGGCAATATATTCTTTGAGGGCGCCTTCGACACCATTTTCATCGATCATTTTGACAGCCTTGGCGAAAGCCTCTTGAAAGACAGGGTCTTTGCCGATCGATCCGTAAATGTCAGATTGATCTAGCCAGCCCTGGGGATTTTTGGGAGCGTCCAACGCTAGTTTGTTCAAGCGCTCCCACAATGTATCATTTTCGCCACACTTTTTACCCGATTCCGTTGTCCCTTGACAAAAACGACACCACATGGCAGAGACCATGGCCAATCCATCAACGGGACGACCAGCCTCCAAGTTGTCCTTGATGATAGGGATGATGAATTTGGTCTGTCGATCAGACCCGTTATTGGAGTTCCGTTCAATCGTATCACAGAGAGTAGGATTGGAGAAGCGACCAGCAATAATCTTCCAATACTCTTGCAGGTCTGTATCTGGGACGGGAGGAACGGCAGGGATCATTTCCGTCTTCTCGAGGCAATCAAGGAATTTTCCGATTGTGGGATGTTCCATAGCGTTATGGACAAATTCCACATCAAGCAAGGCGGCAGGGTAGCACAGAGAGGCATGACCACCATTCAAGATACGCAACTTCATGGTTTCGTAGGGCGATACGTCTGGGACGAACTGCACTCCCACCTTTTCAAGTGCCGGACGACCGTTACAGAACTTATCTTCAATGACCCACTGCGTAAAGGGTTCACAGAACACGGGGAATTCGTCATCGACACCAAATGTGTCTTGTAAGTATTTGCGTTCAGTATCTGTCGTTGCCGGAACGATGCGGTCCACCATGCCGTTGGGACAGGTAACGTGTTCCGCCATCCAGGAAGCCAAATCAGGGTCCGACATCTTGGCCAATCCTTCCAGGACCTCCTTTACAACGTCACCGTTATGCATAACATTGTCACAACTTAGAACTGTAAAAGGTTTCACACCGGCTTCACGACGTAGTTTCATAGCCTTGAGGATCATACCGAAAACTGTCTTGGGTGTGTCGAAGTTTGCTGCGTCGTGTTGCATATCAGGATGCTTGTCGTCAAACTTGCCACTCGCGGGATCTAGAAAGTACCCTCCTTCGGTGATAGTCAACGAAACGATCTTGATGTCAGGTTTCAATAACATTTTCTGAAGCTCAGGGTGACCGTTCTCAGGGTCGACGGGCAAATAGTCCACCATGGAGCCCAGCACACGACACTGGGCAGATTCGCCATCTCGTTGGACCAAACATTGTAGCCAACCTTGAGGTTCGAGAGCATCGCGACGTCTCGGACTGTATAAACTAGCACCGACGATACCAAATTCGAGCCCCTCACCCTTGTCGAAGAGGTCATCCATGTACGCAGCCATGTGACCTCTATGGAAGTTTCCCATTCCGACGTGCACGATTCCGGCCTTGAGATCTTCTCGGTCGTAAGCAGGGACCTGAATCGGCAATGGAGTCGAAGGGGCGTGTGTACCGGCCTTTAAGGCCGTGAGGATTGCAGGAGATATGCGCATTTCGACAATCAAATGTACACAACAGAGCAAGAGACTTGGTTTGATATGATATATTCTCACAATGGGGGGAAAGG
>Ga0051981_10001112_pt1 | contig 13140 bp, 4 predicted proteins | sample CryGey13umfilter_3_FD_59644 | JGI IMG/M metagenome (GOLD analysis project Ga0051981, IMG submission 59644) | Groundwater microbial communities from aquifer in Utah, USA - Crystal Geyser 4/10/14 3 um filter | ecosystem: Environmental > Aquatic > Deep subsurface > Groundwater | place: USA: Utah... | reverse complement strand
TTTTTTTTTTTTTTTTACTGCTTCTTTTGTGCCAAACGTTGCTTGCGTTGAAAATCACGGTTATCGTTCATCTTTTTCTCCAATTGCGTCTTGACGAGTGGATTACGTACGTCGATACCGACTTTCACGATCGTGTTGTTGGTGGATAACAACCCGGGTAGGACCGTTTCGTCGCAACTGGCCATGGTTTTCGATTGGTGTCGTACCTGAAAGTCCACGATGGAAGCATTCCCACCCAACCCCTCCACGAGGGCCCTGATACCGGCGCCCGAAATGTCGTTGCTGTCCAAACATACCCTTTCAAGTGTCGTATTGACGGACAACGACTTGGCCAATTCCACGGCGAAGGCATCGTCGAGTTTCAATTTGACCATTTGGATGGTCTTGACGGTCGTATTGGTGGCGAACGCCGTGGCCGCCTTGAGACGTTCCGTGACGTGCAATCCCAAGAACTTGAGGTTACCTGTCAAATCAACGGTTACCATGGCAGGATCTTCATTCATGGTGATCTTGTCGAAGTACTGTTCCATTTCGTTGCGCTTGCGCCCGTGTGATGTACCGGACCGTGACGCGTGGTGACGACGTGCCTGACGCAGAATATCGATATTGTACGACACGGAATTATTGATCTGCTGCCTCGGCAATCCCCCGCGGACCCGTAAACTCACAACGACGAGGTTACGAGTTTCCAACAGGGCCTCTCCCAGGGCCTCTTCGGCATCGGAGGGGAATTGCATTTTCTGATTCTCCAACTTGAGAATTTGTAGGCGCTTCCATACGTTGGGATGAACGAGACACTTGCACATGGCGATGATACCACCCTTGGCGAGCAGATTGGACTCCAAATTCAGAACTCGTAGATTCGGTAATCCATTCTTCTCCAAGCACTGTTCGGCGAGTGCGACCAAGAACGCATCCGGTAACATGGCATTGGACATGTTCAGATGCGTTATCTCCTGGGACCGTGGATGCTGCAACAAGACCTCGACGAACCTTTGTGAAATGCTTCTTTGTTCACCGTCTTTACGATCGAATCGCTTGAAAAGCTTGGACTGTCCGGAAAAGTCAAACATGAGGCAGTTGAACTTTTTGTTGTCGGCCAGGTATTCGTCAATGTACTCTTTGGTTAGGAAGCTCCCATTGGCGGTCAGATTGGACCCACCCATGAGCCCTTCGAGGGAATTCTTGATGTTTTTTGTGTCTCCCGCTTCGTGACGCTGGGTGGGAGCCTTCTGACGGGCCTCCGATTGAGCAATTACGCTAGGATTTTTCGTTTCCTCGACACCTTGGAGTTTCAATTCTTCATATTGCACAGAGAGTTCGTAAAGAAATTTCCAATCTTGTTCGTCGGGATCAATTTCTTTCGGGGCCACCAACGCATGCTTTGCCTTCTCGCTCATAGAGGCCTGCTCTTGTTGTTCCCGAGAAGTGCTGGCGCCGGCCGTTAGTTTGGACTTTTCGAAAGGTGTACTTGTTTTATCAACACGTCTAGATTTGGTACCACCAAGACCATTCGCATTTGAAGATGTGGGACAATCACTGGGGGAGAGCACCGAAGCGATCGCATTTGTCATGCTCTTGTTCAACCTCCCAACCGAAGGCGTCGTCGTCGTCGTCTTTGAGGTAGAAGTCGGTACCGAAGTTTTAAATACCCCTTTATCGACGCTAAGTTTGCCAACAGGAGCCTTCCCCTTGCTAATAGATGTCTTCCCCACAGATGACTTGTAGGATGCACTTGATACCAACGGCGTAATTGGCGTCTTGGACACGAACTTGTTTTTTGACGGAAGCGGTTTGTTGGTAGAAGACGGCGGCCCAGCAGCCTTTTGGAACGCTTCCATTCGAGACTTTAAAGAGGAGTTCATCTGTGGAACTGCTTAATACCAAAGAAATAAGAGTGCGTCAACTATGCTGGTTGGTATAATGGAGATGAACACAGCTATGGAGCTTTGTGAAAGCAAGAACTCGAGACGAAACGCCACAATCGATTTCATCGAGCCCAATGAACTTTTATACAGCTATGACTATAAAATTGCCCTTTGAGCACAAAAAGCCGTAAGGCATCGAGAATGACTTCTTTGAATCATTGCCCTAACCCAGTTAACAAAATGTAAGCAGAGCCAGTTTTGTCTCTGTCTCTATTCGCTGCAACGGCTACATTGATTCCTGAAAACTAATTTTGCTACGCCTTCTCATCATTTCCAGCCCAATCAACAATCATGGCAACTTCATCAAGAACATCACATCTACTTTACCTTTTTTCTCTGCTCTATTGTTGTAACATTCCGTAGCATCCTTGAAGCTGACACAATCACCTCGACACAATCGAAGACGATTTGCCGTCGTATTCCTGAAGAAGTAGAGACAATTACAATCAGAATGTGGTATAAGTATCCACAATAGCAAATTAGATCCACTTTTCATTATTATTATTATTATCGTTAATTGAAGAATTTTTAACCGAAGCACGGCGGGCCGAATTGCCTTGAACGGCACAATTCGGATCGTGAGAAATACGGTTCCTGTCGAATGATTGTTCGATAATTGTAGAAAACATGTTCTCGCATTATTTCCCCTGATATCGCATCGCTTCTAAACGTGCCCTCAGAGCAGCGGCCCGACTGGAGTTAGGATCCTGTGTGTCACCAGAAGTTTTACCTGAAGCTGCCAATCGTTCTCGGAAGGTGCTGGGCGTAGGCAGTTTGGAAGAGGACGGGTGCATTAAGCGCGACGAGCGAGGCGCGGTTGAGGGAGTATGGATGACGGTGGCGCGAGCGGGGGAAACAACGGACTGTCCCCTTGGGGCAAGATCGGATTGAAGTGAATTTGTACTCCTTGTCTGGGGCTCCGGGGTGGAGGTTCCTGCGGGTACCGGAACTGGAGAGGGGGGCACATTACCGATAGAATGAGATGATGTAGAAGGTAGTGGAGATACAGCAGAGTAAGTCGAAGAAGTCACATCCCCACTTTCAATCTGGACCTTGAGATCACTTCCGGCAATGCGAGATCTCAGATTACGAAGTCGCTCGGACATCGACGAAGTCTTCTCAGGAGTAGCTTTCTCGGGACTCGGCTCAGTCAAAGCACTAAGCTGTTCTTCTAGGAATGCTCGAAAAGCTGGGGACACCTGTTCCAAGTGAGCCTTTAATTCGGATTCACCGTTTTCTTGCTTGTAATCTCGCAAAGCAGAAAGTGCGTTCTGTCTTTCTCTTGGTTCTTTGGCATTCACGAAAGCAGAAACCAATACACCGACGGAAGGTCCTCTCGAAGTTTCAACATCAGCTCTCGGGGGTAGACTGTCGTCGAAGCATCGCGAAATAGGGCCTTTACTTATTGAATGAACAACTTTTCCGAGTTCAGAAGATTCATCGATCCCAAGATCGTTCATTATGTCAATCAGCCGAGACGGTCCACCGTGGGCTTTGACTATTGACTGCGCCAGCGTCCGCACCATATCCGTGCAAATTTCGATATTATCGGAATCAATTGCTCCGTGATCGTCGTTCCCAGCCTGTAAGCACGCCATTAGAGTGTCCTCCATGATGCAGACCAACGCCTCCGTATCTGTGGTCTCCGGTGAAAACGGGGCCGGTAATCCTTCTTCATGACGGACAACTCGAGCAAATAATTTCGTTATGACGCGAGACATTCGGCGATGAAACGATCCACTTTCAGGGTCGTCGGATAGCTCGAGACAAAGCTGCTGCTGGATAGTCAGCAAAGCTTGCAACGAAGTGTGACGAGGTACCCCGTTCGCTGCGGAAATGGTTGTCTTATTAATCGCACGGACCATTTGAGTGCTTGTGGCTTCGTCAAGTTCCGATGCTCCGGGGACCAGCCGTGGATCCAGCAGCGCAGTAGCTGTTTCTCGGATTAGCAACATCAGATCCTCCTGTGTGACTTGCATAGCGATTTCGCTGTCCTTGAAAAGTGCTATCAAAGTAGCGAGGCCAACGGACAACAACTGGATTGACATTCCAGCCTTTATACTGGGCTCACCGCAGTCGCATGCAAATCCAATCACACTGCACATATTGGTTAGTTGTTGATCTAAAGGATCCTAAACCACAAGAGGCGAAATGAACTCGTAACTTACCGAGTCAGATATTCCATGGTCTCAGGAAGCCGGGAGATGATTATATTTCTCAAGTCTTCGCCACCACTCTGTTGCTGCGATAGGGCTGCGTGGAGACGTTTCAATACCTCAGCAGCGGAAATCATACTAGGGTCGTAATCCGCAATCGGAGTTGGTCCTTCAAATATATTTTGAAGTACGGTAAGCGTATGTTCAAACTCCTCTTCTGCGGTTTCGAATACTTTCGGGGTAGTGAGGGGGCTGTCTTCATCGAATGACTCTATGGTCTTTTCTTTGAGCTTCAATAGACGGGCACGAAGCAAAGCAGCTGTTCCAACACCATCCGACTTCGAATCCTCGGTAGACTCATGACGTAACAATACCGATGAAGCTGGAAGGGAAGAAAAGGATCCTCCAAAACTGCCAATTGAGAGAGCACTCTTGCTGCCATCAACCTCTCGGAGAGATGCGTTGGAACCCCCTAAATCATGTCTGGAATTACCAGATTTTCGATTTGGTTTGCTTGCAAACGCCGTTTCCCTGAGGGAAAGCGCAGGCAGTTCATCAAGAACGACTGTCTTGCTCTCAGGCGTGTCTGGCTGATACTGCGAAGATGTTGATACCGCCTTAAACTTCTGTCGTGGTGTAATTTCTGTGACACGGGGCTGAATTTGAGGCTCAGGTTGAGTACGTTGTGCAGCTTGAAACTGCGTACGATCTTTCTTTTGCCAGCGTTCCTCAAGCAGCTCACGCGACTTCCCGTCAAAACCAGGCCCGCATATGCGCACAAACTTTTGCATGTCGCCGCCCATTCGTTCTAAAATCGACTCTAGCAAATCCAGTATCGCACTCTTGTTCTCTGGGATGTGATCCTCTGATAACACCTTGGCAGTAGCGACGACACCTTTCTTTCCGATCCCGGTAAGCCCTGCAGATTCGATACATCTGAGGCACATCTGGTACGCCAACAATCGGGCCTTTGCATGGCCTGATCGCTCTATCACACTGACACAACCGATCGGACCAAGCCTTTTCGCCGGAACGAGCTCATGCGTTCGCAGGACGCCGACAATTTCGAGAAGACTATCGCGGAAACGTCCCTTGGCACTACCAGCTTTTTCAATTATGAAAGGAATCAAAATCAGACATTCAGCGTCGTCCAACTCGCGTCCATTCTCAACGAGAAAATTGAATAGCTCTTGTACAAGTCCTAATAGAGCCTGTAACCCGACTGTAGCTTCTTTGCTACACAAGACAAAGCAAATCCATTTCAACACATACGGAAGCTGCTCGATCACCATGGGATCATCCCTGGAACGATCCAACATAATCGCAGAGGAGAGCAGCTCGCATCCCTCTTGGGCATCGTCTTGTTTCTTGATGCCAGTCGTAGGGAATAGCTTCATAACGCTGGTTTGCGGGAGAAATACTGACCACGCCTTCTTGAGGTTACTAAACATTGCCGGGCCGACTGGCTCTTCAGGATACTCAGGCCATGTAATCGATCGGGGCTGAGACCTCGTCGCAACTTTAGTGACTAAAGGATGCGAACCTTCAGCATCCCCATTGTCTTGTATGCCACTTTTGTCCCCCAAATCCGTCTTTTTGTTCCGGGTCATCGGAGCCTGTAGCTCGTTCGGCTCCGTGTCAGATCGTAGAGATTCGGTATGCGACCATCGAAACCTTGAGCCGTCTTTTCCCTTCACAGCCCCCGGCGTATGCTGCGAGTTCGATTCTTCTACCTCCCCAGGCTGACTCCGATACGACGTAGAATGGTTTTCCTTTTCAGGAGAAGCGTTCGACGAGCCAGTCAAATTTTCTAAGATGGGTTTGATAGACCTTTGTTTAGCAGGTTTCAGTTTCTCACTGACCCTTCGAAACGTCGTGCTGCTAATGACCCCCTTATTGGCGTACAATTTCACAAGTGAAGTAGATTCCGAACGTGTCTCCGACTTTGATGATATGAGGCACTCAATTAAAACCGCGGCGTATTGTTCGCCGAGTGACTCGCCCCGAGATGCAGCTATTTCGTCGAGATTGGGGAAATCCCCGACCAGGCTCTGCAAGAACTGCAAAACGTTTGCGAGCCCGATTGATTTGACAGCAACTTCACTTATTTCGCTGACTAGGCCAGTTACCAAACCTTCGATGGCGCCGTGATTTACAATTCCACCTTCAATCTCAGGGGATCGGATTATTTGGTTGATGCTCTCCAGTGATGCTTCTCTCATTGGCTTTTTGATATCATTCATCGCGGCACTAAGCAAAGGTGCATAGACGATTTTCCCCAGTCTGGCTTGTGCAACGGGATCGATGTTGCCAAGGAGTTTTCCGATGGCTTTCGCAGCTAACGGTTTAAGATTCATTTGCGTGTCTGACAGGCGATCGCGGAGAGAACGTGTCAGCTCAACCAAGGGTTTCGCGGAAGTCGAGTCGATAAGTCCAGCACATTTGGTTATCGCGTCATCGACGGCATCGAGTGCTTCTTTTCGCATTTTCCAAGCAGTCTTGCCGTCTTTCGTATTCATTTTCTGAATGACGTCCTTTGGCACAGCAGACAGAAGGTCAAATCTCGGCAGAGAAAATTCATCTTGTCCTCCCGCCCCATCTTTTGCATGCACTGATGCGACGCTGTGCTTCAAGGCGCCTTTAGCCTGTAAGGAAGGGTCATACTCGGCCATCTGAAGACATCTATCAATTTCATCTCTTTCCGTTGAATTCTTAGCGAATGAAAGAAGTATTGCTCGAAATCTTGGGCCCACGTGACGATAAAACTCCCTCAAGGCGGACAAAGTCTCACGCTTTACCTTTGGATTAGTTGATACTGCGTCCGCTAAGAAGACTGAGGCGACATCTTGGAATGTATTTCCAAGTGACGCTGCTCCGAAATTTTCACAATAGCCGTTGCACCATTTCATGAATTCCTCGTGAACAACAGGAGACCGTATACTTTGGATCGATATGCAACATTTGCTGAGTACAGTTGCAGGGTTCGTCACGGTGCAAGCCGATGTCAGAAGTTCCTTGCATGTATCCATCAGCTTCTTGTCGGATATCTTCTGAAGAGCAACCGATACACAATCCTCAACGATCCAATGAGCCAATGTTTTTTCGGCCGCGAAGTGGTAGTCGCATGTCGTCGACAAAAGCTGTAAGATAGATTTCATAATATTGATATTGGTCTCTTTGAATCCTCGAGTGTACTCCTTTACAACCTGTAGCAAAGCCGATATTCTCGTTTCTGAGCCGTTAGCCGATTGGGTCTTGATATCAGATTCAATGAATGCTATGATTGACTTGATGGCACTCTGCTTTTGAATCCATTTTGATGACTTCAGGCCAGCTAACACGCCGCCATCGTCCTCAATAGAATCCCACGACGGAATACGAAGACTTGACGCCACAGCGAGTGCTTCGGCCAAATCTGATTCTTCGCCATAGGACGGATACGCTACAGTAGAATGGAGAGAACTCGTATTCGGGGTGGGCGGTGCATCTCGAGAAACATTTTCAGCCGATTTATCCATTTTGTCCGCACGCGCTGATTTAGGGGCTTTCGCAGGCGGGCTGGAAGCTTTAGGAATAGAAGTACGAGTTTTACTATGCGCAACAGAGCTTGTCCCAGAATCACTCTTTGCAATACTTTTGTACGCTCTTGCGTTCGTAGATTTGAGTTCGCCTAGAATCTTGTCCACTTCGACCTTGACATCCTCCGCCTCGACCTCGTTCATTGATTGCAGCACCTTTGTTGCTGCATTTCTTACTCCAGCGTCGGAGTCACTCAATTTTTCTACTACGAGTTTGCCTACGCCAGCAACAGATGATGGCTTGAATTCCCCGCGTGGACCTGCGCTCGCGCCTCTTGTCACGCACCTTGCCAAGAATTCCAGCGCCGAGGCTCTAGCTACAGCGTTCTTACTTTTTTTCTCGTCCACAAGATATGGAAGTGTATCAGGCTCGAGAATATGTTCGAAACCCACAATATTTCCAAAAAACGAGTCGGCACAAGATGCGATGGCTTTGGTCAATTTTTTATCCTTTGACATCTCCAGGAGCCTAGGAAGCAAAGGGCGCAGATTGGGGAACAGCTTTTCACCGACTCCCTCAGCGAGCATCGATAGCACTTGCATGGCCTTACTGTTGACAGCAAAATGAGTATGCGATAGCAACCCCTTCATATCTGTAATTAGAGGCACGTAGTTGTTTGACGACGATGGAGGGGCTAGCTTGTACGGCTGCTCGCCGCCCGCGCTAAGAGCAATCTCCATGCCGGCAACTTTTTCGGACCACTTGGCAAGCTTAAGTTTCGAGCTATACTCCGTAGTTGGCAATACCTCCATCAAGGCGATCGCCGGCCTTGCTGCAAATTGCTTAGCTTTCAATTCCTCGGCCCCCGCAGCTGCCATAGCGGCGAGCTCAGCCTGGCCGCCAGAACCATGTCCCTGAAAAGCCCGAAGTAGCCGTCGCGGTGGATCCGAATTTGATTTTTTGGTGAGCATTGCATCCAACTCGGATACTTGTGCTGGACGCATTCCATCAATAACTGGCTGGACAGGATCCCTTGATCCGAGGCCTCGGCACATTTCTGCTAAAAGAGCAAGGCCGCTCTCCCGAACTTTTGGGTTGGAGTGAGACATCATCTGCGGAATGCACTGAATAACAGATTCAAGTGGAAGCATAGCCGCGCCAAACTCAATAGCCGCTTCACAAATCAATGAAGCCGACGCTTGAACAACTTTGACCTTTTTGGACGTCAATCCTTGTTCAATGAAAGCGTTGATCACGGCATGAGCTGATTCTATCCCATTCTCTCCAACTTCAATCAACTTGAGCCCAATTTCTGAGGCCGTTTGGGCTGTTGACACTTTACCGCTTAGGGCATTCTTTTTCACCAATGAAAGAGCAATCCTTCGAGCTCGTTCCGCAGAACTGGCCCCTTGGCATAAATCAGCATAGTGCACTGTGAAATCAACTGCTTTATCCAGAGCATTTGCATTCGACTCCTCCAAAAACCCAGGGACCCGATCATCAAGCCCAGGCATGATCTCATTGCCTTGTATTCTTCCCCGCATGTCCGAATTCGGGCCACCACTTGCTTCAAATAATAGGTTTTTGAGAAATACAAATGCAGTTGAACGAACCTTCCAATTCTTGTCTTCCAAGGCATCTGACAGGTCTTCTCGACTCATGTCGCCAACATTTGTCGCCGGCGTTCCCGGAGGTAGGGGGGCAAGGGAAGACACCGTAGAGGATGGCCTAGCCGACGGTGACGCCAGAGGCAACGAAGCTGGTTTTGGTGCAGATGGCATATCAGCAGAAATACTGTCTTGCTGTCCTTCCTGGTTAGAGTCGGCGAACCGATCTGAAGCACCCGACTTGTTCGAAACACCCCGGAGCAATGCAAGAAGTTCAGCATCTTCAGCTGATCCGCCCCGCTCGCCAGAAAATGTAGAAGGGACATCTGATTTGATACCGAACGACTGTCGCTCATCACTAAAAGAGACAGTGGGTAAATCGTCCTCTTGATGTTCACTTGATCCGGTATTCCGTACTTGAGGCGAAGTCCTCGGGGAATGATTATGCGAAGGTAAACCTGACCGTCTCCTTTGAATCGGACTCGAGACTTCCTCGGCCGTGTCGGATATTGTTGTCTTGTTTTCGTCTGGTACAGCAATTTCGACTTTGGGCTCGACCGCATTTGCAGCTTTTTTGCGTTTCCACGGGGGTAAGCCGTCGTGTATCCGTACCTTGGGGGATGCAACAACGGGAGATTTGGGTCGAGGCTCCTCGCTTAGAGAAGATTTATCATGACCTGAATTTGCAAAACGATCTCCACTTGATTTGGTCGAAATAGCACGGAGTTCAGCCAGGAGTTCTTCGTCTTGGGCTACACCACCACGTTCTCCTTGAAAAGAGGACGGTACGTCCGACTTGATACCGAACCCAACACTTTCATCCATGGGCTTCGATTTCGATACGGCAACGACAACATCAATACTTTCGGATATTTCCACCTGCGCCTTTTGTTCCCAAGGTTTACCCTGTTCTTTCTGTGTAATTGTGTGTGAGGGCTTCGGTTCGTGTACGGTTGCTTTCTGGGGTTGCGAAGGAAGATCGGTACTGCCTCCAGCGCCGCTATCTTCTGCGAATCGATCAGTGGCCCCTGATTTGTTGGAAACGCCACGAAGTAATGCCAACAACTCCGTATCTTCCGCCGCACCTCCACGTTCCCCTACAAAGGTTGATGGTACCTCCGACTTGATTCCATATTTGGATTCAGGAACCGCAATCATCACATCATTGTCGTTAGGAGGCGCTTGCTGCGATTTGCGTTTTTGTTTCCATGGTTTGTCAGGTTCAGCTTTCTTTGTACTGATAGCATTCAGGGAAACAAGTTTTGGTTTTGCTTCCGGTTGCGTAGGTTGGGGAAGTGCCTCAGCCAACTTTCCATTTTCGTCGTCCGCGAAACGGTCGGCAGCACCTGATTTGTTTGATACACCCCGGAGCAACGCTAGAAGTTCGGCATCTTCTGCCGCCCCTCCACGTTCCCCCTGAAATGAAGAAGCTGTTTCAGATTTGATACCATATTTGGGGGTCGGGGCCACAACCGTAACCTCTACTGTGTCTGTAGCAGCTGTGGTACGTTTTTGTTTCCACGGCTTTTCCACTTCCATCTTTGGTTCTGGTTCATAGTTTTTTGTGCGCGCAGGCGTCGGTGGTGTCGGCGGTGTCGGTACCTTGGGTGCTTCCAAACTGATGATATTAACATCATTATCATTGTCTCCGAAGCGGTCTGTGGCACCCGATTTGTTCGATACACCCCGCAACAAGGCCAATAGTTCAGGATCCTCGGCCGTCCCACCACGTTCCCCATGAAATGCTGATGGAAGGTCAGATTTGATACCCAGCTTTGGTGCAGTTACGGCATAGCTAATATCGGTATCATTCACAGTGGCAGCAAGTTGTGGTTGTTTCTTTGGTTGTTTCCATGGCTTGTCGTTATCTTTCTCGATTTCCTTTTTGGTAGGCACTGCCACGGTTATGTCTGGCCGAGATGGCGATTTGGCCGTCACATGAGCCCTCCGTCGCTTCCATGGTGGCAGATTCTCCACTTTTGTACGTAATGTTTGTTTTTCTTCCGTTTTTGGTGTCGTAGGTTCCACCGTGACATGCGTTTCCGGAGCAGTATGGTTCAGTGATTTATCATCGTCATCACCGTCATGAGTGCTACCAGCAAATCGATCGGCCGCACTCGATTGGGAAGAAATGTTGCGCAATTCCGCCAGCAACTCGGCATCTTCGGCAGCGCCTCCACGTTCTCCGGTAAAGTTGGATTTCGGAAATGTTCGTGGCGTTGTTTGTTCTTCTTCCTTTTCTTCTTGACGACGCGACGCCGCGACAATATCATCATTGTCGTCATTGTTACTATCTGGTTCGACTGGGACCGAAGTATTGGGAGGTACAGCGACCTCCACTACGATATCGTCCTCTTCTTGGGTCGTAGGAGTCGTCACTTTGGGTTTTCGTTTCCAAGGCGGTGTACCAATATTCCGTTTAGCCCGTTGTAGACGCTGCTGTAATGGGTGTTTCGGTGACACGGGATGAGGCGATTCGGTTGTTTCTGCTTTGTCTTGTTGTTCCTCGACACTGGCAAACCGATCAGCCGCACTTGATTGCGACGAAATATTCCGTAATTCAGCTATCAATTCAGCGTCTTGGGCGGGTCCGCCCCGATTATCATTATGATTCTGTTTATTTGATGATGGTGGCCGAGGCAACCGAAAGGGTCGTGCTGTAGTCTGTTCGTCCGCACCAACAACCCGATCCATGGTAGGGACTGTAGCGGTGCCAGGAAGAATCGGCGGCGATTCTTGTGCTGTTGTTGTTGATGATGATGGTAAAACTTGATTCTCGTCCTCGTCCGGATGCTGATGATTGCTAGATATGGCTGCGTGATGTGTCCGGTGTTGCCAAGGTTGTGTCCTGGATCGTGATTCGTCCGCGAATTGTTGTTGTTGTTGTTGTTGACCGAGACTTGAAATACTCATGTGAGAAAATGATCCCTGTGATTCCACATCTGATACGTTGGCTTGATGTCGTCGTTGACTGACCGGATCATCATCATCATCATCATCATCGAGTCCCGATTGTCGTCGTCGTTGACTGACCGGATCATCATCATCATCATCAACATCATTATCATTACGGTATCCCGATTGTCTTTGTTGTTGTCGTCGGGAGGATGGTGTTGGGGGCATAGCCACTTGATCCGACGCCACCGTCGTCCCATCGTCATCGAAGCGACTCGCCGATGCCGCCGCCGATGAAATGGCACGCAATTCGGCCAATAAGGCAGCTTCGTCTTCTTCCATGATGGAGAATGCAATTCGATGCTACGATGGATTCGATGATCACAACCAAAACAAAAATTGGCCAAAAATTAATCAATGAATGTAGGTGATCAAAAAGGATGACAACAATGCTGCGTCGGTCGTGGTGGTGACTTTTTCGGGTTTGTGGTTGGTGCTTAGAATTTCGTTTTGAGGAACCTATTTCGATGACACTCTTTGTGCAGAAGCACTCGTCTAACTATCAAGTCCTGATGCCCTCGTTGTCGAGCGTATTCTTTTTAATGAACTGCAGTCGACAGACAAGGTTATTGTTACCGCGAGATTATTGTTCGTGGCGAGGCGTGGTGATCGGAGATGGGAAATGACAACGCCGATACGAAGAGAAGGGCAGCAGACAGAGAGAGAGCATGGGAGGAGGGAAGGAAAAAAGAGGCAGGACCGGCGCGGAAGCGCGCCTCATCTGTTTCCCATCATTTCAGCAGGGGAAAATACCTCTACTCTACGAGCTACTCTAATAGTCGAGGTGATAGTCTTTTCGAAAAAACTAATAAATGTGTAAGTAAAAATAAAATAAAAATCTGACGTTTTACCGCACGATTAGAGTTAGTGGTTGGTTTCGGACAGCACCCACAACGGCATTACAAACCGTGAATGTGATGAAATACAAGCTGTCAGTGTAACACAAACACTAAAAGCTTAAAATAGTAAAATAAG
>Ga0051981_10001108_pt1 | contig 13151 bp, 9 predicted proteins | sample CryGey13umfilter_3_FD_59644 | JGI IMG/M metagenome (GOLD analysis project Ga0051981, IMG submission 59644) | Groundwater microbial communities from aquifer in Utah, USA - Crystal Geyser 4/10/14 3 um filter | ecosystem: Environmental > Aquatic > Deep subsurface > Groundwater | place: USA: Utah... | reverse complement strand
TGATCATATTGCTTGGTATAGCGATTCATCTCAACGGACACTTGAGAAAACCAAAGTGACTTCCCCTGATCATCCACGTAATCGGCAGTGGCCGATGGTAGCGATCTATCGTTGTTTTCGCCTTTTCTTCTATTGTTGCCACGATCCTCTCCATCATCCAAAGGAATGATGAGGCATGATTCTGCCGATGGGTGAATGAAATGCTTGCCGGTTGGATAATAGTGACGAACAACATCCAAACGTTTCTCTTGGGCGGCCTGGCTTGCAAAAATGATGTGCACGGGGAACTTTACCACGACAATCCGCGCTTGTTTGTTTGTCGCATTCGGACGTAGTTGTTCATTGCAGAATTCCGTCGACAGCGTCGGATGACACAGCCATACTTGTTGGACGGCATTCGGCGACGATTTCTGAACAATCCAGGCTTCGGCCAGTTTGAGACCAAGCGGAGCCAAGGCACCGGCAGCTACGACAGTCGTATTTCGTAGTAAGAGGCGGTCAACGAGTCGCAATAAAGGCCTAATCAACCGTTTGGTGAATCGTGGGTCTACTGTTTCTTGCTGCAAGGCTTCCTCGTAGTCTTCGGTTGTCTCGAAAAGGGAGTGGACGTCGACGACAATGATGGTCCGGGGCGTGGAGTATACCCCTGGTTCAGAACGCAACAGCGCTTGTTGACACTGTGCTGCGTAGGAATACAGAGCATGACGATTGCCGTCGTTGCCGTTGTCCAATCGAGTGAGTATCAAAACGGCATTTTCGAGTGGCTTGTTCCCGCGAAACTTAAAAGACCCGTAGCCACCCACGATCACGTAACACGATGTTGCTTTCCAAGCCGACTTGTCTTCCCTGGCCTTACGAGACATTGTACACAATACAGTGTAAACCGATAATGGTATGGTAAGGTTACTCTGTGGAATTGTGCAATCGAAAAATAGTGTTGGGTTGACAGAGGGAAGTATCGTTGGACTTGCAGCGGCCTTTCAAACTGCTCACAAAAAGCCTTCCCCAAAATTTGAGATCCACATCAGACTTGTATATGACAAAACATAAGTATCTTACCAATACGCCTTGTTAGAAACAAGCTCTTTCAAGAGTTATCCTTCTACCTTTTCCTACCTATTCCATATCAGGCTTTTTCGGTTGTTCACAAAGGCCTTGTCTAGAATCCTCATCGGAAAACTAAACTGGAAGAGCGATAGTCCATTGGGAGACGAGCAGACAATTCAGGAATAAGTACCAGCCAAAAGGGATATCGTCAACCTTGGAGGAACATCTGACATGAACTATGAGACATATGAGGAGCTCACTTCAGTCCAAATTCCATGAGCTTCACAGAAATCAGTTGGAACTCTCACACAGTTACACAACGTTTTTTTCTTTTCGCGATCTTTCGCCGCATAACAGGCACAAACGGGTGGTTCGAGAGTCTCCTGCAACGAGATAATTCAAGATAGAGAGAACAAATACACGCTACCATCCGTACCATACTCCTATACAGCCATGAGAGCCATTTATGAATCTACTACCGCTGGTCGTCACAGTAGTCGTTGGTCGACAGCCAATTTGAGTTTCTTGGCTGGTGCTGGATCTGTTTTGTTCGTTTGGTGGATGCAAGAACGAAGACGAAGACGCGATCGCGATCAATATTTGTACGGCCTTTCGGATGATTTGCAATTGAAACAAGACGAGAATATCGTCAGTATCAGCGATAACAAATGTGTTTATTTGGATTACAATGGTACAACACCCATAACCTCACAGGTCCTGCAAGCCATGATGCCATACCTGACACGTCACTTTGGGAATCCCTCGTCGGGACATGTATACGGACAAGCGCCGCGACAGGCCATGGACCAGGCACGATCGCAAGTATTGCAATTATTAGGCCGACCAACAGCAGATCCTTCGTGTATTTGGTTCACTGCTTGTGGCACTGAATCGGACAATATGGCAATTCAATGCGCCATTATGGCCAATCAACATCGATTCGACAAACACAACAACGAGACAAAGCCTCACATTGTGACTTCGAATGTCGAACATCCCGCCATTGAAGTGTATTTACAACACCTGGAAGAAGAAGGGATATGTACTGTTACTTACGTTCCCGTTCAGACCGATGGACGTGTCAAGGCGACCGACGTGATTGCGGCCATTACTCCTCAAACCATTTTAGTCACACTCATGCTGGCCAACAACGAAGTTGGAGCGTTGCAACCCGTATCGACTGTATCGCAGTACTGTCGTCAGCAAAATATTTTGTTCCATACGGATGCTGCGCAAGCTGCTGGAAAGGTCAGTGTAGATTTGAACGACGCCTTGGGCGATGCGGACATGGTGACACTGGTCGGACATAAATTAGGTGCTCCCAAGGGCGTTGCTTGCCTGTACGTGCGAAGTGGGTGCTTAACACAAGACGGACGCCAAATGCCAAACGGCAAACAGGTCCTACTCCACGGAGGTGGACAAGAATTTGGACGACGCGCTGGGACACCCAATGTGCCGTATATCGTTGGCTTTGGCCATGCGGCGGCCGAAGCGGCGAAACGCTGGCCACGCAACGCCAAGCACATGGCTGCATGCCGGGAGTATCTGCTAGATATGTTGCAAGAGAAGTTAGGTGGATCGTCGTTTGTCAAGGCAAACGGACCCACCGAACCCCACCATCGCTTGCCAAACACGCTCAGCGTAGGATTGCGCGGCGTGCATTCGGGAAAGTTATTGCAGGCGGTCGGCGACCGAGTCGCCGCTAGTGCTGGAGCGACGTGTCATTCAACGGAAAGCGTCTCGGCTGTTTTAAAAGCCATGAATGTTCCGATTGAATGGGCACGGGGAACCTTGCGTTTATCAGTCGGGCCATCCTCCACCTTTCCCGAGGTAGAAAAGGCGGCTCAGATCCTTGCCGATCAAGTTGCGTTGATGCGAGAAAAAGCGGTTGAAGAACCTGCACCAAAGTAAGAAGACATTGAAAAACTCTATCATATCCATTGTGGGTCTACGATCAGAATTCTTTATTGCGTTAAAGCGGAAATGATAGCAGCGAGGATTACAGTGTGTCTATTGTCTTTTCGTGAGGACGGAGTACTACCGTGCCACACCCATATTCCTCTCGAGAACATTATTTTGTCGCTGGGACCTGTTTTCGTTTGCTATTCAGTTCTCTCAAATTTTTTATAAATTCAACAAGGGCACTGAGGCCCGCAGATTCTCCACCACCTTCGTGAGAGACGTGGGAAATAGTCGTCAACAGGGTAGTATCTGGTCTACCCGGGACAGGTTCCAACATATTGACACCCAATAAGACTTGAGAATGGCTTAGAGTCTTACTCTCACTTTCAGAAGCCCCCAACCAATCCTTTCCTCCAATAGCCCTACTAACCATGATCCAGCTGGGATTGACATTATCAACGCTTTTCTTGTTTCCTTCTGGTACGGGACGTGCATGCAAGAGACTAAGATATTCTTCGTGCCCTCCGTGGGGAGACTGTATGTGATGACGAGAGATCTTCGTGCTGGAGGCGCCGGCGAGGTTGACCCACAAGTCTTTGCGTTGTGCATGTCGAGTGTGATATCTCTTGAATCGGGCCGAATCCATCAGGAGCTGAACCAAAAGCGTTGGAGCAAAAGGAACGATGGCCCTAGTCTTGATCCAAGGAGCTTCGCTGCCAAATCCTTTTATACGGGAGGTTCCTGTCCACGTGTGAATGCTTTCGTCGTAGAGCAAGTCACCCGTGATGTCGTTGCCGGAAACCCATTCGACCCAAGGGTTCTCATCCTCGGGCTCCTGTGCCAAGACTTGCAATCCAGTATCTACCAAGGCATCTACAAGGGATGGATCTTCTACGAATTCTCGGCCGGTTTGCTGTTCCCATACGTTTTGGCCAAACATGGGCTTAGCAATGGCACGAGGTTCGTAGATACCCAAGACTTGTTCCACGGACGGTCCCTCGAAGATAGATTCTGCTGGACCCCAGAAGGATAATCTTTCTAGACGCTTTTGAATGACTTGTGGGGCTTGTTTGATCTTTCCCAACATTTTAGGTAAGAGTTGTTGCGGTGGCTGACTCTCCAGTACACCCGAGGTTTCCATTTCCAAGGGACGAGGGGACTGCGACGAAGGGATACGCGGAGGTGCAAAAGCACTCCCTCCTCTGGCAGGCATCTGCCAAGAAGCATTTTCAGGATCAATTGAGACCGGAGAAGAAGAAACCAGGAGCGTCGACGACCAAGTCGAAGTTGTTGAAATGGCGTCGTCACCAAACAACGCCATGCGTCCCATCGACAAGAATGAAGATCCGCGCCGAGAAGACGCCGTTGCGACAAAGAAATAATAACTTCATTTCAACTACAGCTGTATCGCGTTCATTGTTTAGCGTGATGGACATTACTAAGCTGAAGTTGTTTCACGGGAGGCGACTTTCGTTTTCGTTGGTATTGATTTAATAACCTTCTCCTTCTCTTTCTTCTTCGATACAAACAATTCATGTTGAAAGTCCAAGCAAAGGTGTTGTCGAATTTCATCAATGGTAACTCTACTTTGAAGACCAAGCAGATCCAAACCACATGTTTCCACTGTTCGCGCCCTTGGTCTTCTTCTCGTAATCGTCCGACTCCTCCAGGACGCTCGCTGCAAACAAACGTGCTCGTTCTACATCTGTTAGTTGCCGCGTCGGTCCTTCGTTTTTCGAAATTCTCGGATTGACAGGCACTTCACCCGGCGCAGCCGTTCTCACTTTGGACCAAAGCTGCTTGAAAGAACCCGGATCGTACGAATCCTGGGACCGTAGCGCCGCTGCATCGGACACGTCCACCTTTTTGTCTGCAACAGTTTTACCCTTTTCAATCGTCGAAGTCCTATTGTTGTCACCCCTCCATGACTTTGTCGTAGTGGCTGCTGCTGAAGAAACTGTGCCGACAAATTGCGACCAAACCGCAGTAACCGTTTTAGCCGTATCGTTTTGTGTAAGTTGGTTGGCCTTTTGTTCGACGTGCAACTTGTAACGCTCTCGGACTCTCAAAGCTGCCTTTTTCGTTGATTCTGGAGTTGTTGTTGGTACAGATGGTCTGGTGTTGGCTGGGGTGGATGATATAGACTCCACGTTGATTCCAACCGAGGCAGATTCCTCGGCCGTGACGCTGGTGTTGGTTTCGATATTATTCGTACCTACCACCGTTGAGGGGGCTGGTGTCTCACGTTTCTGTATATCGTCGCTCGTTTGCCCCACTAAGTTATCGATTTCGGCCAGCAAATCGTGAAGTTCCGCATCCACTTCACCTTCTTCATCGTCGTCTTCTATTTTCACGGAATCCTGACGACTGGTTGTAGAGGCAGTATTGCAAGCACTTTTCAGTTTGAACAAAGTCTCCATCGATATTCCGGGTTTCGAAATTTCCTCACGACCGTCTGTTGTCATTGTGTCACATTGTTTGAATTCATGTGAATCCCTTTGCCCTTCTGGTGCAAACTGTACCGGTATGTTGTCTCGAGCCGAATCAGATAACGTAGTACCCCCATCACTTTGTTTTGATGTCCCTGAATCTCTCTGCTTTCTCGTCACCTGTACAGACGACTGGATCGGGGTAAATCGGGACGAAGATCCATTTTCTGTCCCCTCGTTGACGATCGTTTTGGCTTCGATCGGACGTGGAGAAGTCGATATCTTTGTCTCCTCGTCGATGAATGTCCTCTCTTTCTCCTTGACACTGCGACCAAGATTAAGAAAAAGTAAGGGCACCGCAATAAGTAGCAGTATCGTGATGAGCATCGTCAACGCGTTCCCTCTCAAACCGATCATTCGTGAGAATTCCGCCATGATGTGATCCGTGGTCGTGTCCAACCATACCAACAGTAAATCCGATGTCTCGATCTCCTGGGGGATCTCTGCTTGGACTTTTTCACTTTGTCCTAGTAATCTTGTCAGTTTGTGATGCCACGCATGTCTCGTAGGATGGATTCGGGTAGACATCTGCTGCTGCACTTTGTTGGAGGATGGTTGATCCATCATCGTCATCGTCATCCATTTTCCTCGTTTACTTTGCGCAGGCGCAGGAGCATCCTTGGCAAACGTCTTACACTTGACCTGAAGAGGGCTAAGGTAAACAAATAGTATCCCAAGATATGACAATCTCATATTACAGTTAGCGGTGTAGTAGTAGCTGTGCGGCAAGCCTGGCTTTGCTTTGCAGGTCCTTCGAATAAAGAACGTTAAAATGATTGTGGAGGTTGAAGACGAAAGACGCTTCGTGGTGCAGTTGGTTTTCATCTTTTTACAGTTTTGTAAGGAAGCGTGATCTCCGGTGGAGTGTTTATTGTTAATTGAAATCCCTGTAATCCGAAGAAGATCGTCGTAGCGACAGTAATTTAAATTTACTCTAGTTCAAAGAGAACTCTGTTTTTTCTTTTCGAATAGATTCAAGCTTTTCAAAGAAGACAGTAAATCGGTACGAGTACTCCTATTAATACGTGTGTCCGTCTACCAAAGTTGCATCGGGACACCCTCACGAAAATGTACTCCCTTGTCGGAAGTTGTAAATCAGCATTGTACAAGGTTGAGTGAGGGAACGATCTTCTTCACGCCTTTGTGTATGACAATATATCGTACGGTTGCTTCTTCCCGTAGACTCCATTGCGCGTTTTCGTAACAAAGACGAGGTTTACTTTCGAACGATGAATTTCTTCGTTCGTTCACGTGTAGTCGATTCTTCAAAAACGAGAATAAACAACTTTAAAAAATATGAGAAGAAACTATGGCTATTTGGATATTTTTTGTTCAAGGTGCATTTCATTTATGTATCGGACCTAGTTGCTTGTGACGCGATCGCTCGTTTTTCTTTTGTTAGTTAGTCTGTTCGTTTGTTGCTCTGCGTCTTAATTTTAACTGTCGGTTTGGTATCCAAAAGACGGATGTTACTCTAGAGGGTAACTATGGTGCCAGGTCAGCCCCTCCTTTGGCCGCGCCACTTTCGGCACCGGCCGGCAGATTGCGGATGATGTGCAGTAGATCTTTCATGACATCGCTGCTGGTCAAGATCCCCACCAACTTATTGGTATCGGCGTCCACCACGGGCAGGTGATGCAGTTTGGTTTTGGTCATCAGTTCGGCCGCGTGGCGCATGGTTGTTACGGGTGTAATGGTGTACAGCTGGTTGTCCGACATGACCTCCTCCACCGTTTGGGCGCAAATCTTGCGGGCCGCCTTGGCGTATGCCCTCAGGTGTTCGGCGCTGTCTTCGGCCTCCAATGGTACAAGACTCCCCTCGAAGGCTTCTTCCCACAGAAAGTCATAATTTGAAATTATACCGACCACCTCGTAGTTGTCGTTGACAACGGGTGCACCGGTAATTGCGTTTGCGTACAACGTTGCCATGGCATCCCGAACGGACATCGATGGTTTGAGTGTCAGGGGGACTTGACTCATGCTGAATTGTATTTTGTATCGGATTGCACGGATAATATGAGTCATTGAGGCAAAACGACGTCCATGACATCACAAGGACGCATGGTACCCACACACTCACACCCAATTGATAATTCAAAGCGTTCACGTACCAATCTGCAACGAGTCGTTTCGGCCACTTCGAAACCGGCGTCGAAACAAAGACGCGGTGATTTTCGACGGAGAAAGCCCCCGCTAAGCAAGGAAAGGCGAGAACTAGTAGCCAGCGTGTCATGATGGTGTTTTCGGGTCTCAAAGGGTGTCTTTTTCTTTTGGTTTAACTGTAAGGTGTGAGTACGATGCAAAAGAAAGGAAAGGGAGACGATTACAAATTTCACTACTCTGCTCTAGGGACAAAGATGATGTGACTGTTGTTATTCTCGTCGTATGAATTGGCACCGTGTTTGCGAAGCGTCGAGATGGACAAGCTTACACCGCCAGATGATACCCATTAATACCGGCGAAAACGAGGGAAGACATGGCAGAGAAGGTTCTCTTTCCGTTCCCTTGACGCCTGGCTTCTCTTTTTTTTTTTTAAAAGATATCTCTACAGGATTCGACTTTTTCACGTGGATGACGTAATACCAGATTACGGTTCCTCTGCGGGATCAACGGCACGTACTACCCAAAGAAATCACTAGGAGTACACTATTATTACAGTGAATTTGGACGAGTACATGTAGACAAACACGACAATTAACTGTAACATACATGCTCAACGGAATCCATTTAAACCGTTCAATAACTAACATAACCTCCAAATTCCGGCTTCAATGGCCTATGTCACCTCGGTTGACGCAAGTGGATGTCGAAGAATTACACTTGTCATTGTGATTCGGCTCCAACCTTGGCGAGTGATCGGTATGGCATGAATTAGATAGCTTGATTTTACGTCAAAGTGGGAGAAAACTCGATGGTCCAATCCAAGGCGTCATGAGCACGACGAAACAATTGTACTTTTAAAAAGCGAAACCCAGCACACGGGTTAGACTGTGAATGGTGTAGTTGAGTCACCAATCGAATGTTCCATGTAACAATTTTCATCACTATTATAACTAAGGTTATTGAGATGTTTGTTTGGTTCCTTCCAGGGCTGCCATGACGTCTGAATAACCCCCTCCGTTGAGCACATTCGTGTACCCCATGGTCTTGAGTGCCTTGGTGGCATTCGTGGCCCGGCGTCCCGACCGGCAGTAGATGAAAACCGTGGCGTCCTTATCGGGTATCATCGCGGGAGCAGACGCTTCCAACGCCGACGCATCCTCCAACGTTACGGTAACCTGATGAAAGTTCCCGTGTTCCACCTTGCCATCGGCGGCGATCTCGTCCGGACGACGGATGTCGATCACGACGGTCTCGGGATTTCGTAAAACCTCTCTGGTTTTATCGAACGAGGTCAAGTCGTATTCCTGCTGACGTTCAGCAAAGTCAGACATCTTATGATAATAATATTACAATGGTTAGTAGTCTCAGAAGAAAAAAAAAATCAGATGAAACGAACGGGGAGGTGATGAGTGCTTGGATTTGGTCTCTCCGACAAATCAAACTATGAGTTGTGAGGGCGAGCGAGTCTGAGACGTATTTTAATATTTTCGGAAAAAGGCCACACGAATGCACCAAGGCCTTTTTTTCTTCTCTCCCCTTCTCACAGTTGTAGTTTTCCCGAAAACCAAAAAAAAACCCAATCGACTGGCTACTGACATGAGCGCAGAGTGACGTGGCAATTATCTTAAGGACAAGGCCATCAAAACGTGATACACACAACCCAAAAAACACCCAAGTTCCAATTTCACGATCTTTCGAATGCGTCACAACAGAGGAGGCTCAGTAGTAGAAAGATCGGACTTTTCTATCGTTTGTTGGGATATAATAGGCCCGAAAGACAGGATCGATGACATAATATTACGAGAAAATCGTCAACGGTGGTATCTTTCATTCATCGTCCCTTCGTACAAAAAAAAAGTATAAAATAAGATCGACCGCGCACATATAGCAACAACCACAATACGATGCAATTCCGTCGCTCTCTTCTCCTCCAACTCGTCGTTGTCGGACGAGTCGCCCTTTCGCAGGCCTTCCTGACGACGACGGGGCCGCGAACGGTTGCGTCGATGTCGGTCTCATCGTTCCACATGGCAGCACCGGGTGTGGAGCTTTCCCCCAGGGATGAAATTCAACGGGCGTTAGAAAATCCGAATGCGGTGGTGTTGGATGCGCGCCGCGTAGATGAAATCGCATCGAACGGGTTCTGGCAAACGGATCGTCAGTGGGCCCACGCTCCCTGCACGCCGGATGGGGATTGTCCGATCCTGGAAGTCGCAGCGGAAGGATTGATACGCGACAAGACGTCACCCGTTATCGTCTATTGCGCTTCTGGGAAACGAGCATCCGTCGCTCAGGACTTTTTGAAGGAGCGTGGTTATACGACCGTCCTGAACGCCGGTGGTTTCCCAGGTGACTTTGATGGTCTACTTTAATTATCGTACCACCCTGCTGCTGCTGCTGACTACCTACACGGAATGTAGTGAAATATTAATGATATTCTTGAAACATTGAAATTACGGTACCTTTCCTCTACTGGACAAGATAATGACCGCGACTTAAAACGAGTTCATGTATTGCACTCGACTTGATCGACTTCATCGTGTAGATGGCAAGTTTCCCGAAAAGAATGCTTCCCACTCCTGATGTTCTCGATACTGTTACACGTAAATAATATCCCTTGGTATCTATTTTAATTTGTATTTCAGTTCTAACCGGGAACTTACTAGGTAATGTAAGACCGGTGACACATCGCGACCAGTTACACCGTACGTTGAGACTTCGCATTCCTCATTTAACAAGTATCAATCTAATAGGATGGCTTCCAAAGCATCAATCCTTTTTCTTTCTTCGGTAATTGTCCGAGCTAGGTCGTCCTTCTTAATCGCTCTGATTTAAAATTTGATTCAGCTCCTGCTGGCGTCGGGCCCTGCGGCTAAGGATCGCGGCGCCCCTCTGCAAGGCCTCGCCCTGTTCTGTTGGTCGCAAGGCCACCCGGCTGAAGATGGGGGCAGATGCTTCTTTTTCAGGGAAAGTGATAGGCTTGGCCAAATTACCAAGGGTCACTATTTTCTCCTTCTGACCTGTTGCCTTGAGCTGAGTCCCCGTCCATACTGGTTTGGGTGGTTGATCTTCCCGGCCGAATGACGCAGGAGGCGGGGTTGGATTGGGCGGGTTCCAACTCATTTTTCGGCAATAGGTCACCGCTTCCTGCCGTTTCTTGGCAATTCTGGACAGATTGGTAATTGTAGGCGTTTGAGAGCTTCCATCCGATTCGTCATCGGTTAAATCTTCGATCGGACCATGTAGCAGGCCCTTGATGGTTGGTTTCTTGTTCGGTAGTAATTTGAGGAACGCAATTTTCGGTCTCACAGACCTCTTTCTGTAAATCTTGCGGACAATGTCTCGTTTCCTCTTGGGTAGGCAATAGACAAGGTTTCGACGACGAAATATTTTCGGCGTGTTCGCTAGAGCCGCTCTCAGGTCATCTTCTTCGTGAAGTGAGTCTTCGTCCTCTTCGCTGCTGGTATCTCCAGGGGGTCTGAGATTAGTTTTTTTCGGTCCACCTGAACGACGATGCCGCCCTGCTCTTTTTCGATCGTCTATCTTTGTGCCCGAATCCTTATAATTTCTTTGTTCATTGTCACAATCGTCGACATGCTTTGTCACCGGGCGACGTCCAGCTCGGCGTGGTTTGCATCCCTCGACAATAGCTTCAGAAGACACGCACGAAGGCCCGACATTGTTGACGCGGGGACTGCTTGATTTCTCGCTTTCTTTCCCATCGAAAACATTCCCCTCGAGTCTGTCGAATGACATTCCTCTTATATGGTTTGGGCGTAGAGAATAGGTACCGCAACTTTCACCCTTATTCTTCTTATTTTTGCTTCGAGAAGGATTTTCTGGGGAGTTTTCGCTGTCGCCACTGGAAATATCTGTGTTGTCACTTGACAACGACTCCTCGTCGCCCTCGTCCATTTGACTGACTAGGGGGGTGAAAACAAGACGCTCTTGATTCGCAGAATAGTCAAGACTCCCGCCCGAATCTTGAAATTGAGAACTATCCGTGGATTCGCTCTTGTCTATCATGAGTTCCGAGAGCTCGAGTAATCGCAAGAACTTGCGACCTTTTTCAGTGCCCTCCCGAAGTTCTTTGGTTGGGCCAGTCGGGTGCAAGTTGGCTCGGCGAAAAGGACTAGATAGTGCGTTATGCCTTGTCGTTCCATTTCGTGTTGCGGGGCTCACATGAGTGGTTGGAGGGTGCAAATTGATCTTTTTATGATCCAAGCTCCCTGCTGAATCGTTCATTCTAGAAGCATCCATTTCGCCATCCATACAACATGGATCACTAGGAAGATCACGTAACAACTTTTCGGTCGAGGTTTTGGGTGAATCCACATCCTCGGTGAGCTTTTGTGATCGTCCGAACTTTCGACTTTTGATTTCGTTTCCTTCTTTCAAAGCTTTCCCATGTGCCGTGGGACGCAACATGACTTTACTGTTACCAATTACAGAGGATGAAGTTTGTTGTTGTTCTCCTTCGGTCAACGAACTAGAGATGGAATCCAAATCCTGGCCGATACTAAAAGTTTTCCAAGTGTCTTTCGGGGCGAGGCAGTCATAATCCATTACCTTCTTGTTACGAGAAGGAGAACTTTTTGCTGTGGTGCATTTGAGGTCCCAATCTTTCTTGCTCATCGCTGCCTTGTCCTGATCGTCACGTGTGACGTCTACTCCTCTGTAGGTCAAAGAAGCGAGCTCCTCGCTGTTCATGGTAAGCGGCTTAGATTCTGTATTCAGGTTCTTGAACTGAGAATTCATTGCGCGGTGAATCGTATCGGATACTCTTGTTGTGACAAAAGGTTCTCTCTCAAGACGGGCAGCGGGCAGCGATCAATCCCATTATTTTGTGACATGTCGGGGCCTTTTTATCTTCCGCGTTAGTCTTGTCGTGAGAGTCATCTTCTCGCATCCCAGGTGTTACGGAGAAGAGCCATTGGTTGGAACGGGTCGGTTAGGCTGCTCCCTTTATAGGGCAATCCTCGAATACAGTTTCCAGCGAGAAAAAAATGAGATGCAGTGGTTATTTAAATTGCCCTTTATCTTGATATAAATACCAAAGTGGCAGTGATCAGTATTCGAGGTTAAGATTATTGGTAGGGTAGTCAATCATATCAGAGTGTCCAAGTGCTTGCCTTAAAAGACCCATAGGATTAACGTGAGTCATCGCGCAACCGGACGGAGTACCGTGTGAAACAAAGAATGATGGGAGTTTTAACGTGACACCCGCATTCCACTACGGCGATGAGTCATTAATTATGTGAGCCACCAAGTTGGTCAACCAAATGAGAATTCGATTTGGTCGACCAAGTCGTTACACTAACTGTAAAATAATATTGCTAATGTTAACAGGTTACGCTACCAATGACTCACTGAAACATAAATGGGAATTGGTCGTGGTCGACCAAAGGGGAATTGGTGGACCAAGTCGGATTTGGTCGCACCGCGAAAATACAATAAAATACGACCAAATCGGATTTGGTCGACCATTGCAAAAATGTAAAAAGAACCCGGAAGAAATGCAAAAGAAACCCGGATACTTAGCAAAAAACTCAAAAGAAAATGCATCCCGAAACTGTCACGCTAACCCGGAGACTTTGCAAAAAACTCAAA
>Ga0051981_10001107_pt1 | contig 13156 bp, 10 predicted proteins | sample CryGey13umfilter_3_FD_59644 | JGI IMG/M metagenome (GOLD analysis project Ga0051981, IMG submission 59644) | Groundwater microbial communities from aquifer in Utah, USA - Crystal Geyser 4/10/14 3 um filter | ecosystem: Environmental > Aquatic > Deep subsurface > Groundwater | place: USA: Utah... | reverse complement strand
ATTCTTCGTTCAAGTTTGATCATACTAGGTAGATTTATCTTTACCAACGTACCTGTTCAAGAATCTTGTATCGATAGATTGTGAAGAAGAATAAGAATCTGGCTTGCATCATTGCTGTAAGTCTGTTCGGCAGAAGCCGAGTAGACTACCAATCCACTCTACTTTCCAGCGTTAATACTATTGTTAATATTCAGTATTTTTTTTTTGATCACATTCATTCTCAAATATCTTAATTATGAAATATATTTCAGATAATAACATGAAGAAGGACCTTTGAATTTTACAAAAAAAAAGAATACGAAACAGAGAATGATAGGAATTATTTGCCAGGACTCCTTGCACACCTGTTGTTCGGGACTCAAGATTCTTCGTCGACGATTTTTTGGCTGTCACACCCAAAAAGGCATTGGTTGAATTTACTATTAACGATTTTGTACTTCTTCACGTCCCTACGGGGTTCTCGATTTTTAGGATGGCTCCCGAAATGGTTGCTGTTGCCATTCTATTATTTTTTATTGAGTAGGGTTCATCATAGTCCAGCCAGATCAGATCAGGCAGAGATAGTGTTGTTGAGAATATATTAACCTTGTCACCCTATAGCATACCAGACATTCAACCAAACACCAATCAACTAAGCATGGGGACTATGAAAGTCTCGAAGCATGTAATAGAAGAGCCATCTAACGAAAATGCGAAAACACGACCGAGGCCGCCACCGGCAGCAGATGCGGAGGCGCTGAGCATGGAGGCCATCCACGCCGAATTCCTGTATATTTAACGCCGCGACGCCCACCGAGAGTCCGAAGACGACGAGGATAATGATGAAATAATCGTTTCATCGTCCAAATGCGACGAAAAAAACGATGATTCGTGTCTCAGTGAAACGCCCAACACCGTAACGGGAGAATTAAACGCCTCACTCGCGAAGGGGTCACCAGGGCGACGAAGGAAGAATGAACGGCACCGAACCGAAAGCAAGGATCGCAGGATAAACGAAACCGCAAGATTTTTTGAAGCTGTGGGAGAGACGCCGCCGACAAGCGAGAGCGATATTCAAACAATAATTGAAGACGATCAGATTTCCGACTCTGACTCCGAAGACGATGCAGGGACGGTCCATGTAGTTGATGAAACTGAGGCAGAAAACTTTGATTTATCTTTTGATTTCCACCAAGATGTAGAAAGTGTAGAACCTGAAACTACAACACCCTTGAAGAAATTCCACATGGGAGGCCTAGCCAAAAGATCCCAACACCTAGTTCCCCCACGAAAGCTTCAGTCCATTTTCCACAAATTGCCTAGCGGAAATCTACTAAATACCGAGGAGTTTCAATATAGGGGAATTCAAAATCCTCCAGAAATCACGCAACAAGGATTTTCTCGTGGTAATTACGCATTGCTTCACCGTAAAGCCTGGCTGGAAGTTTCAGACGAACGTCATCGTTATGGGAAGAATCTACGGCTTTACTATCGCCATTGGGCGAATCTGGGTCATCCGTCGAATGATTTTTTCGATTGGTTGGATTCAAAGGGCCAATCGGCCGGAAAGCCGTTGCCGGAGCTTGCAGAGTGCCCGAGGTCTGAACTTGATTCAGACACGGTGCTCTACATCAAAGATTCGGAAGTGACGAAGCGTTACGCTTTATCTCTAGTTTGCGACAATCAAGGATGTACACGAGTCTTTGATATCGACAATGAACCCGTGTGTACGGGTCCTGACGGCTGGATTTTTGTGCTCCGCGATAATGTGCTATACGGAGCAGAAAAAATAACATCTGTATCTGAGCACTCCCGTCAGCGCTTTCACCACTCTTCTTTCTTTGGCGGGAAAGCAGTTGCCGCCGCAGGTATTTTTATTACGGACGAGGACGGTTATCTGATCCGGCTGTTGCCACATTCTGGTCACTATCGTCCCGGTGAGGCGGATATGCAGCGCATGGTGTTCTTTTTGTATGGTGCCGGAGCAGACTTAAAATCGATCGAAGTTGATACGCAGCAACTAAATCACATCAATCGGAAGGATCCGAGCACCTTTAAAAAGAAAGCAAAGCGAGAGAATCTACACCTTACATCTGCGTTATCTGTCGCTAATTTTTTGTCTCATAAAGCTCGCTTCATTGGTCAAGGAATCTTTTCACAGTTGCATCAATTAAGGAACCTGAAATACACTTCTGTGAAAGAAGCCCTACGCAAAATTGACTCTTCAGAGGAGCAGATCCGTGAAATTGATTAAACATTGTATATGACTGGATGGATATGCGAGCTGCATAATTTTCGTGTCGAGGTACGAGTTGTACATGTTCGACACGCGAAGGGAACTACCTCTTATTGGCCCTTTATTGTAAATCGTGAAAAGTAATCATGTAGGTATTAAATGTTTTTATTGACCCCATCGGTGCCCTCTTTCTACCTGACTAGTATATATATATTGAGGAAGTACCTCCTGATCTGATGTTTTGGAATAAATCGGGCAGAGTAGAGACTTGGCCCCCACAGTCATCACAACGATGGTTGGCATCACAAACTATTAACAGCAATCTGCGTGAAGGCTTCGGGGTCGCCTCATACGGAGTAAGGTTGTCAACAGTGGATGGCTCGACGGGTAGCTGCGTTTTTGATGCTGGAGTCGTAACTGACGTCATTCTGGTGGGGGACTGACGACGAACAAAGGATGACGTCTGCATCGTTTACCCGGGCTCCGGAGACCGCCCCCCCGCGCGCTCTTCGTTATTTTATTCCTGTCCACACATGTTTTGTGGTTTAAATTGTAATAAATATTCTAAAAGTTAAACGCTTCCGTTCCGTTTGCGAGGAGGGCAATTAGGAATCAACTCCCGTCCGTCCCAACATTGAGCGCGCGCCGGTGGGTGGCGCCAATCCCGACGCAGGAGGGACCACGCAATATCAGATCCACGGCGTCCAAGCTTTTCAAGGCGAGTAAAACGAAAAGAGGGATTGAGGGTTGATGTGGATGAATCAAACAAAGAAAGAGTTATTGAAGCAACTTACGCTTGTCTTTGACGAAGAAGCAACATTGTACGGTTTTTACGAAGAGATTACCAAGTTGTGAAGTGGTTGATTTTTGTTTCAAACAGCGAACTAGTTGAAGCCTCTCTTCTGTACTGTCATTTCGACTGTCCGACGTTGGACATTCGTGCCGCCTCCCCTGCCCGCCTACAGACTTCGCGGTAGGAATTCTACGTGTACTCCCCATCGGGCACTAGCTTTTCACCCCCTTCGCGTCGCTTTCGTAAAACACCTTCCTTCGAAAGAGGCCCCCGTACTCTGAGGTTGGTTGACATTGTGCCTCCAAAAGCCTTCTTGTCTCATTGCATTTGTAATCTCAATAGCATCTACGATGATTTCTTACGATGGTGGGGCTACCCCCAAGTCCGAACTGAAAGAGAACGTGGCGGCAGATGAGTCTCTGCGAGTCAGCTCCATGTCAAGTTCAACGCTTTCCGCTTTGTCCTTTGAAAGCAACTTAACAGTTACTCCGGTGAAGACAACCACCACATTGAACATCAGCGTTCCGCCTGCATTTCACGAACCAACTCCTATTTCTTCCGCATCGTCGACGTGCACACGAGAAAGCGATACAGGTGCCTATTCGGATGCGGAATGCGTTGTGGCAAGCAATCACAGTACTTCGAGTTCTTCTTGCTCCATATCACCTTCAGTGTACCGTCTGTATCACGATGTGTCTGAAAAACTAAATGCCAAAGTTTGTCATCGCAAGACAAGCCGACAGGGACGTGCGGGTCAGCGCACTGTTACGGAAAACAACGAAAGCATCCGATTGGTGACTGGTGCCGTTCCGATTCTACGTGGAGGTAAAATTTTGTTCATTTCTTCTCGTAAAAAACCCGAATGGATTATTCCCAAAGGAGGCTGGGAGAAGGACGAACTCATGGAAGAATCCGCCATTCGAGAGGTGTTCGAAGAAGCCGGTGTGCTTGGTGTCCTTGGTCCAAGGCTTTGTGACGTACAGTACGAAACCCGCAAGGCAAAGAAACGAAGGCTTGACTTGGAATCCATGGAACAAGATATGATCAAGGCAGAAGCAGATTCAAAACCCAAGTCGGAACAAAGTAATGAATCCACAGGAGAAAGCTCTGGGGAAGAAGACGCGCTACTGTCCGCACAGGACATTGCTAGGATACGAGCGCACGCGGCGGCTACACGAGACAAGCAGCAGCAACAACAAGACGACAAGTCTTCTGTAGCTTCCGCCTCGCATTCTCAAGTGCGAATGATGCTCTATCCTCTGTACGTTCAAAAAGTGTACGATGATTGGCCTGAATCGGGGCGGTTCCGCAAAGCTGTGGACATTGACACTGCTATCGAAATGATGGACAAGCGCCCGGAGCTGAAACGAGCCTTAATGGAAGTGAAGGAACGTGGGCTTCATCTGATCCAAGCTTCGGATCTTGAAGTAAAATAGAAACAAAAAGTTGCCGTTGATCACACTGACAAACAGACGTGTAAAAGACTCCATGCAACGCACAACAAAAAATCTGTAATTTTACTTCATCTTTATCTACCAAATAAAAATATCATGTAACCATAAAACAAATAACGAATGTAATTTTACTTTGTACCTTTCATCGCTGTTGCAAACTACTGCATCTCGTCTGCGAGCGTATCGACCTGAATTTGAATGCAGACCGTCTGATTGTGGCAACCGTTGTACCAAAATAAAGTTCGTCTGCTGCAATGGTCGTAATCTGAATCGTTACCACAGAACGAGATTCTTGATGGGTGAAAAGGAAAGGTTCGCGCAATGTCACAGACTTTGTCTATTCACCGTTTTTCGGCATTGTTCGAAGACAAAGAACATGGGCTGTTCCCAAATTGAAGTGACCCGCTCGATACTTTTGCAATTTCTCTCACGCAGGAAGCATCCATCCAACGTTCAGTTTATGCTGATAATTTGTTCTCGGTCTGTAGCAGGGTAAAATATGTCTTCCCAGTCATCTTCCGAGTTTGCTCTCGCATTATCGAAGTGATCTCGCAACGGTGAGGATAGAGGCGAATCTGGAACTACATGCACGTTTCGATCCGTACCAAGCGGAGATTGCTCATAGACGCTGTGCCAATCTTCAAAACGCGGCTCTTGTTCTTTTTCTTCGTCATCCCTCTCTTGTTGTTCATGCATTCTAGTTGGTTCATCATGACAGCCGCCACCCAAAGTAAAGTCAAAGTCCAATTCGCAATCTGGTTCTTCTAAACCGTACCAAAACCGAAAGAATCCGAGGCGTTCCATGATTCGAACTAGAAAGGACCATCCGAGTAGATAGAGAAAAGCAAACGAAAGTGTCCCGATAAAGAAACCTGTGTAGTAGTATTCTTTGAGTAATTCTTGTAATATGTTCAGCTCTTTGCCTATCCGTAACTCGCCACGGATAACTTCGACCATAACTTGTTGAGGAGAATGACGCTGCAAGGCCACCGTTACATAGCGCTGGCACAAAAATGAAACAAATATAACAGCATCAGCAGTATCACAAAGGAACAAGGTGAGTGATTTCTCGACTTAAAAAAGTTCATAAACGACTCGCGTACGAGGTGCCTACCAAGGGGAAATCTCGACTTTCCACAAAATGCCGAAGGGCGTCCAATTGAATAGTACGAAACTCGGTCAATGCGCCGACCAAAAATGCAGGTAAGCATAGTAGTTTTCTCGTAAAACTGATCCAACCACTCTCGTGTGGTAATTGTGTCCATCGCGTCGAACGCGCCAACGTTGTTTGGTTCGACGATTGTAAATCTGTTACCACGCCGAATAGCCCAGCCTCTCGGTTGTGCATTGACTCTGGTAAGAATAAAAGCATTTCAATGTAATAACCTTGCCTTGGAGACAATAAACGATTTTGTGTCAGCAAAGGGGGTGCCACGGCTTGATGGAACGCATCCCACGCCACGTGCTTGGCAAAGAGATCAACCGACGCTGTAGGTACAACATGCGTTTTGGGAGGGTATTTTGGCAACTTAAATAGAGGCCTCGTAGAAGGAACGACGCCCATATCGACTGGTGGACTGTAATCAAAGTACAGTGCAACGGTAGCGTACCGAGAAGGCATCACTGCTCGATAGAAGATTGCATAACTCGCACCCGATGCCAGCAATAAAATGGTCCCCAACAAGAATAACTTCAAAATTTGCAGTATCCAAGGAATCAGGCCCATCACCAATTCATCTCTTGGCTCTTCCATTGGAGGCGGCCGTCTCTGATTATTGTTGTAGTACCAGCGTCGTATTTGCGGTGGAGCGAGGATCCTCCACGCCGCGTATGTTGCGATGCTCTGAATGGCCGGCTCGTCTTGAATGCGCCCCACCATCCTTTCAAGTCTATGCGCTTTTGGACTATAATGATCCTACCTGTACTAATGGTTAAATGTGGTTGTTCATTCAAATACAAGGCCGTTTTGCTTCAACGCAACATCTAGCTTTATATGCGTTAACAAAAAAGAAAAATGAGGGGTCAAAGTTGATTGTTAGATTCGGTTGACAGCAATCGATGACATTGGATGACGTCAAGATGTTGTTCGAAAGCAATCATACGTGGAACTGCGCGTATTCCTCTACTCCTATCAAACAGGGCGGAGACAAATTACGGTTTTTCTTCGCGTGATCCCGGAGATTTCTTACATTATTAGCTGTGCGAACGAATAGGGATGGAGTGGAGGGAACCAATAATAATCCACAGGATTATGAAGTATGGCGTGACAATTTGATCTGAAATCCGACAGAACAGCAAGACGATCGTAAATATGTGATAATGATATGACTTTGATCGCACCCCGATGTTTTTCGTTTAGTATCAACAAATGAGTTTTGTGATTGAGATGGATTTGTGATCTTTCAACTTGAAGTCGTGCACACAGATGTCTTGCTACACACTCTCGTTTATAGTAGTAGTTCTTCGCATAGTCGCATCATATGGTCCATAAAAGTGAGACCAAAAGACAAGGGCGCAACGTCATCCGATACAACGATGACAAACAAGAACATTACGAGCAACAATAAGAGAGTCAACAGACATTTCATGTAGTAGAGATGGCGATACTTTTTCCCAGATTAAGAGCCTAATGAATGATGGCTATGATGTTGACGTAAACATTTCTATCATTACAGTTTCAGATGTGCGTACATACTCGTATTCTTTAATGCGATAAGAACCAATTTGTAGATGTCGCCTCGGAACACTCTCACTGGCCCGTGTCTTGTTCCAAGTGTGTCATCATTTTTAAACATCCTCAACTTGACGCACTTTGATTGCTTCTCCGTCTTCTTCGTCGGAATAGCTTTCGGAATTTTCCGTCTCGTCCAAGTCTTGTTGTTGCTTCGCCACTGGCTTGTACAAAGCCATCTCCATACTTCTCTTGTGGTTTTCGTTTGGTAATTGGGTCAAAAAGTGTTGCATACTCAAATCGGAATCAAAATGGTGACTTCTCCATGCCAAATTCTTGGCGAATTTACGCCGTCCCACCAGAAATAGAATCAGAAAACAGCTACTTACAAACACAATTACAATCCATTTGGTCGAAATTTTCTGTGGGTTTGTCCTGTTTTCGTTTCTGTGATGATCACGATTGCTGTCGCTTTGTTTCACAAAGTCTTGAAATCGCAGGGTAACCACATCGTGCACATCCAACGGTGAATGTTGTTGGATGGCCCGTTTCAAAGAACCTTCCAGGTGCATGACGGCTAAGGCTTTTTCGGCGGGAGACACGGCCCGCGCACTCATGGCATCGATATGAACCTCCAGCGTGTAGCATTCGAATTCGACGCCGCAGGGTACTCTCGGGACGGTCTCGGGATAATTATCACCAAAGTCGACAGTCAAAAATTGTAAGTCGACCGTTTCGGCGGCATCATCATCCTTCGTACTTGTATCGCGTCCTCGACAATTCTCAAACAATGTGGATACGAGAGCATTGGCGACCTTTTCTTGCGAGGCATCAAACAAGAGATTAAAGAATCTTTCTTCTGACGAAGACGGTACTTGTAATTGATACAACACGTCTAGACTCACACCTGGAACAGAGATTTGAGAGGCTCCTGACGTGTCCTTGTAAACACCTTTCACGGCTTGGCATGTGGGTTCGCCAGTCGTTGTGGAAACCAATGCGAACAGGGGCAAAAAGAAAGAGAAATAAAGATAGTGCTTCATGGTGAATGCAAAATATAATTCTACGAAAGCAAAATAGGGAGACTTTTGCTACAACAAGTTGTGGGGTAGGATACAACCAATCAAGCGAATCAATAATAGTAATATGGTAGGATTACTTGCTTACAAACCAAAGAGATGCAATAAGAATATTATTTACTTACTCGTATGATGGAATCAAGGAAGAACGTTTTTTTTATGTTGAGTTCACTTTCAATATCCGTGGGCCCAAAAACGAGAGGGTGGCGATTCGGGCAATTGTCTTCATTCCCGATCGTTTCACGAATGACGACATTGCATTGGTCGTGGTCCTGTTACGCGAATGAGTCGCACTTGAAAAGTTGCCCGTCTTCGTGGAAAGTGATGTACGTAAACAAACTGTAAGCAGTTCACAGGTCGATGTAAACCGACCGACCGTGGAAATAGTACACGAAAGAAATCCAATCGATATGGAGAGCGACGAGGGAAGTCATTCTAAAAATCCAATACCGTGGGTGCAAACGTCGCTCATTTTACCACTTCCACCAGAAAACACTCCATTTAAAAAACAGCGCAACTGTGCGAACTGAAATGGAATGAGATGGCGTCTCGACATTTTAAATCGTGAACTTGCATTGGATCCCAATGATATTCTTGCCGCCGACGTATCGAATGCACACGCGCGGAAGCAAAGATGTTGTCGCTTCTGCAAGAGCTCCGCTGTAGATCTCTCTGTGCTACTGCTACTTTGAACCAATCCATCCAATTCCATCATCCTGAATCGTGAAAAAGACTCTTTCCCGGATGTTTCGGGGGGAGTCGATTGCAGTCACATGTCCATAATTGTCATAATTGGAATGTGTCGTCGCAGCCTAATTTTTTTATTGAATGCTCATAAAACAACCATTCAGAAAAAAGGAACGATATTGTTCAAAATCGTTGTCTGAGCATCGGAATCATGTCCAAAGATAAGACATCTTCCAACAGCACAGCCAAGGGCAAGGCTCCCTCGAAAGCGATTTCCAAAACCAAGGCGAAAGCCATACGTCGCAAGCCGGCACCCGTTTCGTTCCTGAAAACAACAAACGGAGGTACTCCGTCCGACGTTTTGCTGGGTAAGATGATGGAACAGCATGTGCTGGGATCTGACAGTGTTTCGTTTACCGATATTTTGAGCGGATTGGGTATGAACGATCGCAACACCAAGTGGCGCAATGCGTGGCGTGAATTGGCCGAGAATGGAATGATTGAAAATTGTCGAGGCGCTTCCGATACAGTTTACACTAGCGGATTTCGCTTGACGCAAGTGGGCAAAAATCTGGCCACCACGGACGAGTACAAGGAGGCCATGGCGGTGGTCCCACCAAAGCCGACGACAAACGAGGAACTTCACGCACAAATCAAGGGCAAGCTTATGAACCAACGTGGTGAACAAATTTTTGATCTACTGCTCGAGCATGGAGCAAAAAGTCGCAAGGAACTAGCTCAGCTGCTTGGTATTAGTGATACCGGTGCCTACTTTTCGTACGCACTTCAGCAGCTCAAGGATCTCGGTTATGCCGAAAAAATTTCTGGCTCTTCGAGCAAACTGGTTCGTTTAACGGAAAAGGCGTTTGTTCATCCACCCGAATAACTGTCTTGATGAGAAAACCCGTTTTGTGAGGCATGCAACGGTGAAAATATACATTAGAGGCAAGGTTGGAGGGAAAAAAGTAAAATCGAAACAAAGTAGATAGTAATCCGCAATGTAATCGACAGCTCGTGCGTCCTACGCAAACAAGATATTATCTGCTCGGCTTTGATAAACGCTGGTTAGGTTCTCTAGAGATAGAGAGCGAGGGCACGAATTATGAAGCATCGATGGGCTTCCATGCTTTAGCTCCGGTGCGTGTCGTTAGGATAGAATTATGTGCGGGCACCGTCAAAGCCTAATTGGAAAGGCCCAATCGGTCATAGATTTGCTTCTTCTCATACTACAGTAATCTGAGCTCGTCGAAATAAAAATCGTGAGACTTTTACGATATGTAGAGCAAGCGAAGACTATACAGAAGAATATGTAATAGTACATGTTATATAATTTTAATTGTGACAAAGAGAAAACACTGTTTCGTGATTCTTGGTTCGTATTCACAGTCAACCTGTTCTTTCCCCACTAAAATACATAACAAAATTTGTGTACCAGACTGCAGGAATTACTCGCTCCTCCGGGGACCGGTCATTGTAAAAAAGGGGTGCGAATTTGTTTCACTCTCCTCGTGATCATCTATCAATGTATCGCATTCACAAACTCATTCTTCACATCATAATATTTCCTTGTTTATTTTTTGGGTTCAATCAAATATTCCAATCCTAATCAACAACGACGTACTTGCACTAGCTACAAGTAGATCATCATGTCGAGAAGAATAGTGCCCACGAGGTTTCGATGGACCAGAGTGCTTTTAGGTGTTTCTACAGTATTGTTGTCGACGTTTCAATTAGCATTGATGTTCCAAGGACATCAATTCCCTTTTTTCGATTGCAACTGTATCAATAACGGATGGGACATGCTACTTGACACAACTATGGGTGACTCGTCAGTATGGACAATCAACGGCAAGGTAGGGCGTCGAGCACAAGGAGGAGCAACTACCACGTCAGAGCGCGACAACAACAAGTCCACTGTGCGTGGTATGTCAAAAGCAATCAGTGAAGAAGCCCATGAATCATCGAGTAGTGTTGAGAGACGACATCAGTCAAAAACATTTTCACTCTCTGCTACAAACGAGAAGGGCAACAGCAACAATAAAAAATCAAGGGTGGACAGTATGAAAACAACACCAAGCAAGCAGACACTACAGCCACCAACTACTTTAGACGTTACACCTGGTGAATTTTCAACCTTTAATTGAACCGATGTTGATTTTTCTAAGAAAGCAAATTGCGGCTGGCGCAAATGCTTCTGGGTAAGTTTTGATTTGACTGTCAAGTGTACTTTTGATGAGTACCTCACTTTTTCACTTTCTCATACATACTTGTAGCCTTCTATCTCTGACAACAACACAGGGTACTTGGTCGCTACAAAGACGAAGTTATATAGAATGAAAAGTGCTGTGGACATTTTATTAGATCTCGAGGTGAAGTTCGGTGTCAATCACTTTCACAAAGGATTAAGGGAAGACATTGTTTCCGATGAATTCAAAAACTTTTTGAACTCGTTGGTATTTCAACCTGCGCGACATTCCATAGGGCTGCCTGCTGCGCCAGTGTTTGTTGAAAAACATAAATCGGCCGTAGAAACGCATCTTGCCATTGAAACCGTTCAGGTTGCTCCCGATCCGGCTCTATTTTTTGGCGAGACAAATGCCAATTTGCTTCTCCTCGCTAAACAACTATCAGCTTTTCGTAAAGAAATTCCGGACATGTATGCATTTACATGGATGCTTCGACGACATTGCAGAAAATTGAAAGATATTTTCAGAGTGAAACCTGAACTTGCGCTCGACTTTCAAGCGCTACTTGATACGGAAGGGAACCTGTATTGGATCGATGTCGACGGTCACATCAATTTGTCAATGAAATTACGTAAAGACCAGATTATATGCCGAGCTCAGCGAGCTCTTGCCACTTTCAAAGACGTGATGCTCAATCTAACTGAGACAAAAATAATTCAAATCGAGTACCGACAGGCCTGCCATTAAAATGATGCACAGAGATTCAGGAGGCGGTTGCAAAATATTGAATTTTGCAGATGCTGCCTCCCTCCCTCCTCGACAAGAATGGAACGAACTTGTTACAGTTAATTCAACATGAGAAAGCTGACTGGTGCGTTGGTCAATACGGATGGACCGATGCGCGAGATATATTTGCGAGAAGGTCAATGCATTTCGCCTCTTTCATACCCATGAGTTGTCATTAAGCCGAGACCCCGATGTGTGATGTTCATTGGAGGGGTATTAAAAGTTGATACAGGAAGATCGCTTCCTATGAAACTCCACATGCGTCGAATAATCACTTTACTATATGTATGTGAATACGTATGAAGTATGAAGCACAAGCAAGATTGTGATTAACTAAGCTCTACTATATGGAAGCAGTTTACTCACTTGTATTTATGCTGACGAGAATCAAGGTCGGGAATAGATCCGCTAACACGTCCTCCAAATGTATCACATCCTTAGAGAGCCGACAAGACAGCTGGTGCCCAAGTGTCAGAGGATTGCTTCGCCGAACTGAAATAGTGCGTCACCTTGCCGTCTTCGGCGATCAGGGAAAAGCGCTTGGTGCGCAGCAAAACAGGCGTAGGCATCTCCAAACCAAGCGCCTTGGTTAAAGCACCCGAATCATCGGATAAGAAGCGAATTCCAGCGTCGGCACCTCCAGAGGTACGCCCCCATGCCTAAGTTCGACAAGTGTCCGACAAGAAATGTGAGCTAATCAAACACAAACATGAAAGCACACATTTCGGTACACGAGGATTCTTTAGGATACTTACCTCCATGACGTATGCATCGTTTGTTGCCACGCAAATGGTCAAGTCTACGCCTTTTTCTTTCAGTTCTTTCTGAGCGTTCATAAAGGAGGGCAAGTGCGACTTGGAGCATCCTGGAGTGAATCTGCGAGGAGTCGGCTTGGAGTGTGAGTGACGGATTGTGCCAAGCTCACTCGCGCACACAAGACGAACACGCGGACGAGATGTATTGCACGATGGGCACTTACGCTCCAGGGACACCAAATATGGCTACCTTTTTGCCCTTGATCAAGTCCGCCAACTGGACTTCCACGGGTCCTTCGGCCCCGGTCACCAATTCCTTCATGGTAACGTCTGGAAGGGTATCACCCACTTTGACTTCGGACATATTGACTCGGGTGGACGATGAAGAAGAAGAGGCGATGGCAGTCGACAAGAGGAACCGGTGTGAATTGATGAAACTCGAGGCTTGCGGAACGAAAATGAGTGCCACGAAGAGAATCTTGTGGATGATGGCCATTATCACAGTCAATCGAGAAAAGTTGTGGGATCGA